>LUMP01000539.1_pt1 | contig 11819 bp, 11 predicted proteins | sample 729641 | NCBI WGS metagenome assembly LUMP01 (sample SAMN03860260, study PRJNA289734) | marine metagenome | biome: seawater column; feature: ocean; material: water; isolation source: Red Sea water column Station 12 - depth 47m | place: Saudi Arabia: Red Sea | collected 2011-10-15 | depth 47 m | reverse complement strand
ATGGTGATTGCTGATGAGACAGTAGACGCTGAATTGTGCGCAACTGACCTTCTTGGTCAGGCTGAGCATGGCTATAACTCTCCAGCGGTCTTAGTAACCAATAGCCAGAAGCTTGCAGATGAGACTCTGAATGAGATTGATCGAATACTCGCTATTCTTCCTACAGCCGATACTGCGGGCGTTAGTTGGAAGGAGTATGGCGAGGTTGTTGTGTGTGACACATACGATGAAATGCTCCTGGTCGCCAATGAGATTGCCTCTGAGCATGTCCAAGTTATGACTGATCGTGATGACTGGTTCCTGGAGAATATGCACTCTTACGGTGCGTTATTTTTAGGGCCACGAACCAACGTATCAAATGGCGATAAAGTGATTGGAACTAACCATACGCTGCCAACAAAAAAAGCTGGACGCTACACTGGTGGACTCTGGGTTGGCAAGTATCTTAAAACGCACAGTTATCAGAAAATTACAACTGATGAAGCAGCAGTTAAGATTGGCAGATACTGCTCAAGACTCTGTATACTTGAGTCTTTTGTTGGACATGCCGAACAGGCCAATATTAGAGTCAGGCGTTATGGTGGTGAAGATGTTCCATATGGAGGGGCAGCAAAGTGACAACGGATGTTCATTCACAAAATAAATCTCTTATAGGAGAACTTCGTCATTCAATGTATAACTTCGAGCCCCAAGAAGTTAAGGATAAACTTGAAAAGTTGTTTCATGATGATGCGATTGTTCATCTATGTTTCCCCTTTGAAGATCTCGATGGTGCAATAGGCCTTTTTTCTGAAGCGTATGAACCACTATTTAGGGCGATTCCAGATTTAGAGCGACGAGACACCATTGTAATAGCAGCACCCACAGCTGAGAATGATAATTGGGTGGGGTGTTGTGGATATTATACCGGAACGTTTGTATTGCCCTGGATGGATATCCCGCCTACGGGGCACCAAGTTGCCATGCGTTTCCATGAGTTTTATAGAATCGTTGACAATCTTGTTGTTGAGGTGCAAGCTCTTTGGGATATTCCAGAGATGATGATGCAAGCAAATGCATGGCCTATGTCGCCTAGCCTTGGACGAGAGTGGCATGTGCCTGGTCCCGCAACACAAGATGGAATAAGTGACACCCCTTTTGATAAAAAAATAAGCTCTACCTCACGACAGCACATTATAGATATGCTTGCCTCAATGAAAAAACACCCCTCAAAAGGAGGTCCTGAGGTCATGGAAATGGATAAGTATTGGCATCCAAGGGTGAGTTGGTATGGGCCCTCAGGCATAGGAACGTGTCGGGGTATAGATGGTTTTCGTAATTGGCATCAAATTCCGTTTTTGAAAGCTATGCCAGACCGAGGTCAGTACGTCGATGAGATAAATTACCATTTCTTTGCTGAAAGGAATTATGTTGGGGTGACTGGCTGGCCAAATATGATACAAACTTTAACCCACAATGGATGGTTAGGAATTGCGCCGGTTGGTAAGAAGATAACGATGAGAAGCTTAGACTTTTGGCGAATTGAAAATGGATTGATAAGAGAAAACTGGGTAATGGTAGATTTATTGGATATGTATAACCAGATTGGTGTAGACGTATTTGATAGACTTCGTGAATTTAATAAAGCGAGATATAATAAACCTCCATTTCAAAACCTTAAGGATCAAAAATGATTGAATTGCCAAGTATGCCATCATTTCGCCTTGATGGTATGAAGGCTCTTGTTACCGGTGCATCTTCAGGAATCGGTCTAGGTTGCGCTGTAGCTTTGGCAGAAGCTGGTGCTCACGTAACATTGTCAGCTCGAAACGCCAATAAACTTAGCAAAGCTGTTGATGCAATTCAAGAAAGAAAATTGAATGCTGAAGCATTGGTTTTAGACATTACGAAAATCAACTTAACCCAAAAAACTATATTAAAAAATGGGCCTTTTGATATTTTGGTCAATAGTGCTGGGCTGGGTCGTCACTCACCCTCTCAGGATACTTCAGTGGAGGATTTTGATGAGGTAATGAGTGTCAATCTTCGCGGCGCTTATTTCGTAACACAGGCTGTAGCAAAGGGCTTAATTAAAAATAAAAAACCTGGTTCTTTAATCAACATCTCTTCTCAAATGGGACATGTGGGCGGCATTGACAGAGCCGTTTATTCTGCCTCAAAACATGCAGTTGAAGGTTTTACTAAAGCGATGGCAATAGAATGGGGGCCATACCAAATAAGAGTTAATACTATTTGCCCGACATTTATTCGCACCCCTCTTACGCAATCTACTTTCGACAACCCTGAACGAAGAAAATGGATTAAAGAAAAGATAAAGCTTGATCGAATTGGTGAAGTTGAAGACATCATGGGAGCTGCGGTATTCTTAGCATCTGAAGCATCTAAAATGATAACAGGATCTGCTTTGATGGTTGATGGTGGTTGGACGGCAGATTGATGGCAGCCAAAAAAATAACCTCAGTGGAAGTAGCAAAATTGGCTGGCGTAAGCCAATCAGCAGTTTCACGGGTTTTTACACCTGGGGCTTCTGTTTCGAAAAAAACAAAGGAGAAAGTTTATGATGCGTCTGCAGAGCTCGGCTATCGTCCCAATATTTTGGCACGATCACTCATTACCGGTCAGTCTCGCATTATCGGTTTAGTGGTCGCTTATCTGGATAACTACTTTTATCCAGAGGCGGTTGAGCTTCTTTCTAATGCTTTGCAGAAAAAAGGCTACCATGTTTTGGTTTTTATGGCTTCGAAAACCGCAGGAAATATTGATGATGTAGTTAATGAAATGCTTGACTATCAAGTTGATGGCGTTATTGCTGCTTCAGTAGCAATGTCTTCAGACTTGGCATCTAGTTGCAATGCTGCGGGGGTTCCGGTTGTTTTGTTTAACCGCGCCCAAGATGATGAGCGATTATCAGCTGTCACTTCAGACAATATAACAGGAGGTCAAAAGGTTGCAAAGTTTCTAATTGCGGGAGATCACAAACGCCTTGGTTATATAGCGGGCTGGGAAGGCGCCTCAACCCAGCGTGATAGAGAAGCTGGGTTTATTGCAGAGCTGAAAAAGCATGGAAAGACGCTCTTTGCCCGGGAATTGGGTAATTTTAATACAAGTGAAACTCGAAAGGCTGCACGAAAAATGTTTACTGCCAAGGAAATACCAGACGCTGTTTTTGTTGCGAATGACCATATGGCATTTATAGTAATGGATGTAATTCGTTCTGAACTAGGGTTAAAAATACCTGATGACGTTTCTGTAGTTGGGTATGACGATGTGCCTATAGCATCATGGCCTGCATATAGTTTAACAACTGTCCGTCAGCCAGCAAACCAGATGGTTGCTGAGACAGTATCTATTTTAATTGACTCCATTGAAAATAAATCTACTGAGCCAAGGCGAATAGAAATTGACGGTCCTTTAATAATTAGAGGTTCTGCAAGAATTTCAGACAAATAGAATTTAAGACTTATGGAAGGATTTGATTCAAAGTATGCTAATTTCGAAGACTGATTGATATATGACTCCTGAAGAGATGGAAAAATTTATTGTTAGGTATGATGACTTAAAGCCATGCAAGACAGCATTTATAGATGCCCATACCCCAGGTTCAAATAAAAAAGAAAATTTTACAATTATTGGTTCTGGGGTTTCTGAAAGTCCAGATCAACATGTTCATATTAAAGAAACACCAGGCTTTAATATTGGAGCTGCTGGGCAGCCCCCAGGGTGTACTAATTCACTTCACTCACATACCACTGCAGAAGTTTTTTATGTGCTTAAAGGAAGTTGGCGTTTTTTTTGGGGTCGTTATGGAAAAGATGGCGAGGTGATTGCTAATGAAGGAGATTTAGTTAATATACCCACTGGTATTTTTAGAGCTTTTAAAAATATTGGAGATTGCTACGGAATGTTAATGGCAATTCTTGGCGGGGATGACGCAGGTGGCGGGGTGACCTGGGCTCCCGAAGTCATCAATAACGCCAAAGATTATGGCCTTATATTGGGCGAAAATGGATTGTTATATGACACTAAAAAGGGAGAGTCGCTTCCAGACCATGTAAACCCAATGCCCCTTTTAACTGATGGTGAGCTAAAAAATTTTCCTATTGTTACAACTGAAGAGTTTTATAAAAGCTTTTTTGTTAGCGCATCAGACCTTCTTGAGAGGTCCCAAAGTGGCCCGGTTAATGTCATTGGAAAAAGCGGAATATTAAAAGATAGGCCTGGTTTTGAGGTTGACTTTATTACAAATAATTCGTATGTTGATGAGTTTGATTCTCCAACTCAGTATCAAGTTAATATGATACAAAAAGGGAGTTGGTCTCTAGAATATGAAGGCGGCGTTTCAGAATTATCCGAGGGAGATACATGCCTAATAAAACCCAAATTATCATACAGAATAATACCGTTTAGCCTAGATGATGCCAGTCTATTTCGGGTCACCAAGACAGATGACCCGGCTGGTCCAACATGGAGAATGCAGTATTAATTTAGAGGAGATTGATTTGAATAGAATTTTAACAAGTCACGTAGGTTCATTGCCAAGAAGTCAAGAGGTTGTTGACTTTATTTTTGCAAGAGAAAATAATGAAAAATATAATGAGAAAAGCTTCGATGAATGCATGCAAAGAAATGTTTTAAGTACAGTTGAAAAACAAAAAAATTCTGGCATCGACATTGTTAGCGATGGTGAAACTTCCAAAATTTCATATGCAACTTATGTCAAGGACAGGTACACAGGCTTTTCGGGGGATAGTCCAAGAAATGCCCCTAAAGATTTGAAACTTTTCCCGGGTTTTCTTCAAAGACTTGCTGATGAAGGGGGTACGCCACAATATGCAAGGCCAATGTGCACCGGGGAAGTGAAGTCGAAAGGTCAAGGAGAGCTTCAAAAAGATATCTCTAATTTAAAGAATGCAATGAAAGCTAGTGGCGTCGAAAGGGGTTTTATGAATGCAGCCTCGCCCGGTGTTATTTCATTGTTTCTTCAAAACGATTTTTATGCCACCAGAGATGCTTACCTTGCCGCCCTTGCAGATGCCATGAGAGATGAATACGAAACAATTGTTGAGTCGGGATTAGACTTGCAGCTTGATTGTCCAGACTTGGCTCTGTCTCGTCATATGCTCTTTAGTGACTTAACTGATTCGGAATTTATAAAGATAGCAGAGTCTCACATGGAGGCTTTAAATCATGCTCTTAAGAATGTCCCATCCGAAAAAGTAAGGATTCATATTTGCTGGGGTAATTATGAGGGGCCACATTGTTGTGATATTGATATGAATAAGGTTTTCGGAACTCTAATGAAGGCTAAAGCTCAGTACACACTATTTGAGACTTCAAATCCAAGGCATGCTCATGAATGGACAGTCTTTCGTGATCGTAAGAATGAAATACCCGATGACAAGATACTTGTTCCTGGAGTTGTTGACACAACAACTAACTTTATTGAACATCCAGAGCTAGTTGCTGAAAGAATAAATAAATTTGTAAACATTGTCGGCAAAGAAAGAGTTATAGCAGGCTCTGATTGCGGCTTTGGAACCTTTGCAGGTTTTGGAGCTGTTGACCCAGATATTGCATTTGCTAAGTTAGAATCACTATCAGAGGGCGCTAAACTTGCGAGCAATCAATAATGAAGAGCCTTGTTATGGTTCCGGGAATGATGTGTGATGAGCGCATTTTTTCACCACAAATTGCTGGTTTGAGTGATCAAATAAAGGTTACTGTTGCAGACATTTCTAGTTTTCCATCAGTTGAAGAGTTGGCTTCAGATGTTCTTAAGAAGTCACCCCAAACGTTTGCACTTCTGGGCCATTCAATGGGTGGAATTGTTGCTATGGAAATGTACTCTCAAGAGCCTGAAAGAGTTGAGAAGCTAGTTCTTATGGACACTAATCCTAAAGCTGAACTAGAGGAAATACAATCAAAGCGTGAGCCACAAATTAGAGATGTTAGAGATGGGAAGCTTCATAACGTAATGCGCGATGAGATGAAACCTAACTATCTTGCTGAGACTGCGAATCAAGAAACTATTTTAAACACTTGCATGGATATGGCTTTGTCTCTGGGTCCAGATGTTTTTATTAATCAATCTAGAGCACTTCAGACTAGGACAGATCAACAGAGTAATATTCAATCAATAAATATCCCCGTATTAATTATGTGCGGCTCGGAGGATAAATTATGCACAGTGGAAAGACATGAGATGATGCATAATATGATTAATAATTCAGAGTTGAAAATAATCAACAATGCGGGTCATATGCCAACACTTGAGCAACCCAAAGAAACAACGGAGGTATTAAAACAATGGCTGATGAATTAGATTCAGACTTACTTAAACTGCTTCAGTCAGTTGATACCCCAACTGTCTGTAATGCTATTGAGGTTGCACAAGGGAAGCGAGGGTTTTCCCAGTTTACTAGAGGCACTATGATATGTTCAGACCCTCAGGGTGGTTCAATGGTTGGTTTTGCAAAAACAGCAAAAATTGCAGCTAAAGAGCCTCCTAAAGAAAACAATGACATAATCAAAGAACGGAGAATGAATTACTATCGATATATGTCAGAAATTGATGGTCCGGCTATAGTTGTCATTGAAGATGTGGATTATCCTGGGTGTATTGGCGCATATTGGGGTGAGATAAATACTAAAGTTCATAAAGGATTTGGAATCTCGGGAGCATTGACAAATGGCGTAGTTAGAGATCTTGGGGATCTTGCAGAAGCTTTTCCAGTTGTCGCTGGCTCTATTGGCCCTAGCCATGGCTTTGTCCATGTCCGTGAGATAGATACGCCAGTTAGTGTCTTCGGTATGAGAGTTTTACCAAGAGATTTAGTACATGCCGATCGTCATGTTCAATTCACAAGTTGTTTGCTTCTGAAAGGCTAGTATTAGATCCTGCAGAAAAAACAGAATTCAGTTTTGATGATTTTAAAAGAGCATGGGAAGATTTCGAAAAATCACGCTTATAATTATTTAACTTCAGTATAAATCTAAGACAGCACATACCGTTCAAACAGATTCATCAGGTGCAGTGTGTCCTCCATGGGCAATTTTCAATAATTTTCCCTATATGAAGCGCGCCAAGTGTTAAGGTACCAAAATACATATCAAAAAACTGAAAGTGAGTATTTTATGTGTGTTATAATTTTTGCAATCGTATGCATAAATAGCCATAAGCATAGTAAACACATACTTGGTAGCTATTTTCTTACGACATAATTTATCAATATCGATAAATTGTTTAATAAAGGAGTACAAAATGCTAATAAAAAGAATGAAACAAGTAAGTGCCTTATTCGTTGCAATTCTCTTTGGCTCAGCTGCGTATGCAGATTGCGGGCCATCCGATGCATCGATTCGAATCCTTGCAAGTGACTTCCCAGCTATTCATGCTGTAGCTGGAACTGCTGAAGAAATGTGTGGTAGTTCAGCAGGTGAGTTCACTCGTAATCACACTACTGAAGCTCGAGCAATTATGAACGAGGCACAGACCCCTAACCCAGCTGTATATACTTCGGTTATCGTCGCCAACTCTACGCTAGTCCAGTTAATGAATGATGGATTGGTAAGACCTTTAAACGATATGGTGGATAAATACGGTGGTGACCTAAAGCCGAGCCAATTAATTACTATTGATGGTAATGTTATGGCTGTCGCCTTTATGGCCAACTCGCAGCATCTCTTCTCGCGAACTGACATTTTGGAGCAGGCTGGAGTTAGTGGTGTACCAGAGACCTATGAAGATGTCTTATCTGCGGCTGCAAAAATTCGAGCAGCGGGGATCATGGAACACCCAATTGTTATGAATATGAAGGTTGGTTGGAATTTGGGCGAAGTCTTCAACATGATTTACATGGCTCACGATGGCGATCTATTTAAGCCCGGATCGGCTGAACCAAATGTTAACAACCATAAAGGTGTTGCGACACTTAACATGATGAAGGCATTGACCGAATACCTTCACCCTGACCATCTAACTCAAGCATCAGACCAAACACAAGGCTTGTGGGAGGCAGGAAAGGCTGCTCTTGGCATTATGTGGGGTTCGCGCGGCGGAGTAATTCTGGATGACGAAGGCTCTTCAGCAGCTGTTACATCTAACACCGTTCTTAGCAGTGCTCCGTCAGTAGCTGCTAGTGGTGTTTCGACTCCAGCTTCGACTTTGTGGTGGGATGGCATAACTATTGCCAGCAACATACCTGATAAGGATGCTGAAGCAACGTTTGCCGCACTTGTTGGCGCAATGACACCGGAGATGGTTTCTGCGAACAATGATGACGCTATCTGGCTTATTGATGGCTATAAGCCTGGTCCTGCAGCAGCTGGTGTTTCGGCAACTGCCGCTAATGGTGCTAATGCTTATCCAATGTACCCTTATATGGGTGCTATGCACAACGCTTTGGGTGCCGAAATTGGCGACTTTCTTAAAGGCGTTGAAACTGCGGAACAGACGCTTGCTGATATAGAAGCTGCTTATGTTCTTTCCGCGAAAGAACAAGGATACCTATAATCCATCTATAATCTCCTAAGTGACGAAGGGGCCCCTCTGGGCCCCTTTTATTAATTTACAAAACACTATTTGAAAGAAGAAAGAATGAAAGGTTTTGATCCTAAATTTAAAAATTTTCCCGAATATATAAACGGGATTACCTATGAGATATGGGAAGAAGGGCTTAGTGAAGAAAAATTACATAAATATTATGCTTCTGATATCTTAGTGAGGTCTCCTGCCTCCATAATTATCGGCAGAGAGGGTGTCATTACAGCGACTAAATCGACCTTATTAGAGTTTCCAGATAGAAAGCTTTTTGGTGAGGATGTTATCTGGTCAGGTTCTCCTGAAGAGGGTATGCTCTCGTCTCATCGAATTTTATCTACAGCTACCCATTCGGGCGATGGTCAATACGGCAAGGCATCTGCTAAAAAATTGAGCTATAGAGTTATCGCTGATTGTCACGCTATTAATAATCAGGTAAACGATGAATGGCTTGTTCGAGACCAGGGCGCTATTGCGCGTCAAATTGGATTAACTCCTGAGAATTTTGCCAGATTCGAGATTGAACGTCAGGGCGGTCCAGATAATTGTATACGGCCATTTTCAGATTCATTTGATCAGCCAGGGCATTATCTGGGAATAGGCAATGAAAACGAATGGGGCGAAAAGTACAGCGATATTCTTAATCGTCTTATGAATTCTGATTCATCAGTTGTTCAAAAAGAATTTGATCGTGCCTGTCAATTGGAGTACCCAGGTGGTTTAACAGGCCACTCTTTTTCTGATGTTGAGTGCTTTTGGATGCGGCTACGGTCTTCCATGCCAAGTGCATCTTTTGAGATTAGACATCAGATAGGACGTGAAGATTCAATTTTGCCTCCAAGGGCTGCAGTTAGATGGATTTTAAAAGGAAGACATGATGGTTTCGGTTTGTTTGGAGAGCCAACCGGTGCTGAATTATACGTTATGGGTATTTCTCATGCAGAATTTGGTCCTTGGGGGTTGCGTCGCGAATACGTTGCAATTGATGAAATTGCAATATGGAAGCAAATTCTTCTTACAACAGGATAAAAACCTATAGTAATGTTACAATTTATTAAGTTAAATCTCGAGATATAACTATGCCGAACCGAACCTTCTTCTGGTTTATCTTGCCCGCAATGACAGCGATGATCCTGCTCATTGCGCTACCAATTGTATCGGTTCTCATTCAGTCGGTTCATATACAGCATGAACAAGTGTTGGTTACAAGCGAAAGCTGTGATCCTTTTGGTTGCACACAGGTGACCTCGATTGATACAGAAGCTACTGCGAAGCTTCGTGCTGAAAAGCCTTTGGGTCGATTTATTGGTTTGGATACCTATACCGATCGCGCGCACTTGGCCATTGATGAGGTCAGCAAGGCTTGGTCCTCCTCTGATAGTATGGGCGCCTTCTTAAAAAGGGTTTTGAATCTGCCACTCTATAAAGCCCTGGCCTTCACCATCACCTATACGGTCTTTGTCACCCCATTGGTGATTCTACTCGGCCTTGCTGTTGCTGTTGGTGTCAATAATCTGCCAAAAATCATTAAGGGTCCCACGGTTTTTATTTCTCTTCTTCCAATGATCATAACCCCGCTGGTAGGCTCGATTATTTTATTTTGGATGGTGGACGGTGATGGAATTATTGGAGCAATGTTGCAGCGGATTTTCGAGGATAATTCACTCAGTCTAAAGGCGTCACCTAGGCTCACATGGATTATGTTGATAGTCTATGGCGTTTGGCACCATCTCCCATTCAGTTTTATAGTGTTCTATGCAGGTTTGCAAACCGTATCCGAGGATACGATGGAAGCAGCTATGATTGATGGGGCATCAAGTTGGCAACGCATGATTCATGTGGTCGTGCCACATTTGATGCCGTTGGTGATTTTCCTATTATTGATACAGTTAATGGACAATTTTCGGGTATTTGAACCCATCATAGGGTTTTCAGCCGAGGCTCACGCCACCTCGCTTTCCTGGATTATTTTCAATGCACTCCGTGAAAGTGGTTCTCCACTTTTTAGTTCCGCAGGCGCTACCTCGATGATAACTATCGTAGGCGTCGTCATTCTTCTGGTGCCGTTGTTGGTGCACACCTATCGCGGTTATAATAAAAAAACTAATTAGGAGGCTAAATGACACCCAAGGCAAAACTCCGCATCACTCCACTCTTTGTGATTTCTGCAATGCTTGTTGCGCTCTGGCTGTTTCTAGCGTCCTTCCCTTTTCTCTGGACCCTCTGGGGAAGTTTCAAGGTACAGGCTGATTTCTTTTCTAAGGCTGATTGGCGTAATGCGCTTAGTGGTGTGAATACCATAGCGCAAACTGGTAGTGCTTATACTGGTACAGGTTATTTCGGCGCATGGATACAAGAGGAATTCTGGAAACCTGTAACAAATTCTTCAATTGTGATATTCTTTACCGTGATTATTTCGCTCACCATAGGCACATTGGGCGGTTATGCGTTGGCGCGTTCAGGCCGTCGGTATGCTTTCTGGATACTGATGGCTGCACTGGTGTTTCGTGCTATGCCTCACATCACACTAGTCTCAGGTTATTTACTACCTTTTTTTGAATGGAACATATGGGGTCTTATGCCTACTACCATAATTGTACTTGTGGCGATTAACCAGCCCTTCACACTCTGGATGTTACATAGCTTCTTTTTGAATATACCTAAAGATATGGATGAGAGTGCAATGGTTGATGGGTGTACTCGGTTTCAGGCTTTTTGGCACGTAATTATCCCAGTCATGTGGCCAGGTGTAATCACGACAGGCCTGTTCAGTTTCCTATTAGCTTACAATGATTTTGCTGTGACATCTATGCTCTTAAGTCAAGAAAACGAGACGATGATTCCTGCTATTGCTGGTTTTCTTGGTACTGTTCAGGTTGAGGGAAATGTAATGTTTGCTGTAGCCGCGGTAGTTTCAGCTACAGTCCCTCTTCTCTTTTTGGTGATGTTCTTCCAAAAGCAAATTGTCAGCGGTTTGACAACTGGCGCCGTCAAGGGATAAACCATGGAAACATTCGATTATATTGTTATAGGCGCAGGTTCTGCCGGTTGCGTATTAGCTAATCGTCTCAGTGAAAATCCTAATAATACTGTTTGCCTTGTTGAGGGTGGTGGAAGTGATAAAAGTCCGTGGGTCAAAATACCTGCAGGCCTCTCAGTAGCATATGATCACAAGAAGCTGGATTATGCTTATAAAGGAGTTCCACAAAAGAACTTAAAAAACCGAGTTATCACTGTCAATCGAGGAAAGTGTCTTGGGGGCTCTAGTTCAATTAATGGA
>LUMP01000280.1_pt1 | contig 11867 bp, 9 predicted proteins | sample 729641 | NCBI WGS metagenome assembly LUMP01 (sample SAMN03860260, study PRJNA289734) | marine metagenome | biome: seawater column; feature: ocean; material: water; isolation source: Red Sea water column Station 12 - depth 47m | place: Saudi Arabia: Red Sea | collected 2011-10-15 | depth 47 m | reverse complement strand
TACACTTGCACACGAATTAAGGACTCCAATCACAGGTATTCAGTTGACTGCTGAAAACCTTTTAAGCCCGATGACAGACGAACAAAGAAAACGCTTTGTCGAAAATATCCTTGAATCTAACAAGCACATGGATCTTTTAGTGAATAGACTTTTAGACCTATCGAGAATTGAAAGACGTGAGGCTTTGAAAAATGTAGAGACAATTAACATCAATGAAATTGTTAATAAGGTATTAAAAGCCCCAAGCCGAGAAAAGATAATCTCTGAGAAAGAGATTAAAATTGATATTCAAATAAATTCTAATACTACTCTGCAAGCTGAAGAAATTCTTTTGGAGCAGGCAATAGGTAATATTTTGAACAATGCTCTAGATTTCAGCCCTAAATCCGGAAAAATCACAATAAAAGCTTCTCAAACGAATGCTGCTATCTCAATTATTGTTTTGGATGATGGGCCTGGCATACCTCCTCAAGTTATTAATAAATTATTTACCAGATTCTTTTCTGTTTCCAGACCAGATACTGGAGTAAGAGGAAACGGCCTTGGGTTGAGATTTGTTCGAAAAATAATGAAACTCCATGGAGGCGAAGTGAGCCTTCAAAACCGATTTATACAACAAGGCGCTGAAGCCAAATTACGATTTCCAATTAATTTAAAATAACCAATAATAATCAATCCATTACCATATGAATAATTTGTCCCAAAAAATAGTATTTTCTAGTTATAGACAAAAGTTTTTTATATGGTATTATTCGCGGGTTTTGCAATGAATTTATGAAACTAATATGAAAATAATCATCCCAGTTAAAAGAGTACTTGATCCATATACTCAAGCGAGAGTGAACAAACAAACTCAACAAGTCGACTTAACCAACGCCAAAATGGCTATGAACCCATTTTGCGAAATTGCAGTTGAAGAAGCTCTGACCATCAAAGAGAGCGGATCAGCATCTGAAACAATTGCAGTTAGTATTGGAACTGATAAAACAGTGGATACACTTAGAACTGCATTGGCAATGGGAGTGGATCGAGCTATTTTTGTTAAGACTGATACAGAACTAGATCTTCAACCACTTCACGTTGCAAAAATTCTAGCGAATATAATCAAACGCGAAGAGGCAGAGCTAGTTATTATGGGTAAGCAGGCTGTTGATAATGACAATAATCAAACTGGTCAAATGTTATCAGGCTTAATTGACTATTCTCTTGGTACTTTTATTTCGAAATTTGAATTGAGTTCTGATTCAAATAGCGTAGAGGTTTGTCGTGAAATTGACTCTGGAATTGAAACGAGAAAGCTCAGCATGCCAGCCATTGTTACTGTTGACCTCAGACTGAATGAGCCTAGGTATGCCTCTCTACCAAATATTATGAAAGCGAGATCAAAACCAATGGAAACTATTGAATTATCTAGTCTTGATATTGATACAACTCCTAGAATTAAAGTGGTTAGTGTTGAGGAGTCGGGTACTAAAGATCGCGCTTCAAAGCAGATTCATTCTGCAGAAGAGTTATTTACTGAATTAAATCAAATGGGGGTTCTCTAATGTCAGCACTCATATTAATCGAGCTTAATGGCTCAGAAGTTAGCGCAAATAGTAGAGCAGCGATTACGGCAGCTTCCCAGTTGTCAGATACTATTGATGCTCTTGTTTTAACAAATGATGCTTCAAATGCTTCGTCTGTTTCAGCTCTTGCAGGTATTAGCACTGTTAAGATGATTGTCGATGATTCTCTTGAGCATATTAATGTTGAAGTGGCTAGCAGGTTAATTGCTGATGCTATGAGTGGCTATAGCTTCTTGGTTTCAGGGTCTTCAACATTCAGCAAGAATATCTTGCCGCGTGTAGGCGCACTATTAGATGTTCAGCCTATTTCAGATGTTTGCGAAGTTAAATCAAACAACACCTTTGTTCGTCCTCTCTATGCAGGCAATGTTATGGCGACAGTTGAAACCTCTGATGAAACAATTGTAATGACCGTCAGAGCAACAGCCTTTGAACATTCTGGAGATGGAGGTTCGGCATCAGTTGAGACTATATCCGCAACAATCCCTGAATCTAACTCAGAGTTTATCTCATTGCAAGAATCGGAATCTGAGCGTCCAGAACTGACTACTGCAGAGCGAATTGTCTCTGGAGGAAGAGGTCTTGGTTCAAAAGAAAACTTTACCCTAATTGAGCAGTTAGCTGACAAATTAGATGCAGCTATTGGAGCTTCTAGAGCCGCAGTCGATGCAGGGTTCATCTCAAATGATTATCAAGTTGGACAAACGGGTAAAGTTGTTGCTCCAAAACTCTATCTTGCGGTAGGCATATCTGGCGCTATTCAACATTTAGCAGGAATGAAAGACTCTCAGGTCATTGTGGTTATTAATAATGATCCTGATGCGCCAATGTCAAGAATGGCCGATTTAGTTTGGCAGGTTGATTTATTTGATGCTCTTAATGAACTTAACGCCTATCAGGTATAAAATACTAGTTAATGGAAAGAGAATCGATTGAATATGATGTAGTGATAGTTGGAGGGGGTCCCTCCGGTCTTGCATCTGCCTGTAAACTCAAACAGCTCAATCCAAATCTCTCTGTGTGCCTCCTTGAAAAAGGCTCTGAAATAGGCTCTCATATCCTATCTGGAGCTGTTTTTGAGCCTAAAACACTTTTTGACTTATTCCCTGAGGATGCTAAAGATTGCCCTTCTCTCAAGACCCCAGTCGCAAAAGACGACCTATTCTGGTTAACTGGAGAAAATAAAAGCATCAAGGTGCCCTCTTGGCTTATGCCTAAAAGCCTCCACAACAAGGGAAACTTTATTATTTCTTTAGGTGAGCTTTGCCAATGGATAGCTGAAAAGGCAATGGAGCTGGGTGTCGATATATTTCCAGGATTCCCAGCACAAAGCTATTTAAAAGATGAGAGCGGAAGAGTTATTGGTATTTCAACCGGCGACATGGGAATTGACAAAGAAGGAAACCAAAAAGGAACCTATACTCCTGGAATGGATATTCTTGCAAAACAGACCATCTTTGCTGAAGGAGCACGAGGCCACTTAGGTAAAAAACTCATTAGAGAGTTTGATCTTGATAATGGAAAATCGCCTCAACACTATGCCATCGGATTTAAGGAAATTTGGGAAGTTGAAAATGAAAACCACAGTCCTGGGGATGTTGTTCATACAATGGGCTGGCCGCTCAATGAGGGGACATCTGGAGGAGGATTTCTTTACCACTTTGATAATAAAAGAGTTGCGGTCGGTTTAATAGTTGATCTCAACTATACTAATCCTTCTCACAGCCCATTTCAAGAGTTTCAGCAGTTTAAGAAGCATCCAAAAATTAAGCAGTTTTTAGATTCAGGTAAGCGCATTTCCTATGGCGCTAGAGCCATCTCAAAGGGCGGAATCAATTCTCTTGTCAAAATGGATTTTAATGGAGGAATGATTATCGGCTGTGATGCTGGAACCCTTAACCCAAGTAAAATTAAAGGTAGTCACTGCGCACTTCAGTCTGGCATTCTGGCTGCAGAATATATTCATAAGATTCTGAACGAAGAAATTTGTGATTTTGATGATATATTCAAGGAAAGCTCGCTCTATCAAGAGCTCTATAAATCAAGAAACTTTAGTGCAGCAATGCACAAGTTTGGATTCTACTTAGGCGCCGCATACAACTTCATAGAGTCAAATATTTTTAGAAATACATTACCCATAACAATTAAAGATGAGCAGAGGGATTGTGACTCACTGAATCTGAATAACCCGCTCTACGCAAAAGAGTACCCTGCTCCTGATAATGTTCTTAGTTTTGATATTACCTCGTCACTCTTTTTATCTGGAACAAATCATGAGGAGGATCAACCTGTGCATTTGAAGTTGACTGACCCTTCAATCCCATTGACTAGAAATAAAGAATTATTCGATGAGCCTGCGCAAAGGTACTGCCCTGCCGGTGTTTATGAGATTATCGACAAAGAGGGTGAAGATTATTTTCAAATTAACGCTCAAAATTGTCTTCATTGCAAGACTTGCGACATCAAGGATCCATCTCAAAACATTAACTGGACGCCTCCAGAAGGAGGAGGTGGGCCTAACTATATAGGCATGTAAGTCTCTATCTTACCTGGTTCGCTGTAACGACCACTGTATTGACAATTTCATCCACGCTACACCCTCTAGACAAGTCATTTACTGGCTTTGAGAGCCCCTGAAGTATTGGACCAATGGCACGAGCACCTGAGAATCGCTGAACGAGCTTGTATCCAATGTTTCCAGCATCAAGATTTGGAAATACGAAGACGTTAGCTGGGGATGAAAAAGAGGAGTCAGGGTCTTTAATTTTCAAGACTCCAGAATCAAGCGCAGCATCGAGCTGAACATTTCCAATAACCTGGGCATCTGGAAGCCTAGATTTAACAATTTCCGTTGCCATTCTTACCTTGTCAACTTCAGTATGTTTGGCGCTTTGATTAGTAGAAAAAGACAGCATGGCAAGCTTAGGGGTATCAGACAGAAATGACAAAGCTGTCTGATGGGCGCTAAGAGCAATCTCAGCCAATTCTTCAGAGCTTGGGCTGATATTCATAGCGCAATCAGTAAAGATTAGGTTTTCACCATATCTATTATGATGCTCATCAAATACCATCAAAAATAAACTCGAAACAAGACTGCTTTGATTAGACACACCAATAATCCTCAATGCACTACTCAAAACTTCTTGGCTAGGGGTTATTGCGCCCGTTACCACGCCATCGACCTCTCCTCTTTGCAATGCAATCATAGCGCACACGCTGAGACTTGACAACATTTCGAATGCTGATTCTAGAGTGACGCCTTTGTGTTTTCTGAGCTCAAACAAAGTTTGAGCATACTCAAGCCTTAAATCTTCGTTTTTTAGGTCGATTGAGTCAATACCTAAAGAAGATGCAGAATCATCATCAAAAACCACAATTTGAGCTAATTTTTGATCTGAAATTAAACGAGCTGCTTCTTTGACTCTTGAGTCAGTCCACTCTGGTAACAAGATTCTAGATTTTTTTATTTTCGCTCTTTTAGCTAAATCATCAAGCAATGCCATAAACGCGTCCTTTTTGGATAAGCATAGTTTACCCGAAAATAGAATTTCATTGATGTCTTGAATCTAGACTAGATTATAAGATTAAGCCCTATTGTATTGACTTGCAATCTTTAGTCTTTGGATCTTTCCAGAGGGGCCTTTTGGTAATGGCTCATCGACAAAAATAATTTGTGATGGTGTTTTGTATTCGCCAAGGTCAGCCTTACACAAATCTAGCAACTCCTTTTCATTAGCGATGAGATCATCTTTTAGGTATACACAAGCCGATATCTCCTCACCATAATTATCATCTTCAATTCCAAAAGTGCATGCCTCGAGCACAGCATTATGCTTATAGAGCGTATCGTCAATTTCTCTTGGTGAAATATTTTCACCACCCTTAATAATGAGCTCTTTCTTTCTGCCCGTTATAAAGAAAAAGCCTTCTTCATCCTCTACTCCGAGATCCCCTGTTAAGAAATAGCCATCCTCATTAAAGGCGCCAGCTGTAGCCTCTTCATTTTTGAAGTACTCCAATAGTACATTGTCACCCTTAATAACCAGCTCGCCTGATTCTCCAGCCGACAAATAATTCCCATGGTCATCGATAATTCTTACCTCGTTTCCATAGGCCTTACCTGCAGAGCCATGTTTACCTCCAGTTGTTGGATTCGACAAAATCTGTGCTGCAGTCTCTGTGAGACCCATTGTCTCAATAATCTTGACATTAAAGGTCTTTTCAAACTTTTTATGAACCTCTGGAGACAGAGGAGCTGAAGCTGATCGGCCAAAGCGAAGATTTTCCAAATTCAAAGTTTTGACATCGAAATCATCATTCAATAGGTAATTAATAATTGTGGGTACAACACTAAACCAAGTGCACTGATATTTTTCAATAATTTGCCAAAAATTACTCACGCTAAACTTTCCGATAGTGACCACGCAACTGTTGCTCACGAGTGCGCTTGAAATGGATACCATTTCAGCGTTGATATGATACAAAGGGAGAACACAGAAAGAGACATCACTAGAGACAACCTCATGAGCCAAAGCTGTGTTTCTTCCTCCAGCAAGGACATTCTTATGTGACAAAAGAGCACCTTTTGGAACTCCTGTCGTTCCTGATGTATAGATTAATACCGCTGGCGTGCTTGGATTAGTTGAAGAAAGACTAGAGTTTAGATTGATCTGATTTGACTTACCTAAACTTTCAATTCCAGTATATTCGACGACCTCGACTTTTGATGAGCTGAGTATTTCTTCAAACTTATTTATATAGAATTCAGATGAAAAGATCAGCTTACATTCTGAATGGTCAATCGTGTATTTAATTTGTTTAGCACCAGCTAAAACATTTAAAGGAACAATGACGACCCCGTGATACATGGCTCCTAAAAACAACAAGACTGAGGCATAGCCATTATCCAACATAAAGCCGACTTTGTCATTTGCCAGTATTTTGTTTTCTTGAAAGTATACGCCCAAACTCAAAATATCCTTTCGAAGCTTACTGTATGAGACGTGAAGGTCTAAATCGGCATCGATCAGATAGTTTTTGTTAGGAGTCTCCTCTGCAAACTGGTCAACTAGCTCTGTAACTGTTGCATGTTCAAGAGAGTACTTTTTCCAGTAACGAGCAAACAGGTCTTTTTCAGTTGGCTGATTGATTTCAATCGTTTTAACTATTTTTGTAGTATTTAGATAATTCTTATAATTCAAATTTTCGTCTGTGACATTATTGCCCCAGGTTCCACAGCCCATTGATAAAGAGAAAGGCAGTCCATTATCAAAATTACCTCCTGTTGCAAAGCAGTGAGCCTGATTAACAATGATTCTGCATACTGGGAGCTCCATTCCAAGCTTTAGAATATTGTCCTCGTCTTGACTATGAATCCCGCATGAATGCCCTTTTCCCTGATTCTCTAGAATAGAGCTTGTAATAAGAACTGCATGATCAAAGTTTTTTGCCCTATAAACTGTCAATACAGGAGATAGTTTTTCCATTGAGAATGGATACTTTGGACCGACATTTTGCTCTTCAACCATCAGGAATTTCGAGCTTGAATGCTTCTCGCTTAGGCCTGCCAGTGTAGCAATCTCATTGGATTTTTTTGCTATAACATCTCGATTTATGATGCCTTTATCATTCCACATAGTTGCTTGAAGTTTGGACTTTTCAGCATCATCTAAGAGAGAGCCACCCTCTTTGATCAGTGATTCAATCATGGATTCGTAAACACTTTCTAAGACTATGATGCTATTTTCTGATGAGCAACTTGTCGCATTATCAAAAGTTTTAGAGCTCATAATTTTATGAGAAGCGTCTTGAATATCTGCGCTTGCATCAATAATTGAAGGGACATTGCCAACCCCTACCCCAAGAGTTGGCGTTCCACTTTGGAGAGCTCTTTGTATGTTGTTTTGTGACCCAGTAGCCACAATGAGATCAACTAATTTAGATAGTTCATTTGTATCCTCTTTACTGATTGGTTCAGGCAAAGACTGAACAATATTTTTTGGTGCTCCAATTCGAACCAGTGCAATTTGTATTAATTCAACAATTCTTGAACAAACTTTGGCGCCTTTGGGTGATGGCGCTAAAATGATAGCATTCCTACACTTCAACGCATTAATAACTTTATTTAAGGGTGTTGCAATCGGGTTTGTAGAAGGGACAATAGCCCCAACAACTCCAACAGGTCTAGCGATTTCAATGAGACCCATTTGTTTGTCTTCGTTGACAATTCCAACCGACTTAACATCTTTTAAGTCTCTTAAAAGTCCAATAGTTTTACGACTATTTTTACGTTTTTTATCTTCAACATTCCCAAGACCAGTTTGATTTACTGCCATCTCTGAAAGTTCCTGATTATTCTCAGGCTGAATAACCTCCCAGGCGACTGCCAATATTAACTCGTCAACCTGTTCTTGGGAATATTGATTAATTTTTTCTTGAGCATCTCGTGCATCTGAGACGAGTTTCTCTATTGTTGTGTTTTTTTGGGTAGTCATCTTGAATCTATGTAGGAAAAAAATGCTAGGGAGTAAAAAACTCCCTAGCAATGTATATTTTCAATAAATTTTACTTTATTGAAGACCAGCTAATAGATCAGTTAAGTAAGCTTGTCTTTCACTCCACATACTTAAAACTTCATCTCTAGTCATGATCCTTGCAGGTGAGTTAGTTGACTTCATCTTGCCAACTGTCTTCTTTTCACCAAACATATCAGGCACCTTGCTAGCAAGGTAGTCTATAACATCCTGAGGAGTTCCAGCCGGAACCATTAACCCACGGAAGTTAACACTAGAGTCATCTACATCAACACCACTTTCCATTAACGTAGGAACGTCAGGAAGGTACTCGTGTCTTGTGAGGTCAGCAACAGCTAAAATCTTAAGATCTGCTGCACTTCTTGCAGAGTCAGAAAGGTTGTTAAATCCAGCGACTGTCTCGCCAGCCTTAACCATTCTTAGTGCATCTACACCACCTGAAGCAGGAATATAAGTTAAGTTAGCACCTGACGCCTTAGCAAACTGCAAGAAAGCGATATGGTGACCCACAAATTTTCCAGCACCACTGATTGTTACTGCTCCCGGATTTGCCTCTGCGTGAGCAAGCAATTCACCAACAGTGTTGAATGGGCTATCTTTTCCGACAATCAACACAGCAGGATCAGCACCCCAGTTACCTAATGGCTCGAGGTTGTTGATATTGTATTTTGTATCAAAAACAATAGACTGAGCTATAAAGTGAGGTACGTTATAGGCGGCCAACATATAGCCGTCTTGTGAAGCCTCGCTAGCAAACCAGTTCCAACCCTTTCTTCCGCCAGCACCTGGCTTGTTAAGGATATAGATAGGCTGACCAATAAGGCCCTCTTTACCAGATGCAAGCGTTGCAATCCTAGCTTGGAAGTCTGTCGCTCCTCCTGGTCCATAAGCTACCATGACACCAATTGGCTTATCAGGGTAGGCAGCCTGAGCTGGCATTAACATCATAGATGCGATTGCCAGTAGGGCTACTTTTGTAATATTAATAATTTTCATTACTTCTCCTTTTTTATTAAAACAAACCTTCTGGTGTGCGCACCTTTAAAAGAAGTGTGAACAACGCATAGAGTGTGAGAGAGAACACAATGGTTACACCCAGTTTTATGAGCAGCACACGCCAAAAGTCTTTTGGTTCTGTAGGCTTGCTGTAATACATGACAAGCGTAAAGAACACGATCATAGAGGCTAAATAAAAGCCTAGTATTTTTAGTGATAAGATAAATGCTGTTGCAATAGCAATGCCAGGCATTAAATCTTTAAAATTAGTTGATTTATCTGCCTCACCCTTTTCAAACCAAAGCATCAAGGAGAGCAGAGCAATCATTCCCGAAATCAGCCTTGGAAATAAGTAGTCTTCTGAATTTCCAAGAACAAACGATGCATATAAAAGAAATGCACTAAAAAGAGTGATTAGAACTGTGGAAATTTTATACGGTTTATTCATAAATTCATTCTATTTAGATTTTCGACTAGAGTAGATTCCGTAGGCAATTGAGACAAAGCACAAAGCAATCAGAATAATATTTATTGTTCCAGTGGTAAAGTGCTGTAGTGAGCTACCTTTTGCATTACCAATCATGTTGCCAAGTATGAATTTTTCTTCAGTCATGGTTCCTAAAATCAACCCAAGAACTACAGGAACCGGGCTAAAGCCGGCTTTACTTCCAAAGTACATAATTGTTCCTAAAACAAACATAATGAGTACATCAGAATAGTCATTCTGGATACTGTAAGTACCAAATACTGCAAGTAGTAATATTCCAACCGCCATATAGTTATCTGGAACCTTCATAATCCATTTGCTATGGCGACTCAAAAATAGGCCAATAATCAACATCAAGATCTGTGCAATAATCAAAGAATCAATAAATGTCCAAACAACCTCCGTGTTTTTAGTAAAAATATCGTGCCCAGGAAAGATTCCATGAATTAGAAGTCCGCCTAGTAAAACTGCTGCAGTTGGGCTGCCAGGAATACTTAAAGTTAAAAGAGGAATTAATGATGGTCCAACCATCGAGTTATTAGCACTTTCGGCAGCGATTATTGCTTCAGGCTCACCTTTTCCATAATTGGATCTGTTCGAGCTTACCTTTTTGGATTGATCATAGGCGACAATGCCCGCAATTTGGCCCCCTGCCCCAGGGATAATTCCAATCACTGAGCCAATCACTGAGCCAATTGATAAAGCTTTAATTTTTCCAGAAACTAGTCTAAATGATTGAACTAAGGTAGAGTCACCCGTGGCTGAGAAAACTTCATTTTTTCGTCCATAATAATTCTCTAAAAGGTTCCATACTTGAGGCATCGCAAATAACCCAATCAATCCTACAACAATATGGACACCTCCCTCTAAATGGTCAGTAAACACAAATCTCTCCATTGCGCTTGTTGGGTGCTCACCTATGGTAGCAAGCATTAAACCAAACAAACCTGACATCAAACCCTTGATAACTGATTTTGCATCCAGAGTCGCAATGATTGTGATTCCTAAAATAGCAACCCAGAATAGCTCTGTTGACATAAATTTAAGCGATAATGCGGCGAGAGGTGGAGTAAAGAAAATGAGAATTAAAACACCAAAAACACCACCGACAAAGGAGCTCATGAAACAGTAGTGAAGCGCATCTTTCGCTTTACCATTTTGTGCCAATTTGTGCCCATCCATAGCCGTGGCAATATTAGCTGGGGCGCCAGGAACGTTAACTAGTATTGCACTGATAGCACCTCCTGCAACGGTCGCGGTATACATTGCGCCTAACAGTATTAGGCCGCTCTCAGGCTTCATATGAAAAGTAAAAGGGATTACATGCTACACTTACGATATTTAATTGTCAATAAAAAAATTTAACTACACAGAAAAATATAAATTCAAAATGTAGAAATAACTGATTAAATCAATATAAACAGGGCCAAAATAATATTTAAAATATTCAACAAAAAAAATCACTACTCAACACCAATGACACAAAAACTTTACCAAAAAGTAATCGACTTTATTAATAATCAAATTAATAGTGGTGAACTCATAATTGGCGACTTAATTCCTTCTGAATCTCAACTCTCAAAAAAGCTAGATGTCAGTATAGGTACTGTAAGAAAGGCGATTGACAAACTAGAAAATCAAAAAGTGCTATACAGACATCATGGCAAAGGGACCTATGTGTCAGACCATGGGTTTGACAATAGTATTTTTAATTTCTTTAGCTATGGAAAGCAAGACGGTTCATCAATACGTATCTACAAAACAACTCCGGTCCGAGTTAAACAAAAAGCCTCGGCAGAAATAGCCTTTCAGCTTGGAATCAATCAGGGAGATGACGTGATTTATCTTGAGAGGCTTGGCTATATCGATAAAAAAAGTCCTATTATTGTTGAAAAGTCATGGTGGGTTGCTGAGGTTGTTGAAGGCTTGCAAGATCACTCAATTCACATTCCTGATCTCTTATATGCGGTTATTCTTAAGCAATTCGACACACAAATTACCTCATCACAGGAAGTTTTAACAGCGGGCATCTCTGATGACGAGATTGCTGAGACTCTTCACATTAATAAAGGCGATCCAGTCGTTATTTTAAATCGACACTCCTATGCTAAGGACAAGGGCTTAGTAGAGTTTAGAATTACAACAGGCAGAGCTGATATGTTTAGCTACACAACGACCATCGGAAACCCTGACGCCTAATCAGCATTTGTTTTGCCTTCATTAATTTAAGAGGTTAAACTTAGCAAATATGAATCATGACTTAACTCAAGAACGAGAAGATCT
>LUMP01000596.1_pt1 | contig 11893 bp, 7 predicted proteins | sample 729641 | NCBI WGS metagenome assembly LUMP01 (sample SAMN03860260, study PRJNA289734) | marine metagenome | biome: seawater column; feature: ocean; material: water; isolation source: Red Sea water column Station 12 - depth 47m | place: Saudi Arabia: Red Sea | collected 2011-10-15 | depth 47 m | reverse complement strand
ATGTAGAGGAGACAGTGAGGGCATTAATCGAAACATTTCCGATCATTTCGCGGCTTAAGATGCTACGCTGGTGGGGTGGTATAGTTGATATGACTGGTGATAGGTCCCCAATTCTTTCGACGACGCCCGTTAAAAATATTTTTATAAATTGTGGGTGGGGTACCGGTGGGTTCAAGGCAATTCCTGGATCAGGTTGGGCCATGGCTGAATTAATGGCGAAAGGGCATTCAAGTTTGACTGAAGAGTTTGGCTTAAATCGATTTAAAGAAGGTAAGTTTATCGATGAAAGTGTCGCCGCTGGAGTGGCGCACTGATGGAAAGCTTTAAGTTGGGACGATTGGGATGTTAATTTTTACGTGTCCATATTGTGGGATTGAAGCTGATGAGACAGAACTTGCTCCAGGTGGTGAAGCTCATTTAAAGCGTTTTGGGCCAGGGTCCTCTGATGAAGAATTCGAAGGCTATCTGTTTAATCGTGAAAACCCCAAAGGCATACACTTTGAAAGGTGGCGCCATGTATATGGTTGTGGCAAGTGGTTTCACGCTGCTCGCTGTACATTAACACTTGAGGTATTTGGAACGTATTCTGCTCAAACATTCGAACCCCCAAAAGAAATCAAAGAGCGCATAAGAGCTAAGCGGCCAGGTTGGAAGTGGAGAAATTTTAGTTGAAAATTTTCTTGAAAGTAAACATTGGAATGACTTTTAGTTTTCAAACTCAAGGGAAATTTCTTAATGAGTAAAAGGTTGGGAGTTGGTGGTCAATTTATTGATCGAAGTAAGCCGGTTGAATTTCGATTTAATGGTCGGCGTTTTTCCGGTTTCAAGGGTGACACGCTGGCCTCAGCACTATTAGCAAATGATCAGGTTCTAATTGGCCGATCGTTTAAATATCATAGGCCAAGAGGTATAGTTTCATCAGGCTCTGAAGAGCCCAACGCTCTGATGAATTTGGGAGAAAACGAAACATTTGAACCAAATCAGCGAGCTACCACTACTGAATTATTCGAAGGGCTAACGGCATTTTCTCAAAATCATTGGCCGTCGCTAAATTTTGATATTGGAGTGATCAACAACTACCTTTCTAGATTTTTGCCAGCAGGCTTTTATTACAAAATGTTCATTCATCCTCGCCCATTTTGGAAATATATTTATGAGCCGTTTATTCGGCAATCGGCCGGCTTGGGCAAAGCTCCCTCGGTAAAAGATACCAGTGATTATGAACATTTCTATGCCTTCTACGACTTAGTGATCATTGGTGGGGGTATCTCGGGATTGAACGCGGCGCTAACGGCAGCTGAAAGCGGCCTAAAAATCTTAATTATGGAGCAAAATTCTGAGTGGGGAGGCCGTTGTCTTGTTGATTTTCCTTTTATAAATGAAGAGCCCGGTTTGAATTATATATCTCGGATTTTATCGGAACTCAGAAAATATAAAAATGTTACTATGCGTTCGCGTATGATGGGAGCAGGTGTTTATGACCATGGCTATCTGCTGGGTTATGAGAGGCTGAACGATCATCTTTCTACAAATGAAGGACCTCGCCACCGCTTGTGGCGAATACGTGCAAAGCAAATAATTACTGCGACTGGAGCAATCGAAAGGCCTTTATCCTTCCCTGGTAATGATATTCCAGGCATCATGCTAGCATCTGCTGTAAGAGATTATGCCACTAACTTTGGAGTTGCGGTAGGCGATAAAGTTGCCATTTTCACAAACAATGATGACGCATATAGGACCGCAATTACTTTACATGAAATTGGTGTCACCGTCCCAGTTATTATTGATGCCAGATCAGGCGGTGGGGGTGAATTAGCTCATCACGCAAAAGAATTAGGAATTAGGGTAGAGAATGGGAAGGCTATCTCAAAAGCTCTTGGCCAAAAAAGGGTTAAAGCCGTTACAATTTGTGACTACGAAAAATCTGGCGCAAATAAAGAAAAAATTGAATGTGACAGCATTGCTATGTCTGGAGGATGGTCGCCGGTTGTTCACTTGTTTTCTCATTGCGGTGGGAAGCTTAAATGGGATGAAGATCTGGCCTTGTTTAGGCCTGACAAAGCAGCCAAGCCAACTTCCTCTGACGGGTTGCCTTTTGTTACTGCAGTTGGATCAGCAAACGGATTTCTTTTGATGAATGAAGTACTCATGGATACGTTAGACGGATCTAGGACTGCCATAAGAGCTGCAGGGGGTAAAATTAACAACAAAAAGACTAAAGAATTTTTGGATAAAAACGAAAAGGCCCCTGAAGCAATTTGGATTTCGCCTAAAGACGCTAATATTAAGAAACGCTCGAAAACATGGTTAGATTTTCAAAATGATGTTAAAGTGAGCGATGTTGAATTAGCCGCGCGTGAGGGATTTGAAAGCGTAGAGCACGCTAAAAGGTATACGACTTTGGGAATGGCAACCGACCAAGGTAAATTATCTAACATAAATGGATTGGCAATTTTGTCGTCAACTTTGGGTAAAGAAATTCCTAGGGTTGGAACCACTACGTTTCGCCCCCCTTACACTCCTATATCTCTTGGATCGATAGGTGGTTCTGCGCGAAATGAGCTTTTTCAACCAATAAGAAAAACCCCAATTCATGAATGGCATGAAAAAAAGGGGGCTTACATGGAGCCAGTAGGCCAATGGAGGCGACCTTTCTGTTATCCTAAAGAAGGGGAAACACATCAAAAAGCTGTTGAACGTGAAATTAACCAAACACGTTCTTCTTTGGGATTGCTTGATGCTTCCACTCTTGGGAAGTTATTAGTTACTGGTCCCGATGCAGGAAAGTTCCTGGATATGCTGTACACAAATATGATGAGTACCTTGAAGGTAGGGAAGTGCCGTTACGGATTAATGTGCTCTGAAAATGGATTTTTGATTGATGATGGTGTTGTCGCAAGAATAGATGAGCAAACTTGGCTGTGCCACACGACTTCAGGTGGAGCGGATAGAATTCATAGTCATATGGAAGAGTGGCTACAAACAGAATGGTGGGATTGGAAGGTATACGTCGCAAATTTAACTGAACAATTCGCCCAGATAGGGGTTGTAGGCCCCAATGCTCGTAAGCTTTTAGAAAAAATTGGTGGTCTGGATGTTAGTAAAGATGCCCTAGGATTTATGGAATGGAAGGAAGGAAAGCTTGGTAAATATGATGCCCGAATTTTCCGAATTTCATTTTCTGGTGAACTTTCCTTTGAAGTAGCAGTGCCTGCGGGTCAAGGTATGGCCTTCTGGAAGGAATTGATTGAGCTTGGAGAAGAGTTTGGGGTAATGCCATACGGAACAGAGGCGCTGCACGTTATGAGAGCTGAAAAGGGTTTCATAATGATTGGAGACGAGACAGACGGTACCGTTATACCGCAGGACCTTAATTTAACATGGGCCATATCTAAAAAGAAAGAGGATTTTCTTGGAAAGAGAGCTCAAGAGCGTGCTCACATGGTAGACCCAAATCGCTGGAAATTAGTAGGTTTGGAGACTTTGGATGGTTCCGTTTTGCCGGATGGTGCCTATTCTACGGCTCAAGGGTTTAATTCAAATGGGCAAAGATCCACACAAGGACGCATCACATCTTCTTATTATTCACCAACTTTGAAACGCGGAATAGCGATGGGTCTTATATTAAATGGACCATCTCGAGAAGGTGAGATTATAGAATTCCCTAAAATTGATGGAACTATTATTCCTGCGAAGATAACTAGCCCAGAGTTTTACGATCCAGATGGAGAAAAGCAGAATGTCTGAAACCTCCAAAAAAGAGTTTAAAAGATCATTTTCTGGTTATGTAGAAATTTGTGAGAATATGCCTACCGGAATGATAACAGTGCGAGGTGATCTCAATTCTAGGAAACTAAAATCTGCTTTCAGCAAAGTAGTTGGAGCAACTTTACCCAAAGAAAGAAAAGTAACCCTAGCAGAAAATAGTATTGCATGGATGTCACCCGATGAACTCTTAATCATATGTGGCTACGATAATGTTTCTGATCTAATGAAAAAACTGCAAAAAGAATTAGATGGTCAGCACCATATGCTAGTAAATGTTTCGGACGCGAGGGCTGTATTTGAAGTGTCTGGTGCTGCAATGGTTGAGATAATTGCGAAACTTGCACCAGTAAACGTTAAAACTCTCGAAATAGGTGAAATCAGACGGACGCATTTTTCACAAGTAGCGGCTGCATTTTGGTTAACTTCCGAACAACGCATGAAATTAATTTGCTTCAGTTCGGTGGCCGATTACATGTTTGACCTTCTAAAAACATCAGCCGTTGTGAATTCTAAAGTTGGTGAATTTTAGAAATTTGGGTTTCCATAATAATTAACGGAGTTTTTATCTTGAAACCGCCTGTTTGAGGCATAGTTTTCACTTGACCTTAGTATTAAATAAAACGCATCTAAGAACATATTTTTTTAAAAGGACACAATGATATGGCTTTTGAACTTCCAGACCTTCCCTATTCGCACGATGCATTAGCGAACTTGGGTATGTCCACAGAAACATTAGAATTTCATCATGATTTGCACCACAAGGCCTATGTAGATAATGGAAATAAATTGATTGCCGGTACAGACTGGGACGGTAAAACGATGGAAGAAATTATCGTAGGAACCTATGACGCAAGCGCTGTCGCTCAAAACGGTATTTTTAACAATATTTCACAATTATGGAACCATAACCAGTTTTGGGAAATGATGGGTCCCACAGGGCGAGAAATGCCGTCTGAGTTAGAAAGTGCCATTTCTGAAAGCTTTGGATCTGTTGATCAGTTCAAGGCAGACTTTTCAGCCGCTGGTGCTGGACAATTTGGCGCTGGATGGTGTTGGCTTGTTAAAGACACAGATGGTTCTTTAAAGGTCACAAAAACAGAAAATGGAGTTAACCCACTTTGCTTTGGACAAACTGCTCTTTTAGGTTGCGATGTTTGGGAGCATTCTTACTATATAGATTTTCGTAACAAGCGCCCGGCCTATCTTACCAATTTTCTGGATAATCTAGTTAACTGGGACAATGTCGCTTCTCGACTGTAATGCACTTATTCAAAGGCTCGGGTTGATTAAGTTTCGAGCCTTTGATCAAAATTTTCTATATATTCAACCGCTTCATCCACTGACTCTGTAATTTTAAATAGGTTTTTAAGTGATTGTTCCGCAAAACCTGCTGAAATTGTATGATCAATGAGGTTTAAGAGTGGATCCCAATAATTTTTCACGTTTATTAAAACAATCGGCTTCGCATGCACTCCTAATTGGGCCCAGGTTAAAACTTCAAAAAATTCATCTAATGAACCAGGTCCTCCTGGTAGCAAAATAACAGCATCCGAATTTGTGAACATGAGTTTTTTCCTCTCATGCATATTTTCTGTCACAATATAATGGTCCAGGTCGGTTTTCCCAACCTCCCGTTGTACAAGGTGGTCAGGTATTACACCAAAGGTTTTTCCTTTTTCCTTCTGTGTTGCTTTGGCTACAGCACCCATTATACCTGTGTTTCCAGCGCCATATACTAAACGCCAATTAGACTTAGCTATTAACGTCCCTAGTTTTTCTGCTTGGTTTACGTAATCTGGATTATCTCCTGATCTTGAACCGCAAAACACACAAACTGAGAAATTTTTCATTAGTTAGCCTTAATTTTGTTTGAGAAGCTTTGACCTTGCTACCTCAACTTGTTAGGATCATACAACAGGCAAATTTGCTGATCGCTTATTGGGGGCATAAATGGCGGCGATACCATACCTTTGGTACTGGATTATTGGAAGCTTAGTGGCAGTTTTAATTGCAACAGTGGCTATATTTTCCGAAAATTTAGTTGAAAAAAATATCGCGTCCAAAGTCAAAGAGAATAAGGAAATTTCTGCAGAAAAAGAAAATCCAAGCGAGGGTGAAGAAAATCAAAGTGCCGTTGATCAGCAAAAGACTGTGGTCCAAGAGCCGACCGTAGCTGACGGCAAAGTTGAGGGTATTTTGGAAGCTAAAGAAGATGAGGTTTCCACAGAAAAAACCTCCGATAATCAGACACTTGAAACAAAAAGTTCTGCTTATCCGCCATCTCTGGAAACCGCTAGAGTTGATGATGATGGAACAGCACTTGTTGCAGGGTCAGCATATCCAGGTTCTATCTTGGAAATTCTTATTGATGAGACTGTCGTTGAAACGATTAAAGTCGGTCAAGATGGAAATTTTGCGGTTCTTTTTGACTTGGAATTAAAAGACACGCCTCAAATCATATCGATTAGATCTATCGAGGGTGACGCCGATACTGTGCAAGCCATGGAAAACGATGATACAGATGAAGTTGTCAGCGCTGATGCTACTCAAAGTGAATTGGCTATTAAAACCCCTCAGTTGCCACAACCAACCCAGGAAGACATAGAAGAAGAAGTACAGCCAACTTTAACAAAAGAGCCAACGCAATCTGAGATTGCTTCTTTAAATACTGAAACTGAAAACCCTACTGTTCTTTTAGCTGATAACGAAGGCATTAAAGTTGTCCAAAGTGGCGCTGGTCCAGATGTGATGACAGATGTACTTTTTGATACTATCAATTATTCAAAGGATGGTGGAGTTGCGGTTACTGGAAGGGGTCGGCCTGAAGCCATTGTACGCTTTTATTTAGATAATTCACCAGTTGCATCGACAGCAGTAGACCAGCAGGGTTATTGGACTGCCGATTTATCGGATGTTGAGGCTGGTGTCTACACGCTCCGGCTAGATCAATTAGATCAGACGGGAAAGGTTTCCAGTCGGATTGAAAGCCCATTTAAGCGAGAAGACCGAGAGGTTTTAGCTGGCCAAATTAAAGATACTGCATCACCAGCTAGAATAAACGTGATAACGGTTCAACCAGGAAATACCCTTTGGGCCATTTCTCGTGAAAGATATGGTCGTGGAATATTGTATGTTCAGGTTTTTGATGCAAATAAAGATAAAATTCGTGATCCAAACCTAATTTATCCGGGCCAGATTTTTGACTTGCCAGACGAAATAAAGGTAAATTAAAGGTCTGATAATTTATAATAAAAAACTAATAATCCTCTTTCAGGGCTATTCTTTAAGAGTAAACTATGAATTTTAAAATTATTGAGTGGCTTTAATGAAAAATAATGCTGAAATCGCACAAGCTGAACGTAAGTCAGCACTTAGAACCATTTTTCGGGTCGTACCTTACTTATGGCCGAGAGATCGTTACGATGTTCGCGTTAGAGTTGTATTAGCGTTGGTTTTGTTAGTTTTAGCCAAAGTAATAATAAATTTTGCTCCATTCTTATACCGTGAAGCTGTAAATGCGCTAACCGACACAGGTTACACGCCGTTTTTACTTGGTGCCATAGGAATGACCGTCGCGTATGGTTCTGCTCGGATCCTATCAAGAGGATTTGAACAATTAAGAGACGTAGTTTTTGCGGTCGTTGCACAACGAGCATTTCGTAATTTAGCATTAGAGACGTTTCAACATATACATAAGCTTTCTCTAAGATATCACATTTCTCGAAAAACAGGGGCTCTGAGCCGTGTTATTGAAAGAGGAATTAAGGGTTTAGAATTCTTATTGAGATTTCTTTTGTTTTCGGTAGGCCCTTTGGTTTTAGAACTTCTTATTATTGCTGGAATAATGCTCTTCTGGTTCGATTATCTCTACTTAGCAGTAATACTTGTGATGATAGCGGCTTATGTTTGGTTTACTTTTAAAGTGACGGAGTGGCGGGTAAAAATAAGAAAATTTATGAATGACCAAGATACGGATGCTAATCAAAAAGCAATAGACAGTTTGCTGAACTACGAAACTGTTAAATATTTCAGTGCAGAAGAAAGAGAAGCTAACCGATATGATGGAGCCATAAGGCTCTATGAAAAGGCTGCACTAAAAACCGCATATTCTTTGGCTTTTTTGAATTTTGGTCAGTCTGTCATTATTACCATAGGTCTAATTATAGTCATGGTAATGGCAGCGCTTGGTGTTCAAAATGGATATCTCACTGTCGGTGACTTTGTTATGGTAAATGCATACATGATCCAAATTACGATGCCTTTGAACTTTCTAGGTACTGTGTATCGAGAGATCAGGCAGGGATTAGTAGATATGGGGGAAATGTTTGATCTTTTAGAACAGCCTGCTGAAATTATTGATCGAGAGGATGCAACTGAATTAAAGGTGACTGGCGGTCATATTGCTATGACAAATATAACTTTTGGATATGATGACAAGCGGCCAATTATACAAGATGTTTCGCTCGAAATTTATCCTGGAGAGAAAGTTGCAATAGTTGGCCCATCTGGATCTGGCAAATCAACAATTGGTAGGCTGTTATTTAGATTTTATGACGCTCAGAAAGGATCAATTACAATTGATGGGCAAGACATCCGCAATATTACACAAAAAAGTTTGCACAGTTCAATTGGTGTAGTTCCTCAAGATACTGTTCTTTTTAATGATACGATTTATTACAATATAGCATATGGACTTGATAACGCATCCAAGGCGGCCGTTGAAAAAGCTGCAGATGATGCTCAAATTCATGATTTTATTATGTCGCTTCCCGATGGATATGAAACAACCGTTGGTGAGCGAGGTTTAAAACTTTCAGGTGGCGAGAAACAGAGAGTGGGAATTGCGAGGACACTTCTGAAAAATCCACCTATTTTACTTTTAGATGAAGCAACATCAGCTTTGGATACTGAAACAGAACATGATATACAGGACGCATTGGCAAATGCCTCAGAAGGACGAACTGTTCTAACAATTGCGCACCGTCTTTCAACAATTGCTGACGCAGATAGAATAATTGTTTTAGAAAAGGGGCGTATAGTAGAAATTGGAACGCATGAGGCACTGCTTAGTAAAAAAGGGCGCTACTTTTCATTATGGACAATGCAATTGTCAGAAGAAAAGCCAGCGGCATAATTGAAAGTGACTAAGCTAAGCATCAGTCCATCGAACATTATTTCACTTTTGTTAGCTTAAAAAACTCACTCAGCGGGACCAATCAAACCAGCTGGCTCATCTTTTTTAAGTAATGGTGGCTCTTCATAATCCCATATAATTTCCGCTGGTTTTGTTTTTCGGGCCATTCGGTTCAATGCCCAGTCTTGCGCGACTTTTCCGCGCCTCGAGGCACCTATTCTCACTAGTAAGCGGGCAATCCATAAAATATATGTGACCACCCAAACTCTCGCTGCCAAGAGCGCCGGAGTAAAAACTAGCGTCAACATCGTCGCTGTTCCGAGCCCAAAAACAACCGCAGTAGCTAATTGTTTCCACCATAATGCAGTCGGGCTATCGACAGAATAGCCGCCATTTACAAAATCTAAGCTTAAACCAAACATCATCGGAGCCAAACCTGCCATTGTTGTAATGGTCGTTAAAAGTACAGGTCTAATTCTCTGCTCTGCTGTTCTAATGATCGCCTCTACTTTTGGAAGATATCTCGATAGCTCTTGGTAAGTATCTATAAGGACGATATTGTTGTTCACCACAATGCCTGCCAATGCAACGATGCCTGTTCCTGTCATAATTATTGAAAATGGTTGCTGCATCACCAACATACCTATCAAAACTAAAAAAGCTTGGCTTTCGGCCTGATCAGCTTGATCCCCTGTCCATTCCCAAGAAATTCCTGGGGGTAAGGGGTTCTCTTGAAGGTAATTAGTTAAAAAGGCTATTCTTTCATTTGCATTAATAAAAACTTCACTTTCTATGCCGTCATCCGAAATCACAGTACGCTTCAAGTTTGGCTCGATACCAGCTTTGATATCAAAATACCTTTTCTGGTCTATGCGATTTATCTCAGCCAGCTTTGCTACCGGTTTGCGACTTATAAAATTTGATAAAGGAACTAGGCCGTCAGCAGTTCGGACTTTCAAATTGTCTAAAGTTGATAGAAATCTGTCTTCTTCTGGGAGTCTTACTCTAATTTCAATCTCTTCATCTGAGCTGTCGACACGCATCGTATCTAATAAAATACCTCGGGTTACCAGCTGTATCATTGCGCCCACTGTGGCAACATCAGCTCCGTATCGACCCGCTTTTTCGACATCAACATCGATTTGCCAATCTATTCCAGGAAGGGGCCTAGTATCTTCCACCTGAATTAAACCTTCTGTCTGATCGAAAATACTGCGCATTTGAGCAGTGGTGTTTAGCAAGTCATTCCAATTTTCCCCCTTAAGTCTAAGATGTACAGGCTTAGGGCTAGCTGGTCCTCTTTCCAATTCTAAAATTTCTATTTCAATACCCGGTAAAGCACTAAGTGCGTTGGATAGTTCAGCAATAATTTTATTTCCATCTAAGTCAGAATTTCCGCGCCTATTTTCCCAAGGGATTGTTTCTAATTGGATCTGTCCAATCGTATCTTTAGGTGCGCTTGCCCCGGCTGTATTTTGGTTCAACCCGCCGGCTCCTGCAAAAGAAAAGACGCTTTCAACGCCAGGGTGTGCATTAACAATTAATTCCGCTTGGCGGACGAGTATATCTTTTTCAGTTAAGGAAAGGTTTCCTCTGGCTTTAACATATACGATCGCCTGCTCAGGCTCTCCCTCAACAAAAAACTCCACCCCATAATTATTTTTCCCAAAAGTTGTGAAAATGAAGCTAGTAAAAGCAATGACGCCCGCTATTGCTATCAAAGGCATTACTGGGTTCCCGGCTATAAATTTTATAAAGTATCCAAATAGTGTCCTTCTATATCCGGCCTGGACATTTTTTTGTCTTTTGCGAATTTCTACTGATCCCAATACTATTGAAGCCATAAATGCTGAAGCGATAAACATGGCAACACCAGGTAAACTTGCCATTGGCCCTAACTTGTCGGGTTCGATGCTCAGAAGTAAGTTGGGGTTAACAACTTGTAAAATACTAAAGAAAAGTGAAAGCACTATGACGGGGACTAGCAAAAGACGAATAAACCAGGGTAAAACGTTGCGCAACCAATCAGAGCTGTTTTCAAAAAATCTACTTAATCTTCCGGACACCCCGCCCAAGATTGGTAAGTAAATCAACGCCACGATCAGAGAAGCTGATAAAACAAAAATTAGGGTTACAGGCAACATTCCCATGAATTGACCAGGAACTCCAGGCCAAAACAACATTGGTAAGAAGGCGCATAGAGTTGTCGCCGTTGAGCTCACTACTGGCCAAAACATTCGTTTGGCAGCCTCTACGTAGGCTTTCATGGGACCCGTGCCCTGTGAAATTCTTTTGTCGGCATATTCAACTACAACTATTGCGCCATCAACGAGCATTCCAACTGCCAAGATTAGTCCGAACATAACGATATTCGAAATTGTAACGCCCATTAGTCCCAACAAAACAAAACAAAGTAAAAACGATGTTGGTATTGAGAAGCCCACAAGAAGAGCGGCTCTAGTGCCAAGCGAAGTAAGTACAACAATCATAACTAATGCGATTGCTGTTAAAACTGATCCTTCCAGCTGCCTTACCATACTATCAACAACTCTGCTCTGGTCGTTCGATGTCCCAACATCCACTGCAGCTTTAAGATTGGTGGGCCAGTTTTGACTTTCCTTTTCTACCAAGCTTCGAACATCTTTCGCAGTGCCGATAAGATTAAATCCTTTTCGTTTAACTACTTGAAGAGCAACAGTATTTTCCCCATTGAAACGGGCAGTTCCGGCCCTATCCACGAAAGTTAACTTAATCTTCGCCAAATCCCCAAGGGTGACCACTCTGTCACCGTTCGTTTTTACGGGTAAATCATAAATATCTTGCGCTTCGTTGAAACTACTTGGTATTTTTACCGAAAATGTCCCTTGATTACTATCTACTTCTCCGGCCGCAATTAGCTGATTATTATTTTTAGTTCCAAAGCTGATTGCACAATCTTCTATTAACAAAATATTTTTTTCCTTTGTAAATGCTTGAATTTTATCAATATCA
>LUMP01000463.1_pt1 | contig 11964 bp, 12 predicted proteins | sample 729641 | NCBI WGS metagenome assembly LUMP01 (sample SAMN03860260, study PRJNA289734) | marine metagenome | biome: seawater column; feature: ocean; material: water; isolation source: Red Sea water column Station 12 - depth 47m | place: Saudi Arabia: Red Sea | collected 2011-10-15 | depth 47 m | reverse complement strand
AATCAAAATAACATTGCTATTACATTAGAAAAATACCTCTTCACTTATGGTATGACTGATGAGATTCAAAAGGCTATTAAAGAATTTGAAACATGGTTAAGATCGTCTTTGGTATTAACAAAGAATATTATTCCTCACAACATTGTTCTTGGTTATGAGGATGGAAAAATTGTATTAAAAATTATTGACGGTCTTGGTTCTAAATCCTATCTGCCTCTGACCCAAATCAGTGATCTGTTTGCAAGAAGGTATGTAGAAAGGAGAATCCAGTTAATGCAATCAAGAATTAACTGGGATTTAACCGGTAGAAAAGGTAATTGGAAATAAATTTTATTCGTCCAAGAAGCTTTTTAAGTGACTCGATCTACTAGGATGTCTTAATTTTCTTAAAGCTTTTGCTTCAATCTGTCTTATTCTTTCTCTAGTAACATCAAACTGTTTTCCAACTTCTTCAAGGGTATGGTCAGTATTCATACCGATCCCAAATCTCATTCTAAGCACTTTTGCTTCTCTTGCTGTTAATGATGCTAAAACATCATCGGTTGCAAAGTGAAGACTGTCTTCAGTAGCATTTTCTAAAGGAGACTCTATAACAGTATCTTCAATAAAATCACCTAGGCTTGAATCTTCATCATCTCCAATTGGCGTTTCAGTTGAAATTGGTTCTTTAGCAATTTTTAAAACTTTTCTTACCTTATCCTCTGGCATATCTAGTTCTTTACTTAACTCTTCAGGAGTAGGCTCTCTGCCCATATCCTGCATCATCTGACGAGATACTCTATTAAGCTTGTTGATAGTCTCAATCATGTGAACAGGAATTCTAATTGTTCTGGCTTGGTCAGCAATAGATCTTGTTATAGCCTGTCTAATCCACCATGTTGCATAGGTAGAAAACTTATACCCTCTTCTGTATTCAAATTTGTCGACAGCCTTCATAAGACCAATATTTCCTTCTTGAATTAGATCAAGGAACTGAAGTCCTCTGTTGGTATATTTTTTAGCAATAGATATTACAAGCCTAAGGTTTGCTTCAACCATGTCTTTTTTGGCTCTTCTCATCTTAGTTTCGCCCATAGACATGCTTCGATTGATTTCTTTAATTTCTTTTACACTTAGACCAACTCTTTGCTCAAGATCAATGATGTCTTTTTGAGCAATTACAACATCTTGTTTTACTTTTTCAAGAAGATCTTTTTTATATTTTTTCTCTTTCATAAGAGAATCAACCCATCTTACTTTTGTAAGATTTTCTGCATAGCTTGCTAAAAAGTCTTTTCTTGGCATGCGTGCATTTCTTACAAGCTGCTCTTGTATAGATTTTTCTTTTTCTCTAATTCTGCTCAAGCCTGATCTTGCTATTGCGGCAATATCATCAAACATTCTTGGACTAAACTTGAGGAACTGAAATATTTCACCTAATTTTTTATATTCAGCATTGGCCTCTTTTGAGTGTCTACCTTTTGACTCAATAACTTTTAAAGTTTTATTGTATTGACGTTTCAGGTTTGTCATTCTTCTTTGGACTTCCTGCATGTCTGGACCCGAAGACGCTTCTTCATCTGACTCTTCAGCTGCCTCAGCTTCTTCTTTTGCTCTTTGACTGCCAGGACCTGCTGATGGTACTTCTTCCATCTCCTCTAAGAATCCGGTTAGAAAATCATTAATTTTTTTCTCGCCATCTTTGACCATTTGATGATACTCAATGACATACTCAACTGTTTTAGGATAGTAAACACTTGCGGCAAGCAAGTCTCTCATACCCTCTTCAATTCTTTTTGCAATCTCAATTTCGCCTTCACGAGTTAACAGATCAACGGTACCCATTTCTCTCATGTACATACGAACTGGATCAGTAGTTCTGCCTGTTTCATTTTCAACAGCTGCAAGAGCTTCAGCAGCTTGTTCTAAGGCTATATCATCCGAATCTTCCGACTCTGCTAGTAATAAATCATCTGCATCCGGAGCAGTTTCATGAACTTGAAGACCCAAATCATTGATCATTCCAATAATTTCATCTACCTGGTCAGGATCAGATATGTCTTCAGGCAAATGATCATTAACATCTGCATAAGTTAAGTAGCCTTGCTCTCTTCCCTTTTCAATAAGTTCGGCTATCTTTGAACCTTTTTTACTTAATTTATCCACGAATTCTTGTACTCCAAATGTATTAGCTCTATTTGGTGATTAATTTCATTATTTCAATCTATTTTGAGCTTAAATTTTTTAATAAAATCTGATCTTCTTCTGACATTACATCCTTTTTCAGGATTATCTGTTGTAGTTCTCTTTTTTCAGCAGATGTTATTTCCTGCATATTATACTTTTCTTTTAATGTTTCCTGCCTATCTTTTTCAGATTTTGAAATTATATCAATACAATCATTAAGCATTTTTTTTGCATTTTCCTCTGATAGTTTTATCTCAGAAACTAATGCTTCTCCAAATAGATTTTTTATTTTTTCATTTTCTATTTGTTCAAAAAGTATTGAAGGTGATGCTGTTGGATTATCTTTATAAAAGTTCCTAACATCATGTAAAAATAAAAATCTTGAATCTTTTGCAATTAGATTAAAAGACCTTTCACCTGCTAACTTAGGATATTGAATTAAAGCTGTGAAAACTCCCAAAACCGACTTTCTAATGACAGAGGCTGAAACTTTTTTGACCGGCTCTTCTTGTTTTACATTTTCTGGGACTATATTAATAACACCGTTAAGTAATTTCCCAAAATCTAAATCACAAATATGCCCAATCTCACTGGTATAAGCCTCTCTTAATGTTGGATTTACGATTTTATCAACCAGAGGAACTGCAAACTGAGCAACCCTTGACCTTCCTTCAATTGATGAAAGATCGTCTTGTTTCTTGATGGTATCCAAGAAGTATTCTGAAAAAGTGATAGCTTCATCTGCTAGCTTTAAAAAAGCATCTTTGCCTTTATTTTTTATAAAACTATCTGGATCATCGCCTGGCTTTAAAAATATAAAGCTCATCCGCACATCCTCTCTAAGCAAAGGTAAGGCATTCTCGACTGCTCTCCACGATGCCTTTTGACCGGCCTCATCTCCATCAAACACAACAAAAATATCATTGGTATAACTTAAAATTTTTCGAAGTCCATATAGCCTTCAACTAAAAAAAGAGATTTGGGCCTTTTTTCTATAAGCCTTGCCTCATATAGACCATATAGCTCATATTTTTTCTTGTATGTTTTTGTTTCAGGTGAGTTTAAATATTTTGCCTGATTATCTTTATCAGCAATCAACCTACCTCCAAAAGCTATATGCTCTCCTTTAATATTTCTTATCGGAAACATTAATCTATCCCTGAAACGATCGTACATCTCCCCGTTATCATTAGTACCAAAAAGACCAGAATCTTCTAAATCATTTTGATCATATTGTGGAGACAAGATGCTATGGAGTGATGGATTTTTTTCCATTGAATAGCCTAACTCAAAAAATTTTGCAGTTTCGCCACTTTGTTAATGGCATCTGATAAATCTACTGGCTTTTCTTGTTTTGGCACTTCCATTCCGACAGAAGCAGCTAATAATTCAACTGATTCCATAAAATCAATACCATCATATTCTCTTAAAAAGTTGATAGCATTCCCTGAAGCTTTGCAGGCAAAGCAATGGTAGGAACCCGTTTCTTCATATACTACAAATGATGGTGTTTTCTCATTACCATCTCCATGAAAAGGACATTTAGCTTTATATCGACCCCCAGATCGTTCAAGCTGGACTCTTCTATTTATAATATCAACAATACTTACCGTAGAAAGCAGTCGGTCAATAAAGCTTGATGGTATAGACATATTTAATTTTCACTCAGCCAATTATCAATTAGTATTTTTGCAGCTTGTGCATCTACTAGATCGGTTTTTAATTCTATAAGATTTTGTCTTGCTTCAAAACTTGTTAATCTTTCGTCTACGTATTCACACGGGATATTGGTGATTTTTTTTAATTTTTTAAAAAAAATATCAACCTCCTTCATCATATCACTATCTGTTCCATCCATATTTAAAGGTTTTCCAACAAGAATAAGTTCAGGCCTCCACTCTTCGACTATAGACTGAATACTATTCCAGTTTATTTTGTTATTTTTATTAAAAATAATTTCAAGAGGTGATGAGGTTCTAGTTTTTGTCTGGCCCACTGCGACACCAATCTTTTTTACACCAAAATCAAAGGATAGGATTTGCATTATCTTGGGGTGAAATTCCAATCTCTAATTATTTCTAGAATGCCGTACTCATTTATCATCTTTGGATCAAATGGAGCAAAGGGAGCTGCCTTTTCAAGAATGTCTATTGCCATTTTATCGACATAAGTATTTCCCGAAGAGATTAAGATTTCTGATTTTATAAGATTTCCAAAAGAATCTATTGTTGCCATTACCTGAACCTTGCTGTTTGTATATTCAATATCATTTGCAGCTATTAGCTCATCGCCAATAGATTCGATTTCCCTTTGCCATAAATTTAAATACATTGCTTCTTCATTAGTAACAGTAGAGTTTGCTTGTAGTTTTTTTATCTTTTGAGCTTGGTATATTTTTCTTTCTACTTTTTTTGTAAAGGTGCCCTCTTTGGAACTATTTGATTCAAAAGTATTGTTTACAGAATCATTTAACTCACCAATAGAATCCTGAGAAGAATTTGCAAATTTAACATTAATAATTGGCGATTCATCTATAAGTGGTATTTTATAAAAAGTAGTAAATGTAACTCCAAAAATAAGTACTGTATGAAAAAATATAGACAATAAAAAAGATTTATTGAGTGTTAAAGACCTTTTACTAACTCTTTGATTTGCTGATATCGAACTCATAGTTTAGAAAAGTATTCTTGTATAGGATTCTCACCAGATTGATTATATATTTCTCTAGCGCATGTAGGGCTTGTTATATTAATTTCAGTTAAATAGTCACCAATCATATCTATGCCAGCAAAATTTATTCCTTTAGAGACAAGAAATTTTCCAACAATCTCTGCTACATTTTTTTGTCTTTCATTAATATCCTTCACAACACCCTTACCACCAGCTGCTAAATTACCTTTAAAGCTCTCACCCTGGGGTATTCTTGCTAAAGTCTTTTCAAAAGGTTTTCCATGAATAATTAGGATTCTAAAATCTCCTTGATAAATTTCAGGTATGAATTCTTGTACTACAATCTGAGTGGTTTCATCTTCTGTCATATCCAATAAAATATCCAAGTTTTCCTCTTCCATATCTTCCAACTTAAAAATAGATTCGCCGCCCATACCATCCAAAGGCTTAACAATAATAGTTTCATGATTAGCTTGAAAATTAATTACTTTTTCAAGATTTGATGTAACTAATGTTCTAGGAATAAAGTCTTCGAAATGAAGTGCAAATACTTTTTCATTGAATTCTTTTATAGAGTTTGGCTTATTAAATATGTTGGCTCCTTGGGTCTCTGCAAGACCTAATAAATGAAGAGCATTTACGTAATCAATATCAACTGGAGGATCTTTTCTCATAAAAGTATACAGAAATTCCGAAACCTGAATTCTTTCTTTTCTGATTCCTTCAACTTGACTTGTTCCAATCTCAATTATGTTACGAGCATCAACATAAACATAACCCTCATCAACATAAAGGTGCTTCATTTCTGCTTGATAAACTTTATATCCAAGAGAGATAGCCTCTTCCATCATAAAGATAGATGTATCTTTACTAGGCTTTAGTTCTTTCATCGGGTCTGTGATGAAGAGTACTTTTTTAGTCATTATTAAATCTTATCAAAATGGTTTTGAAATAATGATGCTATCACAAGAGGCGCTGTTTCTGCTCTTAGAATATTTTTTGATAGCAGTTTAAAGCTAAAATCTTTTTCATACATGTGATTGATCTCAGATTCTGAGAATCCAGACTCTGCTCCAGTTATTACAAAAATATTATTTGATTCAACCAAACTAACATCAAAATTATCATTTGCCTCCACATCAAATACATATGTTGTACTTTGATCAAGTTTTTTTGTAGCATCGCTAAGTGAAGATACAAAACTTGTAATTGGTAAAAAATTTGTACCGCATTGCTTGCACGCTGAAATAATAACTTCTTCAGATTTGCTATAAATCTTTGATAAATCTTTTTTTGCAATACTTTGATCAATTAAATCAGGCTTATAAAAAATAAATTCTGTAGCTCCAATTTCGCATAGCTTCTGAATCATAAAATGAAAATTTTCTTTCTTAATAAATGGCAGTATGAAACCAAGTCTATTGGTTAGAGGTTTGTCTATTTTTATATCAGAAACCCTTTGAAGAGAAGCTGAAGATCTATTTGATTCTAATATCTTACAAATTGCTGAAGAGCCATGACCATCAAATACTTCAACTTCGTCATTAACAGCCAGTCTGAGCACTTTTGTTAAGTGCAATGATTGAGCCTGATCTATTTTAAAGACACTATTTGTTTCTGATACTGATTTACAATATATTCTATGGATTCTCACAATATCATTATAGCTATAGGTTGAATATAAATGTCAGAGATAAATCTTTTATTAGTCCGGCATGGAGAAGCTGCAGAAAGCTGGGGCAAGCATCCAGACCCTGGTTTAAGCGAATTAGGAATAAAACAATCAGCTTCATTGGTTAATAATAAAATGCTTGAGTTACTAGATTCTTATAGTTTTGTTTCAAGCCCAAAATTAAGAGCAAAAATGACAGCAGAACCATTGATTAAGAAATTTAATAAGGAGTTGATAATAAATGATGCATACTCTGAAATACCATCAGATGAAATAGATAATTCTCAGAAAAAAGCCTGGCTTACAAATGTTATGAATACCGAAATCAGAGATTTACCTGATTTTGTAGTGAATTGGAGAAATAACATTATCAAGCATTCACTTGGCGTTTCGCAAAATACAATTATATTTACCCATTTCATGGTTATTAATGCCTTAGTAAGTTCGCTTCTTCAAAAGAGTGCGCTCATGTATTTCTACCCTAATTACGTATCCGTAACTAAAATTACTTTTGAAAATAAAGAGGTTAAAAGCATCTCTCTAGGTGATGAGAAAAAAACTATAATAAATCTTTAAAAATCTATTGAGCAATTTTTAAACAACTGTAAACTGATATTTCTTCTTATTAATTTAAAAAATTCATTTGGGAAATAAAAAGAAATCATTTGATAGCTATTCTAAAAAACCACTGAAGGATGAGGTTAGAAAAGCTATGAAAAGATATTTTGCACAACTAGATCAAAAAAATATGCCCATCGATGTCTATCAACTTGTACTTAATGAGGTTGAGCCCCCACTTTTAGATGCGGTGATGAAATTTGCTAATAATAATCAATCCAAAGCTGCAAGAATTCTTGGAATGAATAGAACAACCCTTAGAACAAAATTAAAAAAATATAATATTAAATAATGCATTCAATAAAGCCAAAAACAGCTCTTATAAGTCTCTCAGATAAATCAGGTCTAGAAGAACTAGTTAAATTTCTAGTCTCAAAAGAAGTAAAAATGCTTTCTACAGGCGGGACCTTCAAAGCAGTAAAAGAAATTACATCTGAAGTTGTTGAGGTTTCTGACTTTACTGGATTTGAAGAGATGATGGATGGAAGAGTTAAAACTTTGCATCCAAAGATTCATGCAGGGATTCTTGCAAGACGCGATCAAGACATGGAAATACTTCAACAAAGAGGTTACGAGACAATTGATTTAGTAGTAGTCAATCTCTACCCATTTAAAGAAACAATCGCCCAAAATTGTTCTTTTGATGAGGCAATTGAAAAAATAGATATTGGCGGTCCAACCATGATTAGATCAGCTGCAAAAAATTTTAAAGACGTTGCTGTTGTATCAAACCCTTCTGATTATTCAAGACTAATTGAGGAATGGGAAAATGGCGATGGCATTTCATATGATTTTAGAAAAGAATTATCTCAAAAAGTATTTGAGACAATGGCCGACTACAATCTTTCTATTTCAAATTATCTAAAAGAAGAATCTGATAACTCAATACCGAATTATAGTTTTGAGAAAAGTTCATCTTTAAGATATGGCGAAAATCCTCATCAAACAGCAAATCTATTTACCTTCTCTAATCTTGAACATAAAAATATTGCCAATGCAGATATTTTGCAAGGCAAAGAATTATCCTATAACAATATAGTGGATGCTGATGCTGCATGGGAGTGTGTGAGAGCATTTGATGATCCTGCATGCGTAATTGTTAAACATGCAAATCCTTGCGGAGTTGCAGAATCAGACAATATCTATGGTGCCTATGATTTAGCATTTAAAACCGATCCAACATCAGCATTTGGTGGAATCATTGCTTTAAATAGAACGTTAGATACAAAAACAGCTAAAGAAATAAATTCTAGGCAATTTGTTGAAGTTATTTTGGCAACTGACTATGAAGAAGGTGCATTGGCTGAATTTGCTAAAAAGAAAAATGTCAGAGTTCTAAGAGTTGATCTTGAGCAAGACAATCCCTATCCCGGAATGATTAAAAAAGTATCTGGAGGAATTTTAATTCAGTCAGATGATAATTATGTCGTGCCGAAAGAAGACTTGAAATGCGTAACAAAAAGAGAGCCAACACCAGAAGAATTAGATGATTTAATGTTTGCTTGGAGGGTTGCTAAGTTTGTTAAAAGTAATGCCATAGTTTATGTAAAAAATCGACAAACAATAGGTATCGGTGCTGGCCAAATGAGCAGAGTTATTAGTGCTGATATTGCAAACTTAAAAGCCAAAGAAGAAGGGTTAGAGGTTAAAGGTGCTTCTATGGCTTCTGATGCATTTTTTCCTTTTAGAGATGGCATAGATAAAGCTGCTTCAAGTGGAATCTCTTCAATAATTCAACCAGGCGGATCAATACGTGATGATGAGGTAATTGCGGCTGCTGATGAAAATGACATCGCAATGGTATTTACAAGCACAAGACACTTTAGGCACTGATGAAAGTTTTAGTCATTGGCTCAGGTGGAAGAGAACATGCTCTAGCATGGAAGTCCTCTCAAGATGACGCAGTGACCAAAGTTTTTATTTGTCCGGGTAACGCTGGGACAGCGTTAGAGGAAAAGTTAGAAAATATTTCGCTAAATTTAAATAACTTTGAGGAAATAGCAGATTTTTGCAAGAACGAAAATATTGCTCTTGTAATTATTGGTCCTGAACAGCCTCTTGTTATGGGCATGACTGATTTTCTTCAAGCTAAAGATATTAATACTTTTGGTCCCTCTGAAGCTGCTGCTCAACTTGAAGGCTCAAAGACTTTCTCAAAAGATTTTTTTGTTAAGTATGGAATACCTACAGCAGGCTATGCAGCTTTTGGTTCTTATGATGAAGCACTTATGCATCTTGATGAGATTGAATTTCCTACTGTTGTTAAGGCTGATGGTCTAGCAGCCGGTAAAGGTGTGATTATTTGTAATACAAAGAATGAAGCCGTAAATGCACTTGAAAGTATCTTTAAAGATCAAGCATTCGGAGAGGCTGGAAGTAGTGTTGTGATAGAAGATTTTTTAGAAGGAGAAGAAGCTAGCTTCATAGCCGTTGTAAGCAAGGATAAAATTATTCCTCTGGCCACAAGTCAAGATCATAAAGCTGTAGGTGAGGGTGATGTTGGGCTTAATACGGGTGGTATGGGTGCATACTCACCAGCTCCAATAGTAGATGAGAAAATTCATCAAAAAATTATTGACGAGGTTATGACCCCAACAATGCATGGTCTTATTTCTGAAGGCTCACCCTACTTGGGATTTCTATATGCAGGTTTGATGATTAAAGATGGTGAAATAAAAGTTCTAGAATTTAACTGCAGATTTGGAGATCCTGAAACTCAACCAATTTTATTAAGGCTTAAATCAAGCTTAGTGGAACTTTGTTTAGCTGCTATAAATGATGAGCTTGAATCTCATGAGATTGAATGGACTGAAAAACATTCTTGTGGAGTGGTAATTGCATCACAAGGTTATCCTGAAAGTTATGAGTCTAATAAATTAGTATCACTTCCTAATAATACCGAAAACGAAACAAAACTATTTCACGCTGGAACAAAACTTTCTAACAATGAAGTTTTAACATCTGGTGGAAGAGTTTTTTGTGCAACAGCTCTAGGTGATAACTTGAAGGAAGCACAAACGAAAGCATATAATCTCGTTGACAAAGTATCCTTTGAGGGTGCTTTTTTTAGAAAAGATATTGGTTTTAAAGGAATTAAATGAGCTTAGTTAATAACATTATTAATGAATTTGATATTGCATTAAAAACACTGTCCAATAAAAAATCTGGCACTGGCAGAGCTTATCCTGCGGATTCGATTCAAGATAATACTGAAAATCTTTCTCAAAAAGAAAAAGATTTATCAATACAAATGATGAGAGTCAACCTTGCCGGAGAGGTAGCTGCACAAGCTTTATACAGAGGGCAAGCACTTGTTTGCAAAGATCAAAAGATAAAAGAGCATTTAATTGAGGCTGGAGAGGAAGAAACAGATCATCTGGTGTGGTGTAAAAAAAGATTGGATGAGCTTGATGGCAAAGAATCAATACTTAACCCATTATGGTATGCAGGTTCTTTTGCAATAGGTGCAATTTTTGGAAGATATGGAGAAAAGGTAAGCCTGGGTTTTGTTGAAGAAACCGAAAAACAAGTAGTGGTACATTTAGATAAACATCTGAACAAAATATCTTCAAAAGACAAAGAAACAATTGAAATTCTTCAAACCATGAGAGCTGATGAAGATGCTCACGCCCAACAAGCTGTTGAGAATGGTGGAGAAGAATTAGAGATACCGACAAAAAAGATTATGAAATATACCGCCAAGGTAATGACATCAACAAGCGCACATATCTAAACCTGTTTCATTTGTTGCCATTTAATAGGCACGCCCTCAAGCTTATATCTATTGGATTCTTCTCTTAATTTATCAAACTCGGTTTTAGAGGAATATACAGTAACTATTAACGCATTTTGCTTATTAGCTGTAATTCTTAGTACCCTCCCCATTCTTTGGATTCTTTGTCTTTTAGATGATGAAGCACTAAGTATCATTGCTCCATCTGCTTCTGGCATATCAAACCCTTCGTCAAGAGCTGTACAGCTAACCAGAACATTTAAATTACCATTTTTAAAATTGTATTATAAATTGCTGACTTATATCCTTTAGTATTAATAATTTTATTGAACTCTTTTGCTTGTTTTTTATTCTCGGTAAACACAATCCAACTATCTCTTTTATGTTTTTGCAGTAATTCAATTCCAAAAGGAATTCTGTTTTTAGAATTTTTTACCATTCTAGCTCTATTAAAAATTAACATTTTTAATGGGTAGTCATTCATATCATTTCCACCAATTGTGGCTGCTCTTCTTTGAATGCTTTTTGTGAACTTCTTATATTTTTCTTCTTCGTCCGTAGTCATAGCTGCATAGGCATATAAAAGTTTAAAGTTAACTATTACTTCATCTTCTCTTGCATCTATATAGTCATAATCAAAAATAATGTCTCCAAGAATTTTTCTAATAATGATATAAAAATTATCGTCGTAATCTCTTTCAGGAGTTGCTGAAAGACCTAGAGTTGCGTGCCAACTACTGGTGAGAACTTCTCCTCTCTTTTCAGTGCCTATTTTGTGACACTCATCAACAATAAGGAGGGTTTTAGATGCATCAAATCGTTGAATAATATTTTTTACAGAATCAATGGTAGATATATTTATTCTTGATAGGTGCTCTAGATGCTCTCCACCACCGTTTAAAGCAATGTCTTTTTCAATAAAATCTTTTTGTAACCCTTCATACCATTGATCTAATAAAGCTATGGATGGAACGACAATAAAAATTAAATGGTCTTTGTTTTCTTCTAGATACTTAGCTAGGCAATGAATGGCAAAAACTGTTTTACCGCCTCCCGTAACTACTTTAACAATACCTCTTTTTTTTGCCCACCATAAGGGAAATGC
>LUMP01000419.1_pt1 | contig 12005 bp, 15 predicted proteins | sample 729641 | NCBI WGS metagenome assembly LUMP01 (sample SAMN03860260, study PRJNA289734) | marine metagenome | biome: seawater column; feature: ocean; material: water; isolation source: Red Sea water column Station 12 - depth 47m | place: Saudi Arabia: Red Sea | collected 2011-10-15 | depth 47 m | reverse complement strand
GGATATGGTCAATTTGGATGCACTGAAGATATCACATTAGATGATTTTAGGAAACAATTTGAGACAAACTTTTTCAGTATTGTTAAGATTATACAAGAAGTCTCCCCTATAATGAGAAATCAAAAATCAGGTATTATAGTAAATATTAGTTCAGTTGTTGGAAAAATCGGATTACCAGGGTCTCCAGCTTATATCAGTACAAAATTTGCTTTAGAAGGATTTAGTGAATGCTTGAGATATGAATTAGGACAATTTGGAATTAAAACAACCTTAATTGAACCAGGAGTCATTAAAACAAACTTTTTCAATTCAATGAAAATTCCGGAATCAAAAAAAGATCCAAAATACAAAGAATTGACAGATCATATTTTGGCAGGTCTTAAAATGATGGCGGAAATGGGTACTCCACCATCACAAGTTGCAGATGTCATAATGAAAGCAATTAACAGTGATGAAATTTTACCGCGATATATCGTAGGTACTGATGCAGCCATGTTTATGGAGGCAAAACAAGCCAAAACAGACCTAGAATTTGAAAAATATATGAGCAAAGAGCTATTTCCAGGCTAAGACTTTATGTTAGATTATATACAGATGGAAAGGAGTTTTTGTCAAAGTCCACAAATATAAAATGAGATAAAATGAAATGGAAAAAACTACAACATAATGGAATCTTGTTTCCTCCAGAATACGAGAAACAAGGAATTAAAATAAAAATTCAAGGGGAGGCTGTTGAACTTGACATAAATCAAGAAGAGATGATTTATCAGTGGGCAAAGAAAAAAGATACTCCTTATGCACAAGACAAAGTTTTTCGAAAAAACTTTACAGATGATTTTGTTAAAACATTAGATTCAAAATTTAAAAAAATTTCATACGAAGATATTGATTTTTCAAGTGCTTACAAAATTGTAGACAAAGAAAAAGATCTCAAAGAGATGATGACAAAAGAAGAGAAAAAAGCAATTGCTGCAAAGAGAAAAGAATTACGTGAAAAATTAAAAACAAAATTTGGAATTGCCATAATGGATGGAAAAGAAGTTGAAGTTGGAAACTATATGGCAGAACCTCCAGGAATATTCATTGGTAGAGGAGAACATCCACTAAGAGGCAAATGGAAACCTAGAGTTACACCAAAAGATGTTACACTAAACTTGGGAAAAGATGCAAAAATACCAGAAGGAGATTGGGGTAAAATCATACATGACAATGATTCAATGTGGTTAGCAAGTTGGATGGATTTCCTGACACAAAAAAGAAAATATGTTTGGTTAGCAGATACTGCAGGATTAAAACAAGATAGAGATAAACAAAAATATGAAAAAGCAGTCAAACTCGGAAATGAAATTGAAAAAATCAAAGATAGAATAGTTAAAGACATGAAGAGTAAAGATCCTAAAATTAACAAAATATCTACTGCATGTTACTTGATTTATAGAACTGCCATGAGGGTAGGAGATGAAAAAGATCCTGATGAAGCAGATACTGTAGGCGCAACAACATTAAGAAAAGAACATATCAAAATTACTGCAAATGCGATTGAATTTGACTTTCTAGGTAAAGATAGTGTCAGATGGCAAGAAACAGTCGTGGCTGAAGGTCATGATAAACAATTCCATGAAAATCTTAAAAAAATTATTGAAAAGAAAAAACCAAAGGACGAAATTTTCGAAGATATTACATCAAGACATGTTAATCAATATTATTCAAGTATTGTAAAAGGACTATCAGCTAAAGTGTTTAGAACATATCTAGCAACTACAGTTGTTAAGGATTATCTAATTAAACACGATAATATTAAAACAAAATCAGCAAATGAAAAATTGTATCATGCAAAGTTAGCAAACTTAGAAGCAGCAGTGATGTGTAATCACAAAAGAACCATCCCTAAAACATTTGAACAAACATTACAAAAGAAAAGAGATTCTATTAAAAAATTAAAAGAACAAAAAGTTTGGGAGAAAACTCAAGATACTCTTAAAAAAGTTGAAAATAAAGAAACAAAAACAGAAATCCAAAAGAAAAGTAAAACAAAAAGAATTAAGACATTAAATGAACAAATCAAAAAACAAAAAGCTAAACATAAAGAAAGATTACAAAAGCTTGAACTTCAATTAGATTTATCAGAAAAAACTAAAGATTATGCAATTGGAACATCATTAAGAAATTATATCGATCCACGAGTTTTCAAAGCATGGACAGATGAAGTAGGAGCTGAATGGGAAAAGTTGTATACTGCAGCATTACAAAAGAAATTCCTCTGGGTAAAAGACGAAGATGTCAAATGGAAGGATCTTAAGTAAATCATAAGAATATAATTTGAAAAATAGTCAAAAAACAGGTAAAATTTCCAAGTAGAATCATTTAATTTCCCATTTTTTCAGCCATATATTATGCCGGGGTAGCTCAGCCTGGTTAGAGTGCCAGTTCAATTGGTAAACTCTAACGGTTCTCCAACTAAGGCAATACTCATAATCTGGAGGTCGCGAGTTCGAAACTCGCCCCCGGCACACAGATTATTTTAGATATTGTAAATATGGAAAAATAGAATTTTGCTTAAAATGAGTCTATGAATAATACTCTTTGAAACCCTTGTCAGTAGGTACTAACTCAGTTTTCATTCCAAATAATCCAGATTTTTGTTGTGTTTTCATTAACCCATTGTTTTCCAAGTCTTCTAAAATTGAATTGAGTTCCTCAGTAGTTAATCCAGTATTTTTTTGAATATTTTCAAATAGTCTGACACCTCTATGTAATTCACCTAAAACAAGCATGTTTTTGGTTTGAGGTTTGGAAGATTTTGGTGGTTCTTGGTATTCAGTAGTATTTGATTCAAAACGAGTATCAGATTGCTGAGAGAATCTATCAAAATCGGATTCAAATTGTCCATCTCTGACTCGTTGGGATTCAAAATCACCAGATCTGAATTTTCTCAACACACGAGGCAAAATTCTTGCCAAAGGTATCATTAAGAAAAATATCAAATAAACCCATGAAAAATCAGCTTCCATATCCACATACAGAATTCATAAAATAAATCTGTTAAGGGCAATTTTTCCTAGTGTTTAAAAATAAATTATGATGGGTATAAAAGTAGGAAAAACTTAACGTTTACAGATGTCAAAATACCAGTCTCCATCTGTTAAAGTGAATGTAGGTGCAGCCAAAATAGTTGTAGGTGCCATAATTCTTTTAATCATAATTGGAATTGTAGCAGGAGCATCTGTTAAAATTGTAGAATCAGGTAATAGAGGAGTACTTACACAATGGAGTGCAGTTGATTTAACATCACCACCACTTGCAGAAGGGATTCATTTCGTAGTTCCGTTCCAAGATGAAGTTATACAAGTTGAAGTTCGTACTCTAAAGTATGATAAAGAGACTAGAAGTGCATCAAAAGACCTTCAAACTGTTGAAACTACAGTTACTGTAAACTATCATGCAGAGTATGAGAAAGTAAATTATCTTTACAAGGAAATTGGATTAGACTATGAAAATAGAGTTATTGGACCAGCAGTTGAAGAAACAGTAAAACAAGTTACTGCAAATTATGATGCTGAAGAATTAATTACAAAAAGACCACTAGTTAAAGCAGATATTGAAAATTCAATTAGAGATAGATTAAACCAATTTTATGTAACTACAGAAGTTATTTCAATTACAGATTTCGAATTTTCACCATTATTTGCTCAAGCAATTGAATCTAAAGTAGAAGCAGAACAAAAGGCCAAAAAAGCAGAAAATGATCTTATCAGAATTGAAGTTGAAGCTAGACAATTAGAAGCTCAAGCAGTAGGTTTGGCAGCAGCAAATATTGCAGAAGCACAAGGTGAAGCAGAAGCAATTGCAATTATCAATAACGCACTTGCACAAAATCCATATTATTTAGAATGGCTAAAGACCCAAGCATGGGATGGTAAACTTCCTCTAGTAGTTGGAGAAGGCGGAACACCATTTATTCAAATTCCAACTCAACCATAAGTAAATTAAAAAAAATTATTTTCTATCCTTAGAATTTTCTCTTATTGCATCATACATTGCAAGAAATTGTTCAGGTTCATTTATTGTATAATTTTTTTCAAGTTTTTGAATTTCCTCATGAGTTAAGTGTTCACCTTTATTCTCATGGTATTCTTTAATAATTTGAGAAGGAGTTTTCTGAATGTTGTATTTGCCAAGAGTCTGAGAAATTGAACGTTTTGCCAAGAAGTTTTTTAAAAATAACTGATATACAAGATAAGAGATTATCGCAGCTATACTTACTACTATAATTGGGATTATTATCACAGCAGCGGCCATATACTACCTACGACATTTACATATTTCATTGTTATTCTTTTTTGTGACTAGTTTTTTTATTTCCAACAAACATCAAGTTAATGTTAAATGTAGTATTTCCAAATTTTAATCAAATTGGGAGAATTTCAAGAGTTTACTGAGGCATTATTTGGGCAATTATCCGTAGAAATTGATGAAGAAAAGGAAATTATCAAGCTAGCAAGTACTGCTAAAGAGGATCTAAAAGGAAAAGCAGAATTTAACAGTCTAGAAAATATTGCTACAGAGATTTTTTCCACATATAAAAATAAAGTAGAAGAATTTCTTGGAGTAAAAATTCCAGAAAATATTGAATTAAAATTTCCAGAACTCACAGAATTAAAAAGATTGAAGGGAGAAAAAGTATTTGCAGATAAAGAATCAAAAGAATTTGTTACAGAATTATTTAATGCAGTTGCAAAAGAAAATAAAACAAGAATTGCAGAATTAATGCAAGAAGACACAGCTAAATATTTAGTATATTCAACATATGCTATTCAATATATTTCTAAAATTACTACAACATACGGAGATTACCTAGATTCAATTATCTATTTGAATAAATTTATTCTATCAAGATATCCAGAAATTATTCTTCATAAGCAAGGTGAACCGTATAATGCAAGATTTGAAAATGTAAATTCAGGTTATCTTGGTGCTGTCAAAATGACCGTTGTTGAAGAGTTAATTCATGCAGCACAAGAAAACTTACAACAAGTGAATAAAAATGCTGCAATAGAGGTTAACAAAATTAATGAAGAATTAGCTGGAATAATTTTATCATTAGATACTGAAACGATAAACAAACTTTCAGAATATTGTCAATTGCAAGCTGTTCCTGATGATTTTCCATTTGCAAAAAAAGCAAATCTATTTTTCTTTTTGAATCCAGATCATTTCTTAATTGAGCAAATAGGTCCAGATGTAATGACATTTACTCATGTCGAAATAGACCCAAAAATTGGAGAATCAATTCCCCAATTACTAGAGATTTACAAACGATGGCTAGTTCCAATACAACAACATCATGCAGCATTTACAGCAATGGAAGGAATGGCAGCTTTTGCAATTGAAAATATTCTAAAAGATGATAAAGATTTTCAAAATTATCTAACTACCTTTATGGGAACTGATTTTTCATCATACCAAGTAAGAAAAAGCATGGGAAAAGACTTTACAAAAACAGTATATGAAAAATTAGGCACAAAAACGTTCAAGAAAATGATTGAAGTTCCTCCAAATACAAGAGAATTGAAAGATCCTCAATTATACATAAACAAACTGAGTTAGTAATAATTGAGTGAAAAATTTGATCCATTAGTAGCAGAATGGATATCATTTGTGAAAAATCCAAATTTCAATTTAATTGAAAAATGTCTTAAATTTTCACAATTAATAGAATATCCAGATTTACAAGTTGATGATTACATTAAAAAAATTCATAGAATGGGAATGTCATTAAAAGAATCAATTAGTGATGTAAAAAATCCAACATATCTTATTTCAATGTTAAATGAACATCTTTTTGAAAACTTGGGCTATAGTGGAGATGATGATGATTACTATAATCCAAAAAATAATTTCCTCAATGAAGTAATAGATAAAAAAACAGGTCTTCCAATTACAATATCAATTCTATATGTTGAAATTGCAAAATTTATTGGATTAGATCTCAAAGTCGTAGGATTTCCAGGACATGTATTAGTGAAATACAATGAAGAAATGATACTTGATCCATTTTATGATGGTCGTTTATTAGACATTGACGATTTACAAGAAATTTTAGATGTGAATTTTGATGGAGAATTAGAATTTAAACCAGAATTTCTTGATGAAGTAAAATCAGAACAAATTCTTATCAGAATGGTACGTAATTTGAAAAATTCATACATTGGATCATATGTTTATGATAAAGCATTGCGTTGCGTAGACATGGCATTAGCAATAGAACCAGAATCTCCAGAAGATATTAGAGATAAAGGAATTTTAGAACAAAGATTACAAAATTCTGAAAATGCTTTAAAATATTTGAATAAATATTTAGAAATAAATCCTAATGCAGAAGATGTAGATTTTATTTTAGAATTAATTAGAAGTATTAAGATTAAAGATTAATCAATAATAGAATTAACATCTTGACCTTTTTTGATCATTGATATTTCATGACGAGCAATTTTATTTCTTAAAGCGCCTTTCAAAATATCTACTTCACTTCTAAGTTGTGCAATTTCATCTTCAAGTTTTGCAACTCTCTCATAAATGGTTTCAGCGTCGGAACTCATATTGAATAATGAATAAAAAATTGTATTAAAAAGTTATGGGTTGAAGGTTTAGTTACTAAATTAGATTTAACTTATAATTCAAATTCTTGGCGGCATTTTTCACATTTTGCCCTTTCTTCACCAGGTGAGCCTAAAAGGAAGATTTTTCCAATTGTTTGACATAAAGGACACATTCCAGTTGTAGCATTTTTTGGGCCTGTACGAATAATTTTTTGACTTTTTCTACGTCCCATGAAAAAACTGACTTATCGGGACTATTAAGTTTTAATGGCGCGGGGAGAGGGATTTGAACCCACGAGTTCTTGCGAACATAGGATTAGCAATCCTACGCCCTACCAGGCTAGGCGACCCCCGCATAATTAGACCTAGAAGTATCTGTAAATAAATTCATTCGTTATCAAATAATGTAGTGGTAGAATTAATTAGAAGTGATTCAGAATCTTGCCATAATGAGTAAAAAAGCAGCCGTGATGAAAGGAGATGGAATTGGACCTGAAGTAGTGGATTCAATGTTACGAGTTCTTAAAGAATGTAATTTTCAATCAGAGTTAATTTTATGTGAAGCAGGTTCAGAACAATGGGACAAAAATGGTAGAAAAGATGCATCATATATTCCAGATTCAACAATGAAAACATTAGAAGAAGCAGATTGTTGTTTTAAAGGACCAACCACTACAATTCCAGTGCCAGGTGCACCCAGAAGTGTAGCAGTTACATTAAGACAAAAATTTGATCTTTATGCAAACATCAGACCAACTAAAACATATGATAGATTAACACCAGATAGAAAACTTGATTGTGTTTGTTTTAGAGAAGCAACTGAGGGTCTGTATACAGGAGTAGAAGCAAAAATTACAGATGATGCAGCAATTGCAATTAGAAAAATTACTAGACAAGGTAGTAGAAGATTAATTAATTCTGCAGTTGATTGGGCAAATAAATTTGAGATGAAAAAAATGGTTGCAATTACAAAAAGAAATATCTTAAAACAAACAGATGGAATATTTTGGGATGAAACACAAAAAGCAGTAGAAGGTACAGGTATAGAATTATCTGAAATATACATAGATAACATGGCCCAACAAATGGTAATTGCAACTGAACAGTTTAATGGTTCAGTATTAGTTAGTACCAATTTATTTATGGACATAATTTCAGAACTTGCATCAGCATTAGTAGGTTCAATTGGATTAATTTATTCTGCAAATATAGGAGATAATTATGCAATGTTTGAAGCAGCACATGGAAGTGCACCTCAATTTGCAGGTCAAAATAAAGTAAATCCAACAGCAACAGTTTTGTCAGGAGCATGGATGGCAGATTATTTAGGTGAAAGAGAAATTAGAGATGCAATATTTGCAGCAACTGAACAAGTGATAAACGAAGGTAAAGCAGTAACTTGGGATATTGGTGGAAGTGCAACCACTACACAAATGACAGATGCAATTATTGGATATGCAAAAGAGAATTTAAGAAAATAGATAGTAATCAAAACCACATGGTTACCGACGGGTAACACCACTACATATTCTAACACCCTAACATGTAATGTTTGGAATTATTCGATTGCTATCATACAGATTAGTAGTTAATTGAATAAAAATATGATTTAGAAAAAAATGATCAAATGTTTATTTTTAAAATAATTTTTTAATAATATTTTAATTAATTACAGTCATCAAAGAAAGATCATAATAGATGTTAATTTATTGCCTCTACAAGAATTAATTCTTCAAAAAATATAATTAGACAATGAGGAAGTTACAAAAATAAATTTTCCATTTTTTTTTAAATTTTTTAAAGCAGAATCAAAAATTTTACTAGGAATTTCAAAACCTTCAGAGCCACCATCAGTTGCAATATCTAATATTTCATCTGTTGCCAAATAAGGTAAGTTACAAACAATAAAATCAAATTTTATTTTTAGTGCATCAGAACTATGACAACAAATTAAATTATCTGTTTTGTATGAACTTTGATTTTGTAATACCTTATAATTGATATCAGTTCCAATAACAAGTGAAAAATTTTTACAAAGTAATTTTGTTAAATATCCAGAACCACTTCCAATATCTAAAGCATTTTCACCTTTTTCATTTTCAATATTATTTGCGACAAAAAAAGTATCCTCAGATGGAGGATATTCATCATTTTTTAAGAATCTGTTTGGCAAGATTAACTATTTCTTCTCCTGTGAGATCATCAATTCTTTTCTCTATTGTACTTTGTTGATTAAATTGTTTTAAAATATTTTTTACAGTTTTTCTTCTGTAAGAAAATATATCATTAATTAAAGAAATTAATTTTTTATCCAAATCAGTTTTCTTAGATATTTTTAAAATAACAGAATCAACTTTTGGGGGTGGAGAAAAATTATTCTTTCTCACTATAGAAATTTTTTTGATATCAAGAGCATATGTTGCAATAATACTAACAGCTCTTCTATCTTTTGATTTTGCAATTAGTTTTTCAGCAAATTCCTTTTGAACCATAATGACACCATGGGAAAAAGATTTTTGGGCCAACCACTCAATTGCATCTTTACTTTTGGAGTAAGGTAAATTTGAAACAAAAATTGAAAAGGTATCTTTTTTCTTAAAGCCGTCACCAGATTTTAATGTAAGATTATCAAACTGGGAAAAATTGGATCTTGCTTTTTTAGTTAATTGTTCATCAGCATCTACAGAAATAACTTTTTTAGCTTTTTCGCATAATAGAGGAATCAAAATACCAGGTCCAGTTCCAAGTTCAAAAACTACATCATCTTTAGAAATTTCGGCTTCATTAACAATTAATTCTGCAATAGATTTTGAGTTAAGAAAGTGTTGGCCCAATAATTTTCGTTTTATCATCTCTTAACAAAGAGATTCATTCTACTTTGACCAGAAATTTCATCCATTATTCGTTCGGAAATATGTTTAACAGGATCTTTGAATCCAACTCTATCTTGTAAATCCAAATAACTTTCAAACTGTTGTTTTTCTCTTTCTTCCAACATTGTTTTCATGTATGTTTTTCCAATACCAGGAATTAATTCTAATGCATGAATTCTAGGAGTTAATGGTTGTGCATTATTTAGATATTTTACAAATTTTGTTTCATTATCAGTAACAATTTTTTCTATTACATTAGATAATTCACTTTGTGCAGAGCTAGATATTTTTTCATAATCCATTTTTCCTAATACAGATGAAATTTTTGTTCTACCATCTTTACCAATGTAAATTTTTTCACCAACTTCAAAAGTAGAATTTGGAATTCCTAAAACTTCCAAAAGTGTTAAACGATCTTCACCAATTGCAGTAACAATAATTCCTTCCCTTCCACGAACAGTTGTAGATTTTCCTCTAGGATTAAAATCTAAAACATATGCATGTTCTTCATACTTTCTAGAAGTAGGTTGTCCCCGATACAAAATTTATTTCTCCGGAAAAATTAAGAATGCTCCTGGATAATTTTGAGCATTTTTTCCAGGGTCTCGGCAAGAATTAATTTTTTCCAACCGAAAGTAAATGAACGTAATTCAGCCATACTTGTTGGTCTGATATTAACAATTTCAACTGCTTCGTCTTCTGTTAATTGACAATCTTTGATAAGTTTCTTTTTCATTTCTTTTGCATTTTTTGAATCTATGGTTACAAATTTTGAAACATAATCATATGTCCAACGTTGTATTTGATCCATTTCTTCAACATCAACCTTACCCAAAATTTCTTTTACTTCAGAAAGTGAAATTGCTTGTTTTTTTTGTACTTCTTCCATAATTATACACCGAATGGTTTTATGTGATCTAACCTAGTGATTAAGGTTTTTGGTTTGTTTCCCAATTTGACACTTAATGTCACTGCACGTCTACCAATATTTGTAATAACACCTACTTTTCCGTGATATCTTCTATGTGGTAATCCTTTGTGCTGTCTAGGATCAATGATGACAAGTGCTTGTTGGCCTTCTTGGTATTCACGTAACAAAAATGATACTCCTCTAGGAGATTTTTTTGTCATTACAGATCTAGATTTATGCTTAAATCCATGTGAACGACCATGAGACTTCTTAGTTGCCATGAGTCTAAAACCTTGGAAAGCCCTATTTTAACACTTAGGACAATATTTTGAAAAATTACCCAACAATATCAGTTCTGAGTTGTCCACATGCTGCTGAGATCTCAGTTCCTTTCTCAATTCTGATTGTACAGTTAATTCCTGCTTTTGACAATATTCGTTCAAATTCATGAACACGATTGTTTGATGGACGTTTAAAATCACCTGCTGTGGGATTTATAGGAATTAAATTTACATGAGAACCATTTCCTCGCAATAATTTTGCTAGCTTATGTGCAACGTCAGGAGAATCATTAATCCCATCCATTAATGCATATTCAAAAGTTACACGTCTACCAGTTCTTTTAAAATAATAACGACCAGATTCAATTATTTCTTCAACAGAATCATCTTTGGCAGTAGGAACTAATTTTTTACGTAAATCATTTGTTGGGGCATGTAGTGATATTGCCAAACCTATTTGCAAATTTTCATCAGCCAATTTTTCAATTCCAGATGCAATACCAATTGTAGAAATAGTAATGTGCCGTTGACCTAATCCAAATCCCCTAGGATGAGTTAGAATTTTTACAGCTCTAATCATTTCATCATAATTTGCCATTGGTTCACCCATTCCCATAAAAACCAAATTGGTCACATGTTCTCCTCGTTGCCTTAAAATTTCTTCAAAATGAATTACTTGTGAAATAATTTGTTCTGCTTTAAGATTTGTTTCAAAACCCATTTGTCCTGTTGCACAAAAAACACATCCCATGGCACAACCAATTTGTGTTGAAACACAAACTGTTGATCTTGGATGACCTCCAATTTTGTTTGGTTCATATTGCATTAGAACAGTTTCAACAGATTTTTCATCTGTTAAATTAAGTAATAATTTTGTAGTGTCACCATCTTCGCTTACAATCCGATGAGTTTCCTCTGCAGAACCTATTGTGTATCCAGCATCATTTAATTCTTCAATTAACTTTTTTGGTAGTTGTTTAATATCTGAAATTTTTTTTGGAAACTTGTAATACAAAGGAAGTAAAATTTGATCTGCTCTATAACGTGGATAACCCATTTCAATAACTAATTTTTCCATTTCTTCAGGAAGAAATCTATAAAGATCTACCATGATATTATTCCACTTAGTCAGATAATATTAGAATTTAATGAATAATTAAAAAATAAAATAAGAAAAAAGAAGAAAAAATCTTCTAGTGGCTAGAAATCATCAGATGTGATATCTGCACCGTGATCTTCAACCACATCTACTTCAGGTTCTACAGTAGCCTCTACTTCAGGTTCTACAGTAGCCTCTACTTCAGGTTCTACAGTAGCCTCTACTTCAGGTTCTACAGTAGCC
>LUMP01000514.1_pt1 | contig 12061 bp, 17 predicted proteins | sample 729641 | NCBI WGS metagenome assembly LUMP01 (sample SAMN03860260, study PRJNA289734) | marine metagenome | biome: seawater column; feature: ocean; material: water; isolation source: Red Sea water column Station 12 - depth 47m | place: Saudi Arabia: Red Sea | collected 2011-10-15 | depth 47 m | reverse complement strand
ATTTTATGATTGAATCAATTCCTTTATTTTCAGTAAATAGTCTTCCAGCTATTGCAACATTCTCAAAAATTTGAGAATTTTGTAATTCTTTCAATAATTTAATGCTCGATAATGTACATAAACAAATGGATGAATTTGCATTTCCAATATAGAATTCTTCTGGGATGGGTAAAAGAACTTCACAAAGTTTTCCAATTGCATCACTTAGTTTATTCAAAGTATTTCAAAAATGGATTTAGAAATTAATTCAATATTTTTTGTAGTTACTTTAGGATGAATTGGTAAAGAAATTACTTGTGAAGCAGCCCATTCAGTTATTGGTAATTTTGTTTTAGATTTGTAAAATGGAGTTTTGTGAACAGGTATTGGATAATACGAGGCTGCACCTATTCCTTTTTCATTAAGTTTTTTCAATAGAGTATTACGTTTTGATGAAGTAACTGTGTAGAGATACCAGTTAACTTTTTCATATTTTCTTTCTATTGGTAAAGTAAGATTTGATTTTGAAAGTAATTCTGTTAAGAGTTTTGCATTTTTTTGTCTAGCTTTCAAAAATTTTGGTAATTTTTTCATTTGTACTTTTGCAATAGCTGCATTAATTTCAGGTAATCTCAAATTTAGACCAAGAATTCTTGTATCATATCCTTTTACCATTCCATGATTTCTAATCATTAGTAATTTGTCTCGCAATTTTTTGTTGTTTGTAACAATAAATCCTCCTTCACCAGCAGTCATTACTTTTGCAGGATACATACTATAACATCCCATTTCAAAAAATGTTCCAGTGTGTTTATTTTTAAAAGTGGAACCAAGTGATTGAGCTGAATCCTCAATTATTGGAATATTGAATTTTTTAGCAATCTCAGAAATTTTATCTAAATAAGCTACATTTCCATATAGATGTACAGGAACTATTGCTTTAGTTTTTTTTGTAATTTTTTTCTCAAGTTGTTCTGGATCCATTGTAAAATTATCTTTTAAAATATCAACAAAAACAGGTTTTGCACCAGTAGAAAGTACAGAATTTGCAGTTGCAACAAAAGTAAATGAAGGAATTAAGACTTCATCACCATGCTTAATATCTAAAGCATAAAGTGCAGCTTGTAACGCTGCTGTTCCTGAATTTACAGCAATAGTATATTTTGAGTTTACAAATGAAGAAACTGATTTTTCAAATTCTTGAACATGTTTTCCACCATGATTTGATGAAGAAGTTAAAGCCCCATTTTTAAGAATAGATGTAACCACTGAAATTTCTTCCTTACCTACAAAAGGAATGTTTATGGGTATATTCAATAATTTATCCTAGTAATACTACTCTATAAATCTCGTTTAATAGGTATGAATTTTTATATTTCAAAATTTGGCAAATCATAGAATGAAACCACGACATTTGGAAAAAACTGATCCAGGTTACAAAGTCTATTTGTACATTTTCTATGTTTGTGGTGCAATTATGGTTACATCATTAATTTTTGGTGTATACGCTACAATGTTAGAATGGTTAGAACATGGAACATATGTTATGGGAGAAGTAATTCATAATACAACTATTCCATTTGAAAATTTTGCTAGAGTTTCAACTTGGATATTCTTTTCAACAATAATTGGATGGTATTGTTCTACTAGAATTGGTTGGAGACGAACTGCTGGTGATAAAATTGTCGGAACTAGAATGGCTTTACTTCAATTGATGTTACTTGGATTTACAATAATTACTTTTTATGAAGTTCTATACAATTTCACAGTTTTAAATGCACAAATGACAGCAGGTGTTGTAAATGGAGTAGATGATGTTCTTTGTAAACTAATGGGATTATTTGGATCTACTAAAAATGATTTAAAATGTAAAAAATGTGGAACAGTATTACCAGATTCTGAAAGATTGAAAAAACATCAAGAAAAAGCTCATAACAAAAAAAAGGAAAAATGTAGAGCATGTGGAGCTGAATTTGATTATAGTGAAGAACTAAGAAAACATAAAAAAAATTGCAAGTAAAAATTTTAGAAATTCAGTAAATTAAGATTTTGCAGGTCGCAAAAGTGATTTTTCTATTGCTTCTAAATTTGCAATTTGATTTTTTGAATTCAAGGTGAGAACTTGAATCATTTCTGAGCCTAATTGTACAGATTGTTCAGGGAGTGTTTCCAAAAATTTTTCTAATCCTTTTTTGTAGTTATTGATTAATTCTAATCCTTCTTCAAGAGTCATAAAAATAGTAGAATTTACCTATATTCAAATATTCTACATATCAAAATTTTTTAAATAACTTTATAGGCTTAGATTTTAAAAGTTGTTTTGATTTGGATATAATTGAAAAAGTTGATTTAATTGAAAAACCTCCAACTGAGGAAGTTGTAACACGTGAAGAATTAATTGAATTATTCAAAACAAATTCTTCTCCAAATCATTACATTGGTTTAGAGATTTCTGGATTTTTACATTTAGGAAGTCTCATCAGTACTGGTTTTAAAATAAATGATTTTGCTAAAGCTGGAGTTAATTGTAAAATTTTTCTTGCAGATTGGCATACTTTAATCAATGATAAATTAGGTGGAGATTGGGAAACAATTTCCAAGGTTTCAAAATATTATCAAGATGCTTTCAAACTAGTTTGTCCAAATGCAGAAATAATTTTAGGTTCTAAATTATATGAAGAAAAAACAGAGTACTGGGCTGAACTTGTGAAATTTACAAAACATATGTCAATTGCTAGAACAATGCGAACATTAACTATTATGGGTCGTTCTGAAGATGATAACAAAATAGATGTAGCTAAATTACTTTATCCAGCAATGCAAGCAGTTGATATCCATTCTTTAGATGTAGATATTGCACATGCAGGAATGGATCAAAGAAAAATTCACATGTTAGTAAGAGAGATTTTTCCCAAAATGAAATGGAAAGTTCCAGTTTCTGTTCATCATAAATTATTACCTGGACTTTCAAAACCAAATGATACTGAAAATTCCCAAGTTTTAGGAAAAATGAGTAAATCAGACCCTAACTCAGGCATATTTATTCACAATACAGATAATGAAATTAAGAAAAAGATTAGCAAATCTTGGTGTGAGGAACAAAATGTTGAAAGTAATCCAGTTTTAGAAATTGCAAAAAATGTAATTTTTCATGAGTTTAATGAAATGAATGTAGAAAGACCAGAAAAATATGGAGGTAATGTTTCATATTCTAATTACGATGAACTTCATTCAGATTTTGCAGAAAATAAATTACATCCAGGAGATTTAAAACAAACTGTTGGAAATTATTTAGTTAAAGTTGTTAGTCCTATTAGAGAAAAATTAAATCTTAGTGAAGAAATTTCTGAAGCTATCAAAAAAAGTTTCTAAACTTTTAGATTAGGATTAGTTTGTTCTTCTAAATTATATTTTGATTTGTATCCTCTTGGATTAATCATTAAATCTTTGTAGGTGTAAGTTGAGGAATTTCCTACTATCACAGTACTTGTCATACCCAACTCTTCATCAAAATTAAGTAAATTTTCTAAATCAGTCATTACAATTGCTTGGGATTCTCTGTATGCACTTTTAATAATTGCAACAGGAGTTGTAGGTTTTCTATGTTTAAGCAAAATTTTTTGAGTATCTTGTAATTGATGAACTCTTTTTTTGCTTTGAGGATTATAGATTACAAGTACAAAATCACCTTGAGCAGCTGATTCAACACGTTTTTGAATAATTTCCCAAGGTACCATAAGATCACTCATACTTACAACAGCAAAATCAGTCATTAGTGGAGAACCAACTATTGATGCGCATGAATTCAAAGCAGATACGCCTGGAATAATTTCAACTTTAAGTTCATCAGAAGGATCCCAACCTGTTGCTGCAAGAGTTTCATAAATCAATCCAGCCATTCCATAAATTCCAGGATCTCCACTAGATACCAAAGAAACAATTTTTCCAGATTTAGCAAGATCAATACATTGATGAGCTCGTTCAACTTCTTGAGTCATTGCATATCGATGAATAGTTTTACCTCCAATAAGATCTTGTACTAAATTAACATAAGTTTCATATCCAACAATTGTATCACTTTCAGAAATTACTTCTTTTGCTCGAAATGTCATATGATTATGATGTCCAGGACCAACACCAACAATGTAGAGTTTTCCAGTCAATTAAAAATAATTTTTTTCTCAACTAATTTATCCGTTTAGTGATTTTTTATTGAAATGGATCAACAATTGGTGAATTTATAACGTATTCACTATTTGATGGACGTGCAATACTAACTGTAATTAGATCTTTATCTTTAAATGAATCAATGTCAGATTTTGTTTGTAAAATTTCTGCTGATTTAGAATTATGCCATTCTACAAGATAAATTTTTGATATTGGATTATAGTTTTCTTTATCTGAAGAAAAGTTAAAAATTTCTGGTTGAAATTCTAAAGAACCAGAACCCATTATTCCATTTTTGAATTGGTATTGTTCAATGATAGATGGGTGTGTTAAGAGTTCTGAAATTGATTGAGAATGTGTCACACCTATCAATTTAGATGGTCCAATAGGAGATACATCAGTAATAATATAGTAAATTGTTTTTCCATCCGAATCCCAGCTCCTATGTGTCACAAAGGTTACAGTCATGTCATCTTGATTAATTTCAGTAATTTGACCTCCAGAAAATGACATTTTGTTAGTGATTTGTTTATCAGAACGTTCAGTCATTTGATTACTTGACCACTTAATTTGAGGAGAATTTACTACTACATTTGTTTCATGGAATTTTATTCGTGAAAGTAATAATGAAGGATCTTCTTTTTGAAGTTCAAATTTTTGTTCAAGAACTTGAGTTGGTTGTCCTCTAATCCAACCATCAACACTTACAGTTGCAGTAAATTCTTTGGAATTAGTTGAATGTAAAGCAACTCCTGCACCTGTAAATTCAATTGAATCTGATTTTTTTTCAGAATTTATTAAAGATTTTCCATAAATTGTATTTTCATTTACAGCCCATGTATCTTGCCCTTTCACATCATTTGGATTAATTTCGTGTAAAACAACAACACTTACTGATTCACTAGAAGTGAATGTCATAGAGCCATCATAAATTGTACCTTCATTTGGAGATAAAACCAAGGCTAATTGTTGATTTTCATAACCTAATCCAGGATCTGGAGATGAAGTAATTGTTTGAGTGAAATGAACTTTTTTAGTAGAACCTGCATCAACATATTGATCTGAAAAAGTTGATACTGAAATAATTCCAGTAACAAAAATTCCAATAATTAAAACGATAACAATTTTTTTCAATAATTTTGACTGATTTTATTACTTTAAAATTATTTGTCTTAATTGATTTTGTCAAGTGTAAATGCATCATGTATTGCACGTACAGCAGATTTTGTATCAGCATTTTTTACTACCAATGCAAGATTAAGTTCTGAAGATCCTTGAGTAATCATGGATACATTGACTTTGTTTTTCTCAATTGCAGCAAAAACTTTAGATGCAACACCAATTGTTCCTCGCATTCCTGAACCAATTAATGCAATAATTGAAACTCCAGTAGTCACTTCTAATTTTTTAATTATTTTACCTAATAGATCCATTTCCAATACATTAACAGCCTTATCGAGATCAGAATTTTTAACTACAATTGTGATACTTGATTCAGAAGGATTCTGAGAAATCATCATTACATTAATTCCAGCTTTAGCTAAAGTTGCAAATATTTTAGCAGCAGTTCCTGGTGTTCCAATCATACTTCCACCTTGAATATCGATTAATCCATTATTTCGAATATTACTAACACATTTTACAGTATTTTTTACCGATGCAGATGGTGAAGAAGTTACTAAAGTTCCTTCATTTTTTACATTTGATGAATTTCTAATTTTCATTGGAATTTTTTTTGCTAATAGTGGTTCAAATGTTCGTGGGTGGATTTGTTTTGCACCAAACAAAGCCATTTCAATTGCTTCAGTGTAAGAAACTTCTTTCAGTAATTTTGCATTTTTGACAATTTTTGGATCTGCAGTCATCAATCCATCAACATCACTCATTAACCAAATTTCATCAGCTTTTATACAAGAACCAATTATTGTTGCTGAATAATCCGAACCGCCTCTACCAAATGTTGTGGTATGACCATGTTGATCAGCTCCTGAAAATCCACCTATAACAGGAATAGTTTTTTTGGAAAATAAAGTATCAATACTTTTTGAAACTCTTAATCTTGTTGTATCCATAAGAGGTTTTGATTCACCAAAATTAGAATCAGTAACAATACCTACTTCTTTACCAGTTAATGGAATAGATTTTTTCCCTAAATCATTTATTGCAGCTGCAAGTAATTTTCCAGAAAATCTTTCACCAAATGAGATTAAGTAATCCATTGAACGAGATGTTACTTCTCCTAACAAAACTAATCCATCTATTAGCGCAAGGAGTTCTTTAAAATCATCATTTAATTTAGTTAGTAATTTTTTTTGTATGTTAGATTTTTTGATAGATTTTTTTGCTAATTGTTTATGTCTATTAGTGATTTTTGATGCAAGCTGTTCTGCTTTAGATTTATTTTCTTTTTTGATAGATTCAGAGATTTCAATTAGATCATCAGTTGTTCCACTTGTTGCTGAACAGACTATTGTAAGTTGGTGTTTTTTGGATAATGAGACAACATGTTTGGCTACTGATTGAATATCTTTTGTAGCAGATATTGATGTCCCACCGTATTTTAAAACAAGTTTCAAGTTAAACTAACTGAATTATTCAATGTTTAAATGCTTTAACTTTCCACGCGTGGAGCAAGATAAAAGTGGATTCTTCCTATATTTGCTACTTTAAACTCAATTCTAAGAGGTTTTGCGCTTGAAAATTCACATGTGATAAATCCAGCATTACTACCTACGGCTTTAACTACAGGATTAAGATATTCAAGGCTGTAAGTACCAACACTGTCGGATTTTGAAGAAATTTCCTCGATATCATCAGCATCTTTATCAAGATCAATAACTACTTCTCCAGAATCACCTTTTCCAGAAAAATCACCTTTTGATTCAGATGTATTGATTGTTAAATAATCAGAAACAACTTGTACATCACCTAAAATTTTATCAAATTTGGATGATGTCAAAATAATTTTTGAGTCATAAGGGATTTTTGGTAATGGGGTATCAGTTGCTGAGCTTTCAATGAGACGAATTTTATATTTTTTATTTTTTCCAACTGTTACAAGTAACATATTTTCTTCAGAAATACTAATTTCGATACTATCTTTTTTATCTGCACGTTTGATTAGTTTTGAAAATTCATCAATTCTTACTCCAAATTTAATATCACTATCACATTCATATTTTTCAAATGCTGAATTTGGCCAAGATATATCAATTAAAGCAACATGTGAAGGATCCATTCCTCTAAAAGAAATTCCTTCAGATGTTGCAACAAAAGTTGCTTCTTCTACTAAAGTTGATATTGCAGAAATGATAGCTTTTAGATCATCTGAACCATTTGTTTTAGCTCCAAAAGTCAATTTAATTTTCTTGGCTATAAGTTCCAGTTAAACGTTATGTGTAATCACGCCAAGTGTATTTACACTTTGTACAACGATAGAATCTAGTAGTCGGTTCATCTGCACTTCTAGTTTGAAACATCCAACCAACTGCTTCATCATGACCACATTTTTCACAATCAATTTTTACAGTAGGATGAGCTTCTTCACCTTCATTTCCTTCAAACGCAAGAAGGGAAAAATCAGGTTCTTCTTCAACAATCTTTTTCTTTTCAACTACTTTTCCCCCATCAACATAACCACATTTAGAACACTCTAAACCTGATCCACTTTTCTTTAGTTTAACCTCACATTTGGGACAAAATTTCAATTTTCTTTACCCCAATTTTGAAGTAAATAATTCTTTGAACTCATCTGCCATTTTTATTGCAGATTCTGCTGATTTTTTAACCTCATCTAATGGTTTTGAGCTTGAATTAATTCTCATCCAACACTCATTTGTTAGTGGGTGTTTGACAATTACGCCTGCAAAATCAACATTTGAAGCCTTTAGAAGTTCGTGCTGGACAATGTATAATACTCCAATATCAGTTTCTGTGACAGAAATACTGATTTCTTTGGGTTCTGAACTGATTACTTCTGCATTCATGTATTCAGAAAAAGCACTTATTGCGGATATAAATCATATGAACTATAGCATGGCAGAAAGCAAAATTTCAGAAATAACACTAGAAAAATCCAAAGAAGAGTACTCTTCAGATGAAAATATTGAGATAAATGTCCAATTTTCAATCGAAGGAGGACTAAGAGATGCATTCAATGAAGCAAATTGGACTAAAGCATACAATAACAACGATGTCTCAATGAAGCTCAAATATGGTGTAAAATTGACATCTGGTGGATTTAGAAAGAAGGAACTTGGAAGAACAATTGATTCATATCGAAAAGCTGCTATTTTTTGGACTAGAAATCCAAAATTAGTTAATCCAATGAAAGATAGAAGAATTTGGGTTCAAGTCGCAAAAAACTTTGAACCATTTATCAGATTAAGTGAAGAAGAAGTTAGAGAAGAATTCTTGGACTTTAATGAAAAGTTTGTATTCAAAGCATCTGATTTAGGAAAAGGTAAGCACAAGATTGGAGCCGAAGTATTTTCATCATGGCAAAAACATGATTTTACTGAACCAGGCAATATCAAAAATAATTCTAATGAAATAGAAATTATAATCAATTAGGATATAAGGAACTTTTTTCTTGGATAAACAATGGCAAAATATGACGGTCTATTAGGACAACCAATTCTTGAAGTTGAAGAACCTGATAAAGAAGGCGGAATTACATTCATCTTTAAAGATAACAGGTTTATGTTTATCAAAGCAGCAGATGGAAAAATTGAAACCGTATCAATTCCAGAATAGGTGATAATAAATGGAAAAATATGATAAAATCAAAATGCTAGAATTGGTAAAAGTTGAAGATCCAGATGCTGAAGGTGGATTAACATTACATTTTCAAGAAAACATAACGTTGAAAATTAAAAACGTTGATGGAAAATTAGTTTCAGAATTTGTTTAAACTAATTTCTAACATATTTTTCATAATAACCAATTGCTAATTCTTGTACATCAGATTGAATAGAACCTGGTCTTTCTTTTCGAATTTTTTCAATTGCATCTTTAGCTGAATAATTTTGATATTTGATAAAATAACATGCAAGAATAGTTCCAGCTCTTCCTAATCCTGCAGCGCAATGAACCATTACTGATTGTTCATTTTTTATTTGATTTTGAATAAATTCAACTGCAGAATCTATTCCTTCCATATCAGGAGCATGAAAATCGGCAGTTGGGACATGCAGATAATCTATTTTATTTGTCCATTCACTTGGAAGAGGATTTTCAGTCATAGTAACAATTGATTTTACACCTTGATTTAGGAGCCAATCAAATTCATGAAGTGAAGTTGGAATTCCTGAACCGGCTAATTTTTCTTCAATTAACCAAGAAAAATTTGTAGGTTTTTTTGTAATTTTACCGTGAACTTTTCTCCAGATATTTCCAGGTTTACTCATACTATCATTTGATCTATATACTATATTTTTAGCATTACGAAAAAAATTTCTGAAAAATAAAAATTAATTTTACAGTATGAAAAGTTAAATACTGTTTTATCGAAATTATGTTGTGCCTACTGCTTATGTATTGTTAAATTCAGATTTAGGTACAGACGTTTCGATAATTGCTGAAATTAAACAAATTCTATCTGATGAAAATGTGGAATACGAAGTAAGAGGAGTTTATGGAGTATATGATATTGTTTTAAAAATCTCATCAGATGATGCAGAAAAACTAAGAGCAATAATCACAAATAAAATTAGAAAAATTAGTAAAGTACAATCAACGCTAACTATGATGGTTATTGAAGAACAAGAAAATCTATAATTTTCTAATTTCATCAATTACTTTTAACATATCAGATTCGTTATTAAAAAAATGAGGAGATACACGAATAATCTTTTTTTCCATTATTTCCCTTACTGCTAAAATAATATTTTGTTTTTCAAGTTTTTCTACAACTTTTTCAGGATCAAAATTTTTGATATTAAATGAAACAATACTGGTACGTTTTTCAGGATCATCAGGCCCGTATAAAACAACATTAGAGATTTTTTCTAATTCATCTCTAAACAGATTAGATAGTTTTTGGTTTTTTTTGCGAATATTTTCCATACCAAAATTTAGTAGATATTTTACTGAAGATTCTAATCCAACAATACCAACATAATTTCTAAAACCAGTTTGAAATTTTTCAGGTAATTCCTTGAAAACTAAATTATTATCACTTTCAATAATTGCAGATTCACCTCCAATAGTTTTTGGTTCTAATAATTCACTTGATTCCTTTTTACAATAAAACAAACCTGTCCCCATTGGTCCACATAACCATTTTGACCCATTAAATGACATAAAATCACAACCTAATTTTGATACATCATGCGTACCAATACACCCAATTGTTTGTGCACTATCAATAAAAAATGGTATTTGTTTATTGATTGCAGTAGAAATTTTTTCAGCAGGTAAAATAGAACCAGTGTTATACAGTGCATGACTTATAGCTACTAATTTTGTATTTTTGTCTAAATTTGATTTCAAATCATCTAATTTGAAAAATCCATTTGAATCAATTGGAATATTTCTTACTGAAATTTTATTTTTTAATTTAATCCATGGATAAAAATTAGAATGGTGTTCATGAGTCATTCCCCTAATTACGATATTAGAGTTCTCATCAAAAGATAAACCATTAGCAACAATATTAATTCCATCAGTAGTACTTTGAGTTAAAATTACTTCTTTAGGATTACAACAAATTATTTTTGCAATAATTTTTCTTACATTATTGAGTTTTTCTTCAATTAATTTTGCTGATTCTTTAGAATCAGGACCTGATGAATTATATGAAATCAAAAAATCATTCATGGCATTAATGCTCTGTAAAGGCATCAAAGAAACAGATGCATTGTTCAAATAGATTTTATTTGAAACAGGAAAATCACCAGAAATATCCTTTGACATCAAATTCATTATTATATCTGTAAAATCCTACTTTGTTGTTGGATAAAAATCCTGAGATAAATCTAAATGATAATCTAGAATACTTCCAAAATGAATTTAAAAAAAATGTACCCAGCCTAGTTTTGTGTTCAAATTCATTTCATAAAATAGAATTTTTAAATAAAATAATTATTTCTGAAAAAAATCCAATTATTTTTGTAGATATGGATTTGTTATATTCTGGATACATTGAATCAAAAATAATTAAACAAAAAAAAGATTTAGTAATTTTTAGACCAAATAAGCTTGATTGGAAAGAAAGATTATCAGATATTATTTGTAAAATTTCAGAAAAAGAATTTTTGATTATTATTGATTCATTTAATGGAATTTACAATCTTTTTGATGATTTAGAATCTGCGAGATTTGTTAATTCATGTTTAATGTTACTTTCAGCATTAGGTAAACAAAGTGATTGTTCTATAGTGGTTACTGGAATGGCAAAAAAAAATGATAGTTTTGAATGGATTTTGTCTCCTGGAGGTAAACACATAATGAAATTATCTGAAACAAACGTTTACTATCTAAAAAAAATTGAAAATAATCTAACGATCAGAATTATTGATAACGATCAGAATAAATCAAAAAAACAAAATCAAGCGATCTAATTCAAACGCCGTTATAAAATTTGAAACGCCGTTATAGCTCAAAAAATCTAGGTAAATTATATTAAGCACGAATCTCGATTGAATTTTGTTATGCCAGTAGGAATTATTCCAGACATAAGTGAACAAATGTGTATCGGATGTGCACTCTGTGTAGAAATCTGTACAACACTTGGTCCTGATGTCCTTAGAGTAAAACCAGTTGAAGGCTGGAAGAGAGGTAAAGCATTTGTTTTCTACCCAGAAAGATGTATTTCTGATGGTGCATGCATCGGTGTATGCCCAACAAAAGCAATCTTCTGGATGAGACCAATGGACTTTACAGTTGGACAACCAGTTCCACTCTACAAGAACTC
>LUMP01000313.1_pt1 | contig 12151 bp, 13 predicted proteins | sample 729641 | NCBI WGS metagenome assembly LUMP01 (sample SAMN03860260, study PRJNA289734) | marine metagenome | biome: seawater column; feature: ocean; material: water; isolation source: Red Sea water column Station 12 - depth 47m | place: Saudi Arabia: Red Sea | collected 2011-10-15 | depth 47 m | reverse complement strand
TCACTGTTCAAGGACAAACAATTAGTTCAAACTTTGGTACACTTGACTCATGCCAATATAATTTGGAACAATTACTAAGCTCTGGTGTAAAAAACAGAATCATTTCAGATAAAGAAATCTTCTCTAGAAATCATAGAAAAACCTTAGATAAGTTGTCATCAATAAGCTATGAAGCTTACAGTGATTTCAAAGATCATCCAAAATTTGTTCCTTATCTAGATAAGATGAGTACAATTAAGTATTATGCTAAAACTAATATAGGAAGTAGACCATCTAAAAGATCAGGAAATTCATCAGAATTTAATTTTGAGAGCTTAAGGGCTATTCCGTTTGTAGGTAGTTGGAGTCAATTAAAGCAAAATGTACCTGGATTTTTTGGGTTAGGAACTGCTTTAAATTATTTTTATGAAAATAAAAGATTTAAGGAGGTGAAATCCCTTTACAAGGAAGTTCCTTTTTTCAGAGCCTTAGTGTCAAATAGTATGATGAGTTTAACAAAATCATTTTTTCAGCTTACATCATACATGACTAACGATCCAGAATTTGGAGATTTTTGGGATTTAATATTTGAAGAGTATAAATTATCAAAAAAAATGCTCTTGAAGGTTTCAGATTTTAAAGAGCTTATGCAAAATGAACCTGCGAATAAAGAATCTATTACAACTCGTGAAAATATAGTTTTACCACTTATTACTATTCAGCAATATGCTTTACAAAACATTAAGGAAATAGAAAAGAAAGGATCAGTTAAAAAATTAGATGTATTTGAAAGAATGATAACAAGATCTTTATTTGGAAATATTAACGCAAGTAGAAACTCTGCCTAATTATTCAGATAATAATTTATTCCTGCATCAATAGAGTCTTTTATTGCAGTTTGATCAGTCACACAACTTCCTACATCCTTTAAAAGAACAAAATTTGTATTGTCTTTATAATTTTTTTTATCAAATTTCATAAGCTGATATAGCTTAATAATTTCATTATCTGTTAATTTGATTTTGGGAAATAAATTATTAATATGTTTTGCACATAATTCAACCTTTTCCAAAGGAAATCCTAAAGTTAAATGTGAAATATACAATTCAATGATTAATCCTGATGCTATTGCTTCACCATGCAAAAGTTCATTATTAGTACCCATTTTTAAAGATTCAATTGCATGACCTATAGTATGACCAAAATTTAGATATTTTCTGATGTTAGATTCTTCTCTATCTTTCTTCACTATTTCATCTTTTACTTTTATTGAGTTATGAATAATTTTATCATTGTAAAGAGTCTTAGAATCAGAAATAAGCTCATCAAATAAATTTCCTGAGATTAAACTGTGTTTGAAAATTTCTGCATATCCACTGATTTTATTTCTGTCATCTAGTGAATCTAAATATTTATCATCAATAATTACAAGCTTTGGGTCAGAGAATGTGCCAATTTGATTTTTTAATGAATCATAATTAATTCCTGTTTTACTACCAACAGATGCATCTACAATTGAAAGAAGTGTAGTAGGAATATTAATAAAATCAATACCTCTTTTGTATGTACTAGCAATAAAGCCACCCATGTCTGTAATAACTCCTCCTCCAAGGTTAATTAATATTGATTTTCTGTCAGCATTATTTTTATTTAAAAAATTCCAAACTTTAGTACAAGTAGCTAAATTTTTATTTTTTTCACCTGAATCTATTATAATGAGAGTGAATTGATTTATAAATTGAGATTTAAAAATATTTAAACAATTTGCTTCTGTATTTTCATCAACTAAAACAAAGATCTTTGAATACTTATTTTTTAATATCAATTCATTAAGTTTATCATATCCACTTTTTTTAAAATAAATACTGTAATTATGTGAGTTAATTGGCTTCAATTTTGTTATTTAATTTTTCAAAGATATTTCAAAAAAACAACATATATTAGAAAAAAATGAGCAAGAATATTTTTAATGATACTGAAACAGCATTTAAGTTAAAATCTAAAATTAATCTATATAATGCAAAGATTTTATTTGTTGTAATTACCAAAAAAATTCTTGTCTCAATTCTAACTAAATCAACATTATTTCTTCTAAAGTTCAAAATCCCAATTAAATGGGCACTTAAAGGAACTATTTACAATCATTTTTGTGGAGGAATTAATTATGATGAATGTAATAAGACTATATCTGAAATGAAGAGTTTGGGAGTTAATTCTATACTGGATTATTCAGTTGAAGCACTTGAAAAAGAAGAGGATTTTCAGAGAGCTTACAATAAGAAAATTGAAATTATTGATTTAACTAAAAACAATGATTCAATTCCTTTTGCTGTTTTTAAACCAACAAGTTTAGGCAGATATGAGCTTTTTAAAAAAGTATCATCAAAAATTAAATTAAATGCAATAGAAAAAGAGGAGTGGGGTAGAGTTAAAAATAGATTTGATAACATTTGCGGATATGCTAAAAAATCTAATGTCAAAATATTGATTGATGCTGAAGAATATGAGGTGCAATTTGCTATTGATAGCTTAGCACTGGAAATGATGAGGAAGTTTAATATTGTAAATGTAATTGTCTATAATACAATACAATTGTATCGCTGGGATAGAATACCATTTATCAAATCATTAATTGAAAAATATAAAAATTCAAAATTTAAATTTGGATTTAAGCTTGTTAGGGGCGCTTACATGGAAAAAGAAAGAGATTTAGCACTTAAAGAAGGCTATAAATCTCCAATTTGCCAAACTAAAACAGAAACTGATCAAAACTTTGATAATTGTATTGACCTTATGTTTGATAATTTGGATATGATTGATTTTTTTGTTGCAAGCCATAATGAAAATTCTAATTTGAAAGTAATTGATAAAATGAATAAGTTTTCATTGTCAAATGATAATGAAAAGGTATGGTTTGGTCAATTGTATGGAATGGGTGATAATATATCATATAATTTAGCAAAAAATGGATATAATGTTGCTAAAATTCTTCCATTTGGCCCTGTAGAAAACCTTATGCCTTATTTAATTAGAAGAGCACAAGAAAATTCTTCAATTGAAGGTCAATCAAATAGAGAACTTGATTTAATTAATTCTGAATTAATTAGAAGAAGTAAAATCTGAAAAATAAACTTTTTTTGTGCAGTTTTTTGCAATGAAATGAAAGTTTTTGTTTTCAAGATAATACGAATTACAACTATCGATTCCAATTTTGCTTTTTGAAAAGTTAATATTGATATTATTTATTATATTATTCATATTTATTTCAGTGAATGATTTATCAAAAAGCCATTCCTTCTTTTTAATATCACCAATAACTCTATCTGATGGAAAGTAATTAAATTCAGTATTTTTTTGAGATGTAATAAAATATACAATTACTCCTCCAATTAATAACCCAAAAAAATAATATGATAATCTTTTTTTAAAATTCATGATTGATAATTTTTATTTTTCTTTCATTATTGGAAATTTCCTTCAATTGTATTAAAGTATAGTTTTTTTTAAAAATATTTTTGAATTTGTTGGGCCATTCAACAAATATCCAACTATCATTGTCCAAAATTTCTATAAAACCAAGTTCATTTAAATCAGACAAATTATCAACTCTGTAAAGATCAGCATGAAAAATTTCTTCATCTATTTTACCTTGATATATATTTAAAATTGGAAATGTTGGGCTTGATATATTATCACTTGAACCTAAAAACTGACATAGATTTTTAATTAATGTTGTCTTGCCAAGTCCTAAATCACCTTCAAATAAAATTAATTTATACAAAGAATTATTTAAAATAAAATCACAGGCTTTATTAATTTCTTCAAGTTTATATGATATTTCCATCCAAAATACTAATTATTACAAAGGAAAGGTTTTCCTCAGAAAAAATAAATTAATTTTTATATTTTTGCCTTGATGAAATTAAAAGCCCAAGAGGTTGCAGATTTAGTTGGTGGAGTAGTTGATGGTGATAAAGAATCTACAATTACAAAACTTTCAAAAATCGAGAGTGGAGATAATAAATCATTGTCTTTTTTGGGAAATCCTAAATACAACGAATACATCTACAAGTCGGAAGCTTCTATCGTTATTGTTAATAAAGATTTAGAACTTAAGAAACCTGTAAAGCCAACTTTAATAAGGGTTGAAGATCCAAATATTGCATTTTCTTTATTGTTAGATCATTTTAATAATCAAAATATTTCGAAAAAAGGTATTGATCCAAACTCATCAATGCATAAGTCAGTTAATTATGGTGAGAATTTGTTTTTTGGAAATTTTTCAGTTGCGGAGGCAGGTGTAACTATTGGTGATAATGTAAAGATACAATCACAGGTTTATATTGGTGAGAATGTAAAAATCGGAAATAATTGTATTATATACCCTGGTGTTAAAATTTATAGAAACACAGCTATTGGTAATAATTGTATTATTCACTCAGGAACTGTAATAGGTTCAGATGGTTTTGGTTTTAATTTTGATTCCAAAGGAAATACATTAAAAGTTGTTCATAATGGAAATGTTATTATTCAAGATGATGTTGAAATTGGCTCTAACTGTACAATTGACAGAGCAACTTTAGGCTCAACTATCATAAAATCTGGAGCTAAACTCGATAATCTTGTTCAAATTGCTCACAACGTTGTAATTGGAAGAAATACATGCCTTGCTGCTCAAGTTGGTGTAGCCGGTTCTACAATTATAGGTGATAATTGTTTAATTGGTGGACAAGCTGGAATAGCAGGTCATCTAAAGATAGGTGATAGAGTCCAAATGCAAGCTAAATCAGGAGTTTTAAAGAATATAAAATCAGACTCCGTTATAATGGGTTATCCTGCAATTAATTACATGGATTACAATAAATCTTATGTTCATTTCAAAAACTTACCTTCCGTAATGAAATTCATACATAAATTGATGAAAAAGAATGTCGAATAAACAAACAACCATTAAAAAATCAATATCTCTTGAAGGTGTTGGGATTCATACTGGAAACCAAGTAAAACTGACATTTATGCCAGCTCCGGCTGACTCAGGTTATATTTTTAAAAGAATTGATTTAAAAAATAAACCTGAAATAGAGGCGCTTGCAAAATTTGTTGTGGATACTCAAAGAGGAACTACACTTGAAAAAGATGGTGTAAAATTAAAAACCGTAGAGCATGTTTTAGCAGCTTTAGTTGGTCTTGAAATTGATAATGTTCATATTGAAATTAATGGTGAGGAACCACCAATTATGGATGGTTCTTCAAAGTTTTTTGTTGAAGCATTAGAAAATGCAGGAATTAAAGTGTTAGATAAAATCAGATCTGAATATATCGTTAAAGATGTTATTTCCTATGTTGATGAAGATTCTGGTAGTGAAATAACAGTCATCCCATCTGATAAATACCAAATAACAACTATGGTTGATTATGATACTAAAATCTTAGGTACGCAGAATGCAACTTTAAATGAATTAAATGAGTTTAAAGAAAATTTCGCTAATGCTAGAACTTTTAGTTTTCTTCACGAAATAGAGATGTTGCTTGAAAACAATTTAATTAAAGGCGGTGATTTAAATAATGCTATTGTCTACGTTGATAAAAAAATATCAGATGATACAATGGATAAACTAAAAAAAGCCTTTAATAAAGATAAAATTTCAGTAAAATCTAATGGAATTTTGGATAATTTGAATTTACATTATCCCAATGAAGCTGCACGACATAAATTGTTAGATGTTATGGGTGATTTAGCTTTAATTGGTAAGAGGATTAGAGGAAATGTTATTGCGAAGAAACCGGGTCATAAAACAAACACAAATTTTGCGAAAAAAATTAGTTCAATTATAGAAATTGAAGATACTTTAAAAAAACAAAAAAGTATTTATGATAAAGAAGCTATTATGGATGCTGATGATATTATGAATATATTACCTCACAGACCTCCATTTTTATTTGTGGATAAAATTCTTGAAATAAGTGAAAATTCAATAACCGGCTTAAAATATGTATCTCCTGATGAACCATATTTTAAAGGTCATTTTCCAGGAAGACCAGTAATGCCTGGTGTTCTACAAATTGAAGCTATGGCTCAAGTAGGTGGAGTTTTGGTTTTAAGCACATTTCCAGATCCTGAGAAATATCTAACATTTTTTGCTAGAATAGAAAATGCAAAATTTAAGCGAACTGTTGTGCCTGGTGATGTATTAATCTTTAAATTAGAGCTACTTTCTCCAATCAGAAGAGGAATTAGTCACATGATTGCTAGAGCATATGTAAATGGAGAACTGACAACTGAAGCTGAAATGAAAGCAAAAATTATAGAAAAATAAATAATGAACCAACCCCTTTCATATGTACACCCTGATGCTAAAATTGCAAAAACTGTTGTTATTGAACCTTTTTCAACAATTGATAAAAATGTTGTAATTGGTGAGGGTACATGGATTGGATCTAATGTAACAATTTTAGAAGGTGCAAGGATTGGCAAAAACTGTTCAATATTTCCAGGTGCCGTAATTTCAGGTGTTCCTCAAGATCTTAAGTTTAATGGTGAAGATACCACTGCAGAGATTGGAGATAATACTGTTATCAGAGAGTGTGTTACAATTAACAGAGGAACAAGTGATCGCAATAAAACAGTTATCGGTAAAAATTGTTTAATTATGGCTTATTCTCACATAGCCCATGACTGTCAATTAGGAGATAATTGTATTTTTTCCAACAACTCAACCCTTGCAGGTCATGTTACTGTAGGCGATCATGTAACTTTAGCTGGAATGGTTGCTGTTCATCAATTTTGTAGAATAGGTAGACATTCTTTTATTGCTGGAGGGTCTTTGGTTAGAAAAGATATTCCACCTTATGTAAAAGCTGCTAGAGAGCCTTTATCTTATGTTGGTATAAATTCTGTAGGATTAAGAAGAAGAGGTTTTGACGCTACAACTATTAAATCAATTCAAAATATTTACAGGATTTTATTTCAAAAGAAGCATAATAATACGCAAGCAATTAGTATTATTGAAGCTGAAGTTGAAGCAACAAAAGAAAGAGATGAAATATTATCCTTTATTCAGAATTCCCAAAGAGGAATAATGAAAGGTTATTTCCAAAATTAAAATATGCTATCTACGTCCGATATAAAAAAAGGTCTCTGTATTAAATATTCAAATGATATTTATAAAATTATTGAATTCTTACATGTAAAACCTGGAAAGGGTCCAGCTTTTGTTAGAACAAAATTAAAAAGCGTTACATCAGGAAAAGTTATAGATAATACGTTTCCAGCAGGACATAAAATTGATGATGTTAGAGTAGAAAATAGAAAATATCAATACCTATACAATGATGGTGAAACTTTTCACTTCATGAATACTGATGATTATAATCAAATTGAAGTTAATAAATCCCTTATTGAAGGAAGTAAATTTCTTAAAGAAGGGTTTATTGTTACAATAATAATAAATACTGAAAATTCTGATATCCTCTCTGTTGAGATGCCGCTTAGTGTTGTTTTAGAGGTTGTTTCATCTGAACCCGGAGTTAAGGGAAACACAGCAACTAATGCAACTAAACCAGCTGTTTTAGAGACAGGTGTTGAAATTAATGTTCCTCTTTTTATTAATGAAGGAGATAAAGTTAAAGTTGATACTGAAAAAGGGGACTATATAGAAAGAATAAAAGATTAAGATGAGTATATTAGTTAATAAAGATTCAAAGATTCTTGTTCAAGGTTTTACTGGTTCTGAAGGAACGTTTCATTCTGAGCAAATGCTTAAATATGGATCTAACATAGTCGGAGGAGTAACACCTGGAAAAGGAGGCACAAGTCATTTGAATAAGCCAGTTTTTAACACTGTTACTGATGCAATAAATGCTACAGGTGCAAATACTTCAATAATTTTTGTTCCAGCTGGTTTTGCTGCTGATGCAATTATTGAAGCTGCTGATTCAGGTATTAAAGTAATTGTTGCTATAACCGAAGGAATTCCTGTGTCTGATATGTCTAGAGTTTATAGTTACATAAAAAACTTAGATTGTACATTGATAGGTCCAAATTGTCCTGGAATTATAACACCAGATGAAGCTAAAGTTGGTATTATGCCTGGTTTTGTATTTAAAAAAGGAAGAGTAGGTTTAGTTTCAAAATCAGGAACTCTAACATATGAAGCTGCTGATCAAATTTCAAAATCTGGTTATGGTATTTCCACTGCAATTGGTATTGGTGGTGATCCGATTATCGGAACAACTGTAAAAGAAGCTGTAAAGATGTTTTTTGAAGATCCCGATACAGATTGTGTTGTTATGATAGGTGAAATTGGTGGACAATTAGAGGCTGATGCAGCAGAATGGATTAAAAAATCTAAAATTAAAAAACCAGTTGTAGGTTTTATCGCTGGTGAAACTGCGCCAAAAGGTAGAACAATGGGGCATGCTGGGGCAATTGTTGGTGGTAAAGATGATACTGCTGAAGCAAAAAAGAAGATATTGAGTGAATCAGGTGTTAACGTTGTTGATTCACCTGCTAATATAGGTCTTGAAGTAAAAAAAATATTAAACTAATTAATAATGAAATTACTCGAAAATAAAAACATCTTAATTACTGGTGGAAGTAGAGGAATTGGTAAAGGTATTGTCTACAAGCTAATAGAACATGGGGCTAACGTGGCTTTTACATATTCATCTTCATCTGAAGCTTCAGATTTGATTGTAAGTGAGCTTAGTTCAGATAAATCTCTTTGTAAAGCATATAAAAGTGATGCCTCAAAGATTGAAGAATGTGAGAATCTAGTTGAAAAAGTAATAACAGATTTTGGTAATATTGATGTTTTAATTAATAATGCTGGTATAACAAAAGACAACTTATTAATGAGAATGACTGAGGAAGATTTTGATTCAGTTATTAGAATTAATCTTAATTCAGTTTTTAATATGACAAAAGCGTGTCAAAGAATTTTTTTAAAAAATAGAGCTGGAAGTATTATTAATATGAGTTCAGTAGTTGGTGTAAAAGGAAATGCAGGTCAGTCTAATTACGCAGCCTCAAAATCTGGTATTATAGGATTTTCAAAATCTATTGCTCTTGAATTAGGATCCAGAAATATAAGATGTAATGTTATAGCACCTGGATTTATAAAAACTGAAATGACTGACAAGTTGTCTGAATCAGTCATTGAGTCATGGAATAATAATATTCCTTTAAAAAGACCTGGAGAAACTTATGATGTAGCAAATTTATGTCTCTTTCTGGCATCAGATTTGTCATCTTATATAACGGGACAAGTCATCAATGTTGATGGCGGTCTATTAACTTAATTAAAAATTTATCATGGAAAAACTACAAAAACTTGGACTCCCTATTTTAGTTGGAGGGTTAATTTTATTCATATTTCTTGCAAAAACGTTTGTAAATATTGGATATGGAGAAGCAGGTGTCTTATTTAAGACATTTGGTAATGGTGTTGTTACTGATGAACCACCATTAGGCGAGGGATTAAATATTGTAATGCCTTGGAACAAAGTATACATTTATAATGTAAAACAACAAGAGGTTTTTGAAAGTAAAATGCAGGTTTTATCTTCAAATGGTCTAGATATATCACTTGATATTTCTGTACTATATCAGCCTAAAATTGCTGAACTTGGTTTATTACATCAAACAAAAGGTTCAAACTATCTTAATGTCGTAATTATTCCGTCACTAAGGGCAGTTGCTAGAAGTGTCGTCGGTCAATATACGCCTGAACAGTTATATTCAACAAAGAGAGATGCAATTCAAAATGAAATATATGAGCAACTAGTTTCTGATGTGGAATCTCAACATGTTCAGATTAATTCAGTTCTAGTAAGAGATGTAACTCTTCCTGCAAATATTAAAGCAGCTATTGAAAGAAAATTAACTCAAGAGCAAGAAGCCTTAGAATATGTATTCAGATTAGAGAAAGCTAGACAAGAAGCTGAAAAATTAAGAATTGATGCTGAAGGTAAAGCTAATGCTAACAGAATATTAAATAGTTCATTAACATCAAATATTTTAAAGGATAAAGGAATTGAAGCTACTTTGAAGCTTTCTGAATCTCCGAATACTAAAACAGTAATTATTGGATCAGGAAGTGATGGCTTACCAATTATTTTAGGAAATCAGTAATATTTATTTTTAAAATAAAAAAAAAGTAAGATATTTGTAAAAGCAATGATAAATCGTATTCATAATCATCATTTAAACATATATATTCTCAAGCGAGATATGTGATGATTATATACTTAATTATAACAAACCCGTTTGAGAAATCAAACGGGTTTTTTTATTTATAAATAATGACTATTGGAAAAAGCAGGTATTAAGTTTGACAACTTTAAAGATCAGTTAAAAGTTGATTGTCAAAACTTCCCTTTAAATATATATTTTTTAAGAAATAGTGACATTCCTAGATATTTATCTGATGGAGTAGTAGATATCGCAATAATTGGTCAAAATTTAATTCAAGAAAGTGAATTAAATATTGATGAAATAATGAATTTAAATTTTTCAAGATGTAGAGTTTCTATTGCAATTCCTTTAAATATGAAATACAGTGGACTTAAGGATTTGAATAATTTAAAAATTGCAACATCTTATCCTAATACATTAAAAAAGTTTCTTTCAAATAATAATCTTAATTGTGAAATACATAAAATCAATGGTTCAGTTGAGATTTCTCCTAATATTGGTCTATCTGATGCAGTATGTGATATTGTTTCTACAGGAAATACATTGTATAAGAATAATTTAAAAGAAGTACTTACAATATTTGATTCTCAAGCAGTTTTATGCAACTCAAACAATTTTGATTTAACAAAAAAGGAGATTCTAGACAAACTTATTTTTAGAATTAATTCTGTTCTGAGAGCAAAACAATCTAAATATATTTTAATGAATGTGCCAAACGACAAAATTAAAACGGTATCAAGTCTATTACCCGTATTAAAAAGCCCAACTGTTCTTCCTCTAGAGATGGATGGATGGTCCTCTTTACACACAGTTATAGATGATGATAAATTTTGGGAATCTATTGATTCAATAAAAGAAGCTGGTGCAGAAGATATCCTTGTATGTCCAATTGAAAAAATGGTTTTATAATGAATATTATAATTAATCCTAGCAAATCAAAATGGTGTTCTTTAACCCAAAGACCATACACTGAAAATAATTCTGTTGTTGATTCGGTAAAAGAAATTTTCAAAAATGTTCAAAAAAATGGAGACAAATCACTTATTGATTATACCTTAAAATTTGATAATGTTAAAATAGATAAATTAAAGGTTCCAGAAAATTTAATTAATGATTCGGAGTTTAAAATATCTTCAAATCTTAAAAAAGCAATTGATTTAGCATATAATAATATTTATAAGTTTCATAGCTTACAATGTTGGACTTTATATTCCTGGAGGATCTGCTACATTATTTTCAACAGTATTAATGTTAGGTATTCCCTCTTTTATTGCTAATTGCTCAAATCGAATACTCTGTACACCACCAAATTTTAAAAATGAGATATCTCCTGAAATTCTTTATGCATGCAAAGTTTGTGGTATAAATAATATTTTTAAAGTAGGTGGTGCACAAGCAATTGCAGCTATGACTTTTGGCACAGAATCAATTCCAAAAATTGACAAGATTTTTGGTCCAGGAAATCAATATGTTACTGAAGCTAAGAAGTATTCAATGAATTATGGTCTTTCAATAGATATGCCAGCTGGCCCTAGTGAATTATTAGTTCTTGCTGATGATTCTGCAAATCCAAAATATGTCGCATCGGATTTATTATCACAAGCTGAACATGGAATTGATAGTCAGGTAATTTTAGTAAGTAATTCAAAGGCTTTAATTGATAAAGTTTCCAAGGAAATTAAAATTCAAAAAGAAGATTTATCTAGAAAGGAAATTATTACTAAATCTCTTGAAAATTCAAAATCAATATTATTTGATTCAATAGATGATTCGATTGATTTTATAAATGAATATGCTCCTGAACATTATATTATAAATACTTCAAATGAAGAATATTGTATTTCTAAACTATCAAATGCTGGTTCTGTTTTTATTGGAAATTTTACCCCTGAAAGTGCAGGTGATTACGCCTCAGGAACAAACCATACTTTACCCACAAATGGCTATGCTAAGCAATATAGTGGTGTCAATACTGAT
>LUMP01000369.1_pt1 | contig 12171 bp, 10 predicted proteins | sample 729641 | NCBI WGS metagenome assembly LUMP01 (sample SAMN03860260, study PRJNA289734) | marine metagenome | biome: seawater column; feature: ocean; material: water; isolation source: Red Sea water column Station 12 - depth 47m | place: Saudi Arabia: Red Sea | collected 2011-10-15 | depth 47 m | reverse complement strand
CTGCAGGTCAAGCTGGTCTTGCTAATACAATTCTTGGAACATTTTCTCCAAATTATTTTGGTACTCAAACAATTAATAGTACGGGTTATAAAGAAGTTGATTTAACGGATAATAAAGCTTCAAGTTTCAAAATTGATGTTGCAGCTCACTACAGAATTGATGGTGATTCAGAATTAATATTTAATTCTAAAATTGGATCTGGTAATACTGTTTTACATGCAACAAACAGAAACATGCTTAAAAACTTTATGCTTCAGCAGCATAAAGTTGAATATAGATCTCCAAAATTAACTGTAAGAGCCTACACGTCTGTTGAAGATTCAGGTAATACACATGATATGTCTGCATTAGGTGCTAGAATTGCTAATGCTCAACCAGGTGGAATAGCTGGTTGGTTTGGTACTTACTTAAATGCTTATTTTGGTAGAATCTTTGGACAATTTGATCCAAACCCATTACAGGGATTTACAAAAGTCTTAAATACTGCTGCTGCTGGTTGGGATATGAAAAGAGCGTTAAGATATTATGGAGCATATGATCTTGATTATCCAGTTCATGTTGCTGCAAGAAATGCTGCTGATGCAAATATGTTAGCACCTGGTTCACAAGCTTTTAAAACAGCATATTTAAATTCAACTACTACTCCTATTGCAAACGGTGGTGCTGCTATTATTGATAATTCTAAATCTAATAGTTTTGAATTCAATTATAACCTAGGTGATTTAGTACCTTCATTTGATTTAATTGTTGGTGCTCAGTACAGAGATTATATACTAAGATCTGGTGGTTCGTTATTTACAGATTATGATGCTCCTATTAAATTTAATGAGTTAGGTGTTTATACGCAGGTTCAAAAAGACTTATTTGATGGTGCTCTTAAATTAACAGGTTCAATGAGATACGATAAGAGTGAATATTTTGATGGTCAATTTACACCAAGATTAGGTGCTTTATTATTCATATCACCAACTCAAAACTTTAGATTCTCATATCAAACAGGTTTCCAAAATCCATCATCTCAGGATCAATATATTGGTCTAGATGTTGGACAAGCTGTTTTAATGGGATCTTCGCCTGATTCTATTGATAGATTCAGAATGAGGTTGGTTGGTCAATCTTCTTTGAATCCTTATGTTGTAACAGGTGATATGGTTATGAATAACTCATATACCTTAGGATTTTTAAATGGAGATTTTTCAGCTGCTAAATTAGATCCGGTTGAGCCACAATACGTTGCTTCCAAGGAAGTAGGTTACAGATATAATGGTAAAAAGTTATCAGTTGATGTAGCTGCTCACTGGAGTAAGTTTACAAACTTTATCGCTGCTAAAAATGTATTAACTCCATTGTATGGATCTGTTAGTAATGTTACAGGTTTAATAGCTATGTCTAGAGGAGACTTTAGAGTATTTAGTGTTGATAATAACACAGATGAAGAAGTAACTACTATGGGTGTTAGTGTTGGTGTAGATTCTAAAATCGGTAAGTTTGATTTTGGTACTACTTTTGGATATAATGAGATGGATAGAACTAACATTGATCCAAGTTTTGAAACTGGATTTAATACGCCAAAAATTAGAACAAAGTTTTCTTTAGGCTCAACAGAGCTTAGTGATAAATTTGCATTCAATGTATCTGCTAGATACCATAATTCATTTATGTGGGAGTCTAGTTTTATGGATGGAGAAATTCCAGCAAATTGGGTGTTTGATGCTTCTATGAACTTTGATGTGCCTGAGTTGAATGGTAAAGTTAAAGTAGGTGCTGTCAATCTTTCAGGAAAAGATTATCTGATGATGCCAGCGTCTGGTATGATCGGAAGTCAGTATTATGTTCAGTTTACTTTAAACCCATAATACATATCAACATATATTGTTAATAAAGGCGCCTAATTGGCGCCTTTTTTTTATCAATTTTGGGAATAATAATTCAATATTCTACATATATTTGCACATCATAAAATCACATTAATTATAAAACACTCATAATGTCAAAAAAAGTAGGTAAAGTTTCGCAAATTATTGGTCCAGTAGTTGACGTTACATTTGATACTTCAGCAATGGAATTACCTAAAATATACGACTCATTAGAAGTCAATAAAAAAGATGGTTCAGTATTGGTTTTAGAAGTTCAATCTCATGTAGGAGAAGATATGGTAAGGACTATATCTATGGATTCAACAGATGGTCTCAAAAGGGGAGCCGATGTTGTTTCAACAGGAAGTCCAATCCAAATGCCAGTTGGTAAAGATATTTACGGAAGACTTTTTAACGTAATGGGTGATGCCATCGATGGAATGGAAAACCTTCCAAAGAAAGGTGACCAGGGTTTACCTATACATAGGGAAGCTCCTGATTTTGATCAGTTATCAACCTCTACAGAAGTTTTATATACAGGTATTAAGGTTATTGATTTGATTGAACCTTATGCTAAAGGAGGTAAAATTGGACTGTTTGGAGGTGCAGGTGTTGGAAAGACCGTACTGATTCAAGAGCTTATAAATAATATTGCTAAAGGACATGGTGGACTTTCAGTTTTTGCTGGAGTAGGAGAGAGAACAAGAGAAGGTAATGACCTTCTAAGAGAAATGCTTGAATCTGGAATTATTAAGTATGGTGATGATTTTATGAAGTCAATGGAAGAAGGTGGATGGGATTTAAGTAAAGTTGATAAAAAGGCTATGGAGGAGTCAAAAGCAACTTTTGTTTTTGGGCAAATGAATGAGCCACCAGGAGCTAGAGCAAGAGTTGCATTATCTGGTTTAACAGTTGCTGAATATTTTAGAGATGGTAGTGGTGATGGTCAAGGAAAAGATGTTTTGTTCTTCGTGGCTGGGTCAGAGGTTTCTGCTCTATTAGGTAGAATGCCATCTGCTGTAGGTTACCAACCTACATTAGCCACAGAAATGGGTGCTATGCAAGAAAGAATTACATCTACCAAAAAAGGTTCTATTACATCGGTTCAAGCTGTATATGTGCCTGCAGATGATTTAACAGATCCTGCTCCTGCTACAACTTTTGCACACTTAGATGCTACAACTGTATTATCAAGGAAGATCGCTGAATTAGGAATATATCCTGCAGTTGATCCTTTAGATTCTACATCTAGAATACTTACACCTGAAATTCTAGGTGATGATCATTACAATTGTGCTCAAAGAGTTAAGGAAATGCTTCAAAAATATAAAGAGCTTCAAGATATTATTGCTATACTTGGTATGGAAGAATTGTCTGAAGAAGATAAATTAACAGTATCTAGAGCTAGAAGGGTTCAAAGATTTTTATCCCAACCTTTCCACGTTGCAGAACAATTTACTGGAATACCTGGTGTTTTAGTAGACATAAAAGATACAATCAAAGGCTTTAATATGATAATGGATGGTGAATTAGATCATCTTCCTGAGGCTGCTTTCAACCTAAAAGGTACTATTGAAGAAGCTATTGAAGCGGGTGAAAAAATGATTGCTGAAGCAAAATAATCACTTATGTTTATAGAAATTGTTAGTCCTGAAAAAACCATTTTTACTGGAGATGTATCAAGTGTTTATTTACCAGGTTCAGAAGGTTTTTTTCAAATTCTTGATAATCATGCACCAATCGTTTCAACATTAAAAAAAGGTACTATTGAATTATCTGGCGAATTTAATACTGAATTATCCCAAAATTTATCTTTACAAGGAACAAGTAAAGCTTCTTTAGATATTGAGTCAGGCGTGGTTGAAATGAAAAACAATAAGCTAATTATTTTAGTTGATTAATTTTAAATTCATTTGAATTTTTATCTAAGAATATCACTTTTATTTTTTTCTATTTCAGTTCTATCACAATCAGTTGACCTGGATGAAGTAGTTGTTTCAGAGTCAAAAATTGATATTCCATTTTCAAAAAAGTATAGATCTGTAGAGGTTATAGATTCGAAATCAATCATTGAAAGTGGAGTTAATAATGTTGTGGATTTACTTCAACAAGTTAGCGGAGTTGATTTAAGAAGAAGAGGAGTTGCTGGTACTCAGGCTGATTTATATATAAGAGGTGGAGGTTTTGACCAAACACTATTATTGATTGATGGAATGAAAATGGATGATATTCAAACAGGTCATCATACATTAAATCTACTTCTTCCTATTCAATTAATTGAAAGAATTGAAATTATTAAAGGTCCTGCTTCAAGAATATTTGGGCAAAATGCTTTTAATGGAGCTATTAATATTGTAACAAAAACCCTTCCTAAAAGTGACAAGAAGCTATTTGAAGTTATGGTAAGTAACCCAACATTTGGATCATTTAAACAGTTTGGTTTTTTGATTAATTCAAGATTATTATTGAAAGAAAAATTCAATGCACAACTTACGTTTTCAAGATCTAAATCTGACGGATACAGATACAATACAGATTATAGTAATGATTTTTTCTTTTTTAAATCAGAGATTAAAACCAAAAAAAATCCAATTATTATAACATCAGGTTTTACTGAGAAAAAGTTTGGTGCTAATGGTTTTTATGCTAGTCCATCAGCCGTTGATCAATATGAAGAAACTCAAGCAAGTTTCATTGGTATTTCGACAGTATTTGGTTCGGAAAAATTACTTATTAGACCAAAGTTATATTGGAGAAGAGGTCAGGACGAATATATATATATTAGAAATAATCCATCAGTTTATAGAAATTTACACATAACAAATAAGATTTATTTAGATTTTAGTTTTTCTAAATTATTTGATTCAAGTAGATTAAATTTTGGTATTGATTTATCAAGTTCTTCAATTTCAAGTAATAATTTAGGAAAACATAATAGGTTTACTTCATCCCTTTATGCTGATTATACCTTTAAAACAATAGATAACAAACTTAGTTTCTCACCGGGTTTTTCAGTCTCTAATTTCTCTGATATGTCTACTCATTTATTCCCTGGGGTAGATATAGGGTTTGATCTTAGTAAAAAAATAAACTTATATGCTAACTATGGAAAAACATATAGAATACCGACATATACTGATTTATATTACAGTGACAGAAATACAATTGGAAATCCTAATCTAAATCCAGAACATGCTATTACTAATGAAATTGGTATAAAATATTCTAATGAAAATATTGATATATCAAGTTCATATTTTTTAAGAAAATCAAGCAATATTATTGATTATGTTAAGCAATCAGAGCAAGACAAATGGGAGGCAACTAATATCAGAAATTTAGATACAAATGGCTTCGATTTTAATTTTTTATTTAAAATCAGCCCAAACAACAGTTTAAGACTTGGATACACCTATCTTTTTGATAAATCTTATGTAAGCGAAGTAAATTATTCAAGGTACGCTATTAATTCATTAAGACATCAATTAAATACTAGACTAGCTCTTAAGTATTCTAATAAAATTACACATACCTTAATAAATAGATTTGGTGAAAGATCAAATAATGTTTCACATATTGTTTATGACTCAAATTTAAAATACCAACTATCTAACAACAGTTACTTTTTTATTAATGTGAATAATATATTTAATGAGGAATACTATGAAACCAATTTAGTTCCAATGCCTGGAAGAAATTTCTTAATAGGTGTTATTAGTTATTTTGAGTAAACTAACTCACCGTGAACATAAGTTTTAAGAACTTTAGTTTCAGGTGTAAGATCTATATCAACTTTCATTATATCTCTGTCAATTAGGATAAAATCAGCAATTTTCCCTGATTCAAGACTACCCTTCTCATTTTCTTCGAAATTGAAATAAGCTCCCCAAATGGTCATTCCTTTTAATGTTTCCTCCCTCGATAGACTATTTTCCATTTGAAAACCTGAGTCTGGATACCCACTCAAATCCTTTCTTGCAACTGAACTATAAAAAGTATGAAAAGGGTTTACTTTCTCTACTGGAAAATCTGTTCCCAATGCCACTCTTTTTGAGAATTTTAATAAATCTTTAAAAGCATATGCTCCCTTAACTCTCTCACCTAATCTATCTTCAGCCCAGTACATATCACTAGTTGCATGTGTTGGTTGAACAGACGGAAGAACTTTTTCATTATAAAGGTTAAAATCTTTTTTATCAATTACTTGAGAGTGTTCAATTCTCCATCTTGGATCTGATACGTCGCTTAGAACTTTATTGTATTCATTTAGTAATATAAAAGCTGTTGAATCTCCTATTGCATGAGTATTCATTTGAAATCCAATTTCTTTAATGCTTTTTGCGTAATATTTAACGTCATCTATACTAGTTGAAAGTTTACCATGATTATGTGGATCATCTGAATAAGGTTCTTTCAGTGCTGCACCTCTAGATCCTAATGCTCCATCTCCATACACTTTAAATGAACGAACGTTTAATCTTTCGGTTTTTAACTTTCCATTATTTTTATAATAATCAATGTTCTTTTTTGAAACACTGACCATTGCATAAATATTAATTTTAAGTGCATTGCTTTGCTGCAAACTGTCAATTAAATTTATTGTACCTATTCCTAAGCCAGCATCAGAAACAGTTGTTAGTCCATTTTCAAAACAAATTTTCTCAGCGTTCTGTAAAGCAGTAGTTTTCTCAATTAAGTTTTTATCAGGAAGAATATTATCAATCAATCTCATCGGACTATCAATTAAAACACCACTAGGTTTATTTGATTTTAAAATTACTGTCCCTCCTTGAAGTTTAGTTTTATTTGTGATTTCAGCTTTTTCCAAAGCATAATCGTTAACTATGTATGCATGACCATCAACTCTTTCCAGTACTACAATCTTATCCTTAAAAAACTTATTTAATAATGTATTATCTGGAAAATCTTTTATTTTCCAGTCGTTTTGATCCCAACCTCTTCCTCTAAGAATTGAGGGGTTATTTTTTTCATTATATGCTATTAGTCTATCTACAATTTCTTCAAATGATTTTGTTTCTCTTAAATCAACTACCAGTTGATCTTCACCAAGTCCATAAAAATGACAATGTGAATCAATTAAGCCAGGTAAAATAGTTTTTCCTTCAGCATTTAGTATTTCTTCTGAATTGTAGAATTTATCTAAATTTTGTTTACTCACCTCAACTATTTTTCCATCTTTAATAGCCATTGATTTCATAACGCTAAATTCATTATCAATTGTGTATATGTTAGCATTAGTTACGACTAAATCAACATTTTTTGTACACGATGAAACCAGTAGAACTATTAGTAATATTTTTTTCATAATTCGTTTATTTTTTTAAATATTTTATCATTTTCCCACCCTCTATATTGAAGATAATCAAAAACCTTTTTTTTTCTATTTAACTTTCCCAGGTTCTTGTGTTTTGAACTTATATATTCAAATAAATCATCAAATTTTTTCTCATAATCTTTATTATCAATTTCTTTTAATCCAAGTTCAATATTTTTTTCAGATATATTTCTTTTTTTTAATTCAAGTTTAATTCTATTCTTCCCCCAATTTTTAAAATTAAATTTTCCCCTCGTAAATGTTTTAGCAAATCTAGTCTCATTTAAATAATCTTCTTTAATTAAATCAGATATAATACTATTAATTTCCTCATGTTTTGGATAATAGGTTTTAATTTTTCTTAAAACTTCAGAATGAGACCTTTCTTGATATGAGCAATAGTACTGCATTTTCATCTTTAGTTCATTATAGGATAATTTCGTTTTCATTTCAAATAAGTTAAAAAAAAAAGCGGCATAAGCCGCTTTTTTAGTAATTATTAATTTTTCCTTTAGCATTAAAAAATCTGTAGTGCAAATACGTATATGAATCTCGTGGAATTATTTTTACCCACTTTCTATGATTAAATAACCATTTCATCCGAATTGATAAAAATCCTTTTGTCAGGTAAGCAGCAATGAAAGGATGAACATGCAACCTTAGTTTGCTATTTGTAACATTAGGATTATTTAAGATTTTTTCTAAAGAATTCTGAATCTTATCTAAAATAACTATTGGTGCTTCTATTTTCCCTATTCCATTAGGGTTATCTTCTTTTGTCCTGATATTCATTTCAGGTCGCACTCTTTGTCTAGTCATTTGAATTAAACCTATTTTACTAGGAGGAAGAATTTTGTGTTTAGCTTTATCAGATTCCATAACAGTTTTAAAATGATCAAAAAGTTTTCTTCTATTTACAGAATTAACCATATCAATGAAATCAACAACTATGATTCCACCCATATCTCTGAGTCTTAACTGTCTAGCAATTTCAGTAGCAGCAATTAAATTTACTTCAAGCGCTGTTTCTTCTTGATTATTGCTTTTGTTGGATCTGTTTCCACTATTAACATCAATTACGTGTAAAGCCTCGGTATGTTCAATAATAAGATAAGCTCCTTTACTCATGGAAACAGTTCTTCCAAAAGCAGTTTTAATTTGACGTTCAATATTGAAGTGTTCAAAAATTGGAGTATCAGATTTGTAGTACTTTACAATCGATTTCTTCTTTGGAGCAATTTGTTCTATATAGTCTTTTACTTCGTAACATAGACTTTTATTGTTAGAATATACACCAGTAAAATCATCATCAAAAAGATCTCTTAAAATTGAAGAAGATCTATTTAATTCGTTAAGAATTCTAGATGGTGTTTTTGCTCCTTTGATTTTTTTACAAAGATTTACCCACTGTTTATTAAGATTTTGTAAATCTTTCTTTAATTCAGCTATTTTTTTACCCTGTGCTACTGTTCTAACAATTACTCCAAAACCTTTAGGTTTGAATTCCTCAATCAAGGCTTTTAGTCTTTTTCTTTCTTCTTTACTCTTTATTTTTTGAGAAACAGATACTCTGTTAGAAAAAGGAACTAATACCACAAATCTACCCGCAAATGATAATTCCGAGCTTATTCTGGGACCTTTAGTTGAGATAGGTTCTTTTATGATTTGAACAATCAATGTCTGATTTGCAGAAAGCACATCTTCTATTGAACCTTGTTTATCAATTTCTTTTTCAAAATTGAATTTTTCAAGTGAGAAGTTTCTAATTTTTCCTTCTCTTACAAGTTTTGTGTATTTGAGTAGAGTTTTTACTCTTGGACCTAAATCATGATAGTGCAGGAAGGCATCTTTTTCATACCCAACATTAAGAAATGCTGCGTTAAGTCCTGTAATTGTTTTCTTTATATTGGCAATAAATATATCTCCAACATTAAACTTATTATTATCTTTTTCTTTATGTAGTTCAATAAGTTTTCCGTCATGTAGGAGAGCAAAATCAACCGCTGAATTAATTGATCGAATAATTATTTCCTTATTCACAATTAATTGTTTTAAGTTATACTTTATTTTTTCCGGTGAATCTCATTAAAAATAAGATTCTATGTCAATGAACTTATGAAAATTGAAGAAACTATTTCTTCTTATGTCTGTTGGCTCTACTTCTCTTTTTTCTCTTATGAGTAGCAACCTTATGTCTTTTTCTCTTTTTTCCGCTTGGCATAAAAATTATTTAATTATTGTTTTTAACATCATCAACAAAAACCTTTGCAGGCTTAAAAGCAGGAACTGAGTGAGCAGGAATTCTGATTGTAGTATTTTTTAAAATATTTCTACCAGTCTTTTCAGCTCGTTGTTTAACTATGAAACTTCCAAAACCTCTTAAGTAAACATTTTCACCTTCACTTAAAGAGTTTTTAACTTCTTCCATAAAATTTTCAACGGTTGCCAATACTTCATTTTTTTCTAAACCTAAATTTGTTGAAATTTTAGTTACTAATTCTGCTTTAGTCATTTTTTATGATTTGTTTTAATATTAGGTTGCCAAATATATAAATTTATATTCTAAAAAATTATTAATATCATTCTTAATTTAATTTAACTTTATCATATTGTCAGTCAATAATTTTACAGAAAAACTAATTAATTGGTATAATGTCAATAAGAGAGATTTGCCTTGGAGATCAAGTCGTGACCCTTATCTAATTTGGGTTTCAGAAATCATTCTACAACAAACACAAATTAAACAAGGATTACCATATTATGAAAAATTTATAAAAGTTTTTCCAACAGTTAATGATTTAGCTAATAGCTCATCTGACAAATTAATGAATATATGGCAAGGGCTTGGATATTACAGTAGAGCTCAAAACATGCATAAAACTGCCAAAATTGTAGTTGATACATATGCAGGTAAATTTCCAAGAAAGTACGATGAATTAATTATGCTCCCTGGTATTGGAGATTATACAGCTTCGGCTATTAGCTCCATTTGCAATAATGAATATAATGTTGTAGTTGACGGTAATGTTATAAGATTATTTAGCAGGATTTTCAACTTAACCAGTCCTAATAGTAGCTCATCAATAAAAAAGGATATTAAAAAAATTGCTCAAAAATTAATTTTCAATTCAATACCAGGTGATTTCAATCAAGCAATGATGGATTACGGTTCTATTGTATGTTCTCCAAAAAAGTACAATTGTAAAAGTTGTATTTTTTCTAATGATTGTTATGCTTATCAAAACAATATAGTTGATGATTTGCCACTTAAGAAAAAACCATTGAGAATTAAAAGTAGATTTTTTAATTACTTAGTTGGAATTTCAAAAAATAAAAAGGTTAAAATTCTTAAAAGAACCAAAAATGATATTTGGCAGAACCTTTATGAATTCCCTCTTGTTGAAACCTCAAAAATCATTAATCTTAAAAGATCAAATAATGCTTTTAGTGAAATAGAATATTTTAATAAAGAAAAATTAATCAAAGAGGTTGAAATTAAACATAAGCTTTCACATCAAATTCTTTACATAAAGTTCTGGTTATTTTATTCTGATTATGAGGACCAAGATTTTAAAGAAATCAGTAATCTAGGCTCTTATGCATTTCCCAAACCATTATTTAAGTTTATTTCACATATTCAATAGTTATCTTTATTATATTTGATATATGAGCGGTTCTTTAAATAAAGTAATGTTAATTGGTAATCTTGGAGATGATATAAAAATGCATCATTTTGAAGATGGTGGTTGTATCGGAAGATTTCCATTAGCAACCAATGAAAATTATGTTAACAAGCAAACAGGTGAAAAGGTTACTAATACAGAATGGCACAATATTGTCATTAGAAATAAGGCAGCTGAAATATGTAATAAATACCTAAAAAAGGGTGATAAAGTCTATTTAGAGGGTAAACTAAAAACAAGAAAATGGCAAGCTGAGGATGGTCAACAAAGGTATTCAACAGAAGTTCATGTGAATGAGTTTAACTTTTTAAATAATAGAAGTGATGCACAGCTAGAAAACACTGATAATACTGTTGCGCAGACACCAAACCCTCCACAACAAGAAAATCAGGCAGACGACTTACCTTTCTAAATTGACTTTGATTAGTCTTAATCTGAGGAATTTATATTTATTTAATTTTTATATGAGAGTAATTTTAATGCTGTTCGTGATTTATTCTTGTAATAGCGATGTTAATTTACCTAAACAAAAAGCTTTTTTTGCTCCAAATCTTGAAAGCCCTACCTACAAAAATTCAGATTTAGATTGTAATTATACTTTGTTAATCAATACAAAATCATCGATTAATAATTTTAATAATTGTAATTATGAAATTCATTACAAAAATTTAAATTCTAAGATTTTTATAAACCAAATAAACTTTTCAAGTACAATAGATGAACTTAAAAGTGTATTTGATCAAAAAGTATTTGAAAACTCAAAGTTTAGCGATCAAATAATTGAAAGTGAGTATGTAGATTTAGATAAAAATATTTACTCAAGACTTTATTCATTTATTGGTGATTCCCCAGCAAATATCCAATTTTATCTCACAGACATGAGTAATAATTTTATAACAGGTAGTTTGTATTTTGAAACCAAACCAAATTATGATTCACTATATCCTTATATAAATTATATTCGTAATGATATCAGAAAAATGGTAGACTCTTTTGAATGGACTAATGAATAATTACAATAAAAAATGGTTACTACTTATAGTACTTTCAATAATTTGGGGAAGCTCCTTTATTTTAATTAAAAAGGGATTAGCAGAATTATCACCAATTCATCTAGGAAGTTTAAGAATTATTTTTACAACTTTTGTTATCATAATATTTTCATACAAATCATTAATGAAAATAAAGAAAGAAAAATGGAAGTGGATAATTATCACAGCATATATCGGTACTTTTTTTCCAGTTTATCTTGTTGGGTTTGGACAGACTCAAATAGATAGTGGTCTTGCTTCTATAT
>LUMP01000809.1_pt1 | contig 12176 bp, 12 predicted proteins | sample 729641 | NCBI WGS metagenome assembly LUMP01 (sample SAMN03860260, study PRJNA289734) | marine metagenome | biome: seawater column; feature: ocean; material: water; isolation source: Red Sea water column Station 12 - depth 47m | place: Saudi Arabia: Red Sea | collected 2011-10-15 | depth 47 m | reverse complement strand
CTATTGAAAAAATGAATTTCTTCATGCTCAAAATTCACAAAAATTAGATAAAAACCTAATCAACTGGTTTCCAAACATAGAGAAGTTTTAATCAAGTGTTTAGACATTCCACATATGACAATTAGATATGAAATTAATCCTCCAAAAATTACGGATCCTCCCTCACGAATTCAGATTTTAGATGAAAGAATTGAACAAATTAGCAAGTTTTGTGATGGTATCCACGTAACTGATTCTGTATTGGGGATTGAACGAATTTCTCCATTAATTATTGGTGCTGAAATAAAACAAAAATTTCCAGAACTTCAAGTAACAATCAGTTTGCGTGTAATTGATAAAACAATTGCCCAAATTGTTGACTTGGTAGATGCTGCTGCACACGCTGATCTTGACGGGATCCTAATCTTAATGGGGGACCCCTCTCCTGAAAATGATTACAAATCTGGGGTAATTCCAAGTGCGGCAGTTACTTCACTAATTGAAAATGGAATTAATGAAAAGATTAATCTCTATTTGTCCCTTCCCAGTAAACCTAACTTTGAAAAGATCTCCAAGAAAGTTAATTCCAGTCCGAATGGATTTGTCACACAAGTCATTCATGATGTCTCTCAAGTTAGAAGACTCTCTGATTATCTAACTCCTAAAAACTTTCAAATCATACCATGCATATTATACCCATCACCAAAAAATTCACGTTCAGCAGAATTTCTTAATCTTGATTGGTCAAATTATGAAAATAATTTCTCATCATTTGTTCTTGAAATTGAGAGTATTACTGGGGATGTTCTTCTTACATCTCCAAATGATTTTAAAGGAGCATTAGATTTCTTAACACGATTACAAAAATGACATTAGAAACATTTGCCAATGCACTTGAAAACAGAGTCTTACTTTTTGATGGTGCTATGGGAACTGAAATTCAAAGAAATGATCCTAAACCAGAAGATTTCCCTGATGGTAAGGATGGATTTAATGACGGATTATCTATCACAAAACCTGATTGGATTAAAGAAATTCATAGAAAGTATCTTACTGCCGGTGCAGACTGCATTGAAACCAATACCTTTGGTTCAAACAAAATTAAACTTGATGAATATGGTTTTGGTTCTCAAACAATCGAATTAAATCAAAAAAATGCAGAACTTGCAAGAAGTGTATGTGACGAGTTTACTGATAGACAAAGATTTGTCATAGGCTCTATGGGTCCAACAGGATATCTTCCAAGTTCTAATGATCCTGATTTGGGACAACTCCCACTATCGGAAATACGTGAAGCCTTTGAATTACAAGCTCAAGGACTAATACAAGGCAATGCTGATGCATTACTCATTGAAACTAGTCAGGATATTCTTGAAGTAAAACTTGCTATTGAAGCATCTCGCATAGCAATGGAAAAAACTGGAAGACAAGTCACACTGATTTCTAATGTAACCTTAGACCAATATGGTAAGATGCTTCTTGGAACAAATGTCCAATCTGCATATACGACAATATCTGAAATGGGCATTGATATCTTTGGTTTGAATTGCTCAACTGGACCAATCGAGATGGAGCCAAGTGTACAGTGGCTAAATGATCAAAAGCATAAACCTCTGCTAGTTGTTCCAAATGCTGGCATGCCTGAAAATGAAGGTGGTCAGGCAGTGTACAAAATGACTCCTGAAAAAATGGCGTCTGCTCTTGATTCATTCATCAAAGAATACCGGCAAATTAACATAATTGGCGGTTGCTGTGGAACAAATCCTGAGCATATTGCACAATTAAGAAAAGTTATCGACCAGCAAAAGAAAGATTGATGAGATAAGTATTTACAAAAATTTCATTCATAATTCTATATGTTAAAGGCTAGAGTAAGCTCTGCAATCAAATCTGTTGACCTGAAACAAGAGGTTGGTCCTCTCATAATAGGTGAAAGGCTAAACACACAGGGTTCGAAAAAAGCAAAAGAATTAGTCATGAATGACGATTTTGATGGACTAGTTGATCTTGCAAGAACACAAGTGGAAGATGGTGCTCATTGTATTGATGTTTGTGTTGCAACAACAGAGCGTTCTGATGAAAAAGAATTTCTCTTAAAACTTGTAAAAAACCTAAGTCTTGAAATTGACGCTCCGCTTGTAATTGACTCTACAGATCCTCATGTAATTGAAACCGCAATTGAACAAATCCCTGGTAAACCAATCATCAATTCAATAAATCTCGAAGGTGATGGTAGTAGGTACAAAGCATTGGCTCCGTTAATGGCCAAATATGGAATTCCAGCTATTGCATTATGTATTGGTCCTGATGGAATGGCAAAAACTCCTGAACAAAAAGTTGCAACTGCAGAACTATTGTACAAATCTGGAAAAAAATATGGCTTACGTCCTGAACAATTCATCTTTGATGTTTTAACATTTACACTTGCCACTGGAGAAGAGGAATTTCGTAATGCTGGAAAACACACTCTTGAAGGAATAAAACTAGTAAAAGAAAGGTTTCCTACATCTTTTACCACTCTGGGTCTAAGCAACATTAGCTTTGGTCTTGTTCCCCAGGCTCGTCGTATACTAAACTCTGTATTTCTATATCATGCTGTACAAAATGGTCTTGACAGTGCCATTGTAAATGCACGTGAAATCACTCCTTACACTGAAATTGATGAAAAAGAAAAAAAACTCGTAGAGGATTTAATCTTCAACACACATCCAAATGCCCTGTCTGATTTAATCACTCACTTTGAGAATGTAACTCAGGATTCATCTGTAAAAACCAAAAAGGTTGATGTTGACCCATCATGGGCTGCAGGCAAACGTGCAAATTTCCGAATTATCAATAGGCTCAAAGATGGAATAGAAAACGATGTGGTATCTGCAATTGCCGAAAAATTAGAACAGCAAAACCTCGTACAAGATAATGATGGTATTTTGTCAATAAATGCAGAAAAAGAGGTGACACATCAAGGTGCAATTCAAACATTAAATGACGACTTGCTTCCTGCCATGAAAATTGTTGGTGACAAATTTGGTGCAGGAGAACTGATTCTTCCATTTGTCTTAAAATCTGCTGAATGTATGAAGGCTGCAGTTAAAGAACTGGAAAAATACTTGCTCAAAGAAGAGGGTACGAGTAAGGGAACTTTAGTTTTGGGTACTGTTTACGGTGATGTTCACGACATTGGAAAAAATCTTGTAAAAACAATCTTTGAAAATAATGGTTATACTGTACATGATCTGGGCAAACAAGTGCCTTTACAAAAATTTGTAGAAAAAATTAACGAAGTAAAACCTGACGCTGTAGGCCTTTCTGCTCTACTAGTATCAACTTCAAAACAGATGCAATTTTTTGTTGAACATGCAAGAAAAACAGATGTTAATGTTCCAATACTATGTGGCGGTGCGGCAATCAACACCAATTACATCAATCGAATTGCCAAACAAGATGGAATCTATGAGCCTGGAATGTTTTACTGTGGTACAATGTTTGATGGTCTAAAAACAATGGATAAGCTAGTCTCTGATGAAAAAGATGAATTTGTCAATAACTGGAAAGAAAAACTATCAAATTGGAAGGAAAGTTCAACATCAAATGCTTCTGATGAGGAACTTCCTCATAGTGATGTGAAACCTGTTTCACCTCCAACTCCACCAAAACTCAACGAAGTTACACGATTAAAACCAGAAGATTTTGATTTAGAAGAAATCTGGAACCACTTAAACAAAAAATCACTATTCAAATTATCCTGGGGAATAAAGGGAAATTCAAAGACCGACTCTATTGATGATCCTGAAAAACTTCTTGAGGAATGGAAGCAACGAGTCTTAAATGATAATCTATTTGAACCACAGGCAGTTTATGGATATTTTGCATGTCATAATCAAGATGATAAACTAGTTGTAGATGGGCCTGATGGTGAAAGTGTAACTTTTGATTTTCCACGTTCGTCTAAAACTAAACATTTGTGTTTAACTGATTATTTTGGAGAAAATGATATTGTTGCATTCCAATCTGTAACTGTAGGAACTAAGGCTGCAGCATTAATTGAAAAATGGGATAAAGAAGACAAGTACACTGATGCATACTATCTTCATGGTCTAGCTGTTGAAACCGCTGAAGCAATGGCTGAATGGATTAATCATAAAATCAAATCTGAACTGAATCTGTCTGATAAAGGCGGTCTAAGATACAGTTGGGGTTACCCAAGTTGTCCTGACACGACACAACAGCATCTAGTTTGGAAATTAATTCATGGAGAAAAATCTGGCATGGAATTGACCGAATCTGGGCAAATCATTCCAGAGCAATCTACTGCTGCAATTGTTGTTCATCATCCAGAAGCAGAATACTTTGTTTTATAGCAAAATACCACGCTTGATTTTTAAATAGGAAAAATTGGTTCAAACCTTATGGCAACTAGAAAAACATCTGGTAGAAAAATCAGATTGCTTAAAAAAACAAAGCAAGCCTCAGCAGTTCCTGCATGGGTTATTCTAAAGACCAAGCGTTCTGTCAGAACTAATCCAAAAGCAAGACAATGGCGTAGAACTGATGTGGAGGTTGGATAGTTGTCACAAGAACTTGAACGTGTTTATACAGTCCCTCTAGGGAAAGTACTTCTCTCTCAGAGTCAACATAGAGCTGTTAGAGCAATTAACATGATTAGAGAATTTGCTCGAAAACACATGAAAACTCAAGAAATCAAAATTGATGAAGAAGTTGCTCATTTAATCTGGTCTAGAGGTGTCCGAAGTCCACCTCGCAAAATCCGTGTTAGAATGACAAAAACAGATGATGGATTCATTCTAGTTTCAAAATATGAAGGCGAAAGCGAATCAGAAGAAAAAGATACAAAAAAATCTCCTGAGGTAAAACAAGAACCTGAACTTCAAATTGGCTAAAGAATCAAAACCAAAAGCAGACAAACCAAAAGAAGAAAAGCCTAAATCTAAAGAATCAAAATCTAAAGAATAAAAAAATTATTTACTCGATTTGTTGTAAATCTAAATCACAATCAAAACTTGTTTCTGGCTCATCCCAGTCCAAAGTTTTTTCTTCTGGAATCATTCCTAATGGGTCGTATCTCTCAAAGCGTGTCTCTCCTGCAATTGCACTTAACAACACAACGTTTGTGTTGTTTGATGATGACATGTCAACTTCTGAGTTATTCTCATCAAATATTCCTCCTAGTATATTGGAAATTGAATTAATTACTCCTACTGGAATTTTACTTGCTCCGTAAACATACAACATTGAACGTTTAATGCTGTTTGGAGGTGCATCTTCGTACAACATTCGAATCGAATCTTTTACAGATTCTTCCATATTTCCAGTATCTCTTGATGATGATAGGATGTTTGTATCGTCTGTCAATTCTGATGATTTTACTGATGTTGCAAGACATTTGATTGCATTATTTGTGATATCATAACATTTCTCTGCATTTAGGTCAGGATTACTATCCAAAACTGCATCATTATCAATGATTATTGTAGAGTCTGAGTTAATTCTTAATCTTTTCAATGAAATTCCTGATTGGAAAATTCTGTCTTTTTCAAATTTGAAAGGCATAATTGCAAATGATAGAACATTTTTGTTTTGTTCCTTACAAATTGATGATACTACCGGTGCTAATGCTGCTCCTGATTTTCCTGCAAGATTTGCCATGATTATGACAGTTTCATAGGGACTTAGATGTTCTGCAATTTTGTCACTTTGTTCCATTGCGCAACCTCTGATTAATTGAACTGATGGATTGATGATTGATTTTGTAGAAATGTGAATTGAATTATCTTCTGAAACATCTTTCTTATCTTGGCTGATTTTGAGTGAATCTGCGCCTAGTGCCTCTTTCATCTCCGAGGCTAGTTTTATGCCTGCACCGCCTAGTCCTACAACCAGTACCGGTTCTTTCACTTCAAAAGTCATGAACAGTATCGTAATTTCTGATAAAAAACTGTTTACTTAGTTTTGATTAGAATTCCGATCTAAAATTCTTGAGTTGGATTAGTTGGTTATTCTGCCAATTAGGCTGTGATTAGTGGCCTCTGTAATCTCAACTGATGATATCTGGCCAATTTTTGGCTCTTCGTTTACAAAAATTGGTTTGTATGCAAAGTTACGTCCTCTCACCTGATTTTCAAATTCTTCATCAAATAGAACCTGTCCCTTCCATCCAACCCATTTTTGATTATTTTCCCTTGAAATATCTGAAATTAATTCATAAGCAATCTTACTTCTTCTTTTTACTTCTGCCACATCAATCTGTACCATCTCTGCTGCATCTGTTCCTGGCCTTTGACTATATCTTGATAAATTAACAATATCTGGGTTGGTCTCTCTTAACAAATTCATGGTCATTTCAAAATCTTCTTCTGTTTCGGTTGGAAATCCTACTATCACATCAGTAGAAATTGTAAACTTGCCAAATTTTTCTCTAAATTGATTAACCACGTCTCTGAATGTACTTGCAGTATGGCCTCTTTTCATATCGTTTAGTACTTTGTCACTTCCACTCTGAACCGGCACATGTAAAAATTTGAAAACCTTACTACTGTCAAACGACTTTAACAAACTTTCTCTTATTCTTGGCATATACATTGGATTCATCATTCCTACTCTGACAAAAAATTTGTCTGGAATCTCTACCACGGAATTAATCAGTTCTGGCAAATCTGAATCAATATCAAAACCATAACAGCCATTGTCTGTTGAGGTAAGCCATACTTCTGAACATCCGTCTGATATCTCTGTTTTAACCTGTCTTACAATATCCCCGATTCTATAACTCTGTAAATCTCCTTTTGACAATTTGGTTTGGCAAAAGGTACACTCGCTCATACATCCACTTGCAATTTCTACAATTCCTACTGCTGGGTTTAATCGAATCTTTGGTAATCCTACCTTTGAAATATCTGAATCTTCTAGTGCGATTAATTTTTTTCCATCTAATGTGGACTGGATCACTTGTAGTGTCTTTCCTATGGAATTTGGGCCTAAAAGACTTGCATTTTCAGCAAATTTCTCTACTGTATCTTTTTCTGCTTTTGGCAAACAACCTGCAACTACCAATGGTTTGGAATTTGATTCTTTAATCCTATGAATCATTTTTGATGCAGTGGCATCTTTTACAGAACAAGTTACTATTACACTCAAATCTGAATCATCCGGGTTTTCTGCTAATGTATGACCTCCATTTACTATTAGGCCTGAAATCATCTCAGAATCTGAAAAACTAGCAGAGCAGCCATAAGCCTCTACCCAAATCTTTGCCATACTAACTCATTAGTGCAGTGACTTCTTTATCTGTCATTAACTTCTTTGATACCACTAATTCTCTAATTGTCTTTCCAGACTTGAGAGATTCTTTGAATAATTCGGCAGATTTCAAATAGCCAATTTTTGGTGTTAGTAGCGTAACAATCACAGGACTGTTTTCTATATTTTCTCTAAGTTTGGTTTGGTTTGCAGTTAATCCATCAATAAGATTTGCAGAAAATATTGGCAAAAAGTTTGTTAGCATGTCAGTTGAATCTAACACTGCTTTTAGCATTCCAGGCAACATGACATTTAGTTCAAATTGTCCTGCTTGTGCTGCAAAAGAAACTGTGGTATCATTTCCTATTACGCTAAAACAAATCATGTTCATACATTCTGCCAATGATGGATTTACTTTTCCCGGCATGATTGAAGAACCTGCGTGAACTGCAGGAATTCCTAATTCTGATAATCCTGCAACTGGTCCTGATGCCATTAATCTGATGTCATTTGAAACTTTACTCAATTCAATTGCAAAATTTTTCAAAGCTGATGATGCATTTGCAACTGGAAATTTACTTTGTAATGAATACTGCATGTCTTTTTGTGGTTTTAATGGTAATTTTGAAACTCTAGCTAATTCGGTAATCACTGCCTTACGATAACCTTTTGGTGTGTTTGCTCCTGTTCCTACTGCAGTTCCACCTAGTGCGACTTGAGCCAATTCTTTTTGTGATGCGACAATTTCATCTCTTGCATTTGTTAAAGATGTAACATATGCTGCAAACTCACTACCTACTGTAACTGGAAGCGCATCCATTAGATGTGTTCGTCCAATTTTTTTATATTTTGAAAATTGTCTTGCTTTTTTATTTAGAGATTTTATCAATTTGTCAATTACTGGAAGCATTTCTTTAAAGGAGAACAGAATTGACATGTGCATTGCAGTAGGATATGTATCGTTACTTGAGTACCTGCACCTGAGTTTATCATATCCACCAAAAACTGATCAACAAACTTTCCTGCAAGTATCTTATCACATGCTTTAACAATTGCAGTTCCTTGTTTTCTGTTAATTGCTTTAGTTTTCATGTTTGCAACTGCTGCAGAGCGTTTTATCATTACAAAGGACTTTATCAGATTTCTGTGAGATGGCTTTCCTGTAACGTTATACTGTTTGATTGCTCTTCCTGTAAATGGGCCATAATATGCATCTGCAGGAATTTTGACTGGCCCAAGTGAGTCTTTGTCCGATCTATATTTCAACAATATCTGTTACATTCTCGCAAATAAAAACTGAATTTCTTAAAGTACTAGGCACTGCGATCACAAATTCTAAGAACATGGAATCAAAACTACGAATAGTATAACGCGAGAAAATTTGAACATTTTATATAGTCTAGTTCAACCATCGAAGAACATGAATAGACGTTATAGTACTATCATGACCGTAGCTGCAGTAGCAGTTATGGCTGGCGCACTATTCGGAAGTTCTTTTACTGCCCCACAAATTGGCGGTTCTACAATGGAAGTAGAGACAACTCCACTTTCAAAAGTAGCTGCTATGGGCGGATTAGAGCTTGTAATGCCTGAAGCATATGCAGCAGGACCATGTTCTGACCTATTAAACTCAGGTCGACCTGTAGTAAACTTTGACCTTACTGGTGTAAGTGTTGATCTTCCAACAATGACTGGAAGTACCTACAGTGCAATGACTTTTAGTGAACAAGTCCCAGGACCAACACTAAGAGTTACACAAGGTGACGTTGTTCACATGACATTGACAATTCCAGGTGATGAGATGACTCAACACGGAAATGACATGCATGCATCACAAATGTCATCAAAACCTTACATGGGTGCAGTAAACATCGGTGAAACTGGTGAATACTGCTTTATTGCTGAAGTTCCAGGTGTTTTCAAATACCACTGCTCTGGTGTTAATGTTGCAGCAATGGACCAACACGTACTATCTGGTATGTATGGTATTACCATTGTTGACCCACTTGACGGTTACAAAAGACTAATGGTGGAAAAGACAGCAGTTCAAGGTGGTCAAGTTGTAAAGGACAAACAATTCTATGATGCTGATGCATTAGAGTTCCAATTGCAATACAACCAGTTGTACTTAACTGACGCTGGTACATATGACATGTCAAAGATGATGAGTCACTCAACATCACAGACTGTTGTTAACGGACAAGCATTTAGTTATGTTCCAAATGAGATTCATAACTTGCTAATGTTCGGTGATGCAAACAAGAACATCTTCATTGCACAACCATGGAATTCAATGGACTTAAAACAATATCAATCACAACTACTCTTTGTTCCAACTGGCGAACACGTTAGATTCTTCATTGAGAATCAAGGTAACGAACCAGTCTATTGGCACATTGTTGGTGAAATTCTAGATAGAGTTACACAAGCAAACAGAGTACAAGCACAAGGTACTGAAACATGGCTACTCGGTGGTTCACAAAATATGATTGTAGATGTCGTATTTGACGAACCAGGCGTTTACGCAGCAGTAAACCATGATTATGCAGCTATCTATAGTGGTGCAGCAACTGTAATCGTTGCAGGTCTTCCATTAGACCCAGTAAATGAAGCAGCAACCGCACTTGGCGTTGTCCAAGGTGCAGTCGATGCAGGTTCATATGCAGGTGTCCTAGGAAACCCATCTGATGCAGTTCCTCCAGCAGGATTGAACACAATTTCACATCCAGCTTTGAATGTCCACTGCTTATGTACTGATGATGTTGCAAACGCAGCTATTGAAAACGGCGCTTTACCTCTATGGGAAGTAATCCCTGCAGTTATTGCTGCAGCACAAGGATAAACTAACCATTACCCCTTTTTCCTTTTATTTTCTGAACTAGTGAATCTTAGCTCCACTAATTCTTAGTTGTAATACATACGATTGGTATTATCTGAACATCATCCAGATTCTAGCGCCCACAAAAATTCCAACTGCAGCAATGATACATACAATTGGTATTATCTGAACATAATCCATTTCACTTAATATTAGCACATAGATAATTTATGGAAATCTATCTCTCAAAATGATTATATTAAATGAATTTAGGTGTCTTGCATGAGTCTGGAACAATCTGTTTTGATATGTGATCAAGTAAATCCTGTATTGAATGAAATTTTAGAAAAAAATGGACTAAAAATTACATATGAACCTGAAATTACTCCAGAACAAATTGCTGAAAAAATTGGAAATTTTGAAGTTGTAATTGTTAGAAGCAGAACAAAACTCACCAAAGACTTGATTGAAAAAGCAAACAAATGTCAAATCATTGCCAGAGTTGGCGTAGGATTAGACAATATTGATCAAAACGCTGCTAAAGAAAAAAACATTCGCGTTATTAATGCAGTTGAGGGTGCAATGAACGCTGTTGCAGAATTAGTTTTAGGATTGATGTTTTCTCTTGCAAGAGAAATTCCACGAGCTGATAGAGAAGTTCGTAATGGTAATTGGATTAAAAAAGAATTGATGGGAACTGAATTACGTGGAAAATATTTAGGAATTGTTGGATTAGGAAATATTGGAAAAAGATTAGGAAGACTTGCACGTGCATTAAACATGAATATTATTGGTTTTGATGTTGCACCAATCGATGAAGAATTCTCTAAAGAGGTTGGATTGATGAAGGCAGATCTTGGAACACTTCTTGCAAGTTCAGATTATGTCTCATTACATGTACCATTATTGGATAGTACAAAACATCTGATAAATGCTGAAAAAATGGAAACCATGAAAAATACTGCTCGCATTATCAATACATCTAGAGGTGGTGTGATTGATGAGGATGCCTTGTATGAATTCCTTAAAGACGGAAAACTTGGCGGTGCCGCATTAGACGTATTTGAGGTTGAACCTGCCACATCTAACAAGCTTTCGAGCCTACCTAACTTCATTTCCACGCCTCACATGGGCGCTCAGACAAAAGAAGCTCAGTCATTAGCTGCAAATGTTATAGCAGAAAAGATAATACAAATCCTTAGAGGCGTAATTTAGGCTTGAAACTAAACATTGCATATGTCACTGTACTTATTGCTGCAATAATGATTCCATCAGCATTTGCTGATTCTGTAACTACCCAGATTGATTCTACAAGTTATGACATTGAATATACTGGAAATAATGTAGTTCTAAAATCTGCTACTGCTGATCTTGATTTCATCTCATTAATTTTTGAAACAGAGGTTACTGGAACTGATGGTGATGTAACTATCACTTTTCAAAGAGATTTCTTTGATGCCAAAATTGGATACTCTGATGATGATTTCTTTATCTTATCTGACGGTGACGAAATAGAATTTGAAGAAATCAAAGATGACACATCTAGAACTTTGTCATTTTCTCTTTCAGCAGGAACTGAAGAAATTGAAATAATTGGAACTATTCTTGCTGATAATTCATTCTTGGAAGAACAAAAAGAGCAAGTAGAACAAGAAATTAAAGATAAAGAAGCAGCAGAAAAAGCAGCAGCTGCAATAGATGAAGCAAAGAAAGAAGCAGCAGAAAAAGCAGCAGCAGAAAAAGCAGCAGTAGAAGCAGCTGCTAAAGCAGAACAAGAAGCAAAATTAGCTGAAGAACAAAGACTTGAAAAATTAATGAGCTCTTGTGGTGATGGCACTGTTTTTGAAAATGGCGAATGTGTCTTATCTCCAATGGCAAAAAATGCAACTGATATGAGAACTGGTCCTTTAATTTACTCCATCGTTATTGCAATGTCCCTTGGAATAATAATTACATTGATTCTATGGGGAATTGGAAAGAGAAGTCACAAAGTCTTATCTGATGATGATTCCTGACTTAATGATTGTTGATCAATTGGAATTGTAATAACTCTCTCATCAATTAAAAACTGTAATGCACTTCCATAGATTGTATCTGGAATTTGATTGTTAGACCACCATAATGT
>LUMP01000279.1_pt1 | contig 12316 bp, 12 predicted proteins | sample 729641 | NCBI WGS metagenome assembly LUMP01 (sample SAMN03860260, study PRJNA289734) | marine metagenome | biome: seawater column; feature: ocean; material: water; isolation source: Red Sea water column Station 12 - depth 47m | place: Saudi Arabia: Red Sea | collected 2011-10-15 | depth 47 m | reverse complement strand
TTTTTGTCAGGTTTTTGTATTGCAGGCATTATGATTATTGTTGAAGGGTGGCTTAACTCAATCTCATCAAATGAGAATAGAGGTCAGATATTCTCTATTCATATGGGGGTTGTCTGGGGTGGACTTGCGCTCGGTCAAGGTTTGTTTGCTATTGACGATCCATCTGGCTTTCAATTGTTTCTATTAGCCTCTATCTTGCTTTCTGTCTCCCTGATTCCTATTCTATTGACTGAAATCAAAGCTCCGGATACTGAAATCCAAGAATCTCTTGGAATTGGCGCTTTAATGAAAGCCTCCCCATCTGGACTAGTTACAATTGGAGTATCAGGTCTTGCTTCAGCGGGTTTCTTTGGTGTTGGAACTATTTATGCAGTTAAGTCAGGATTGAGCGTGTCCGAAACAGCCTTATTTATGACGCTTTTCATTGGCTTTGGAGCTGCCTCTCAATGGCCTCTGGGATGGTTGTCAGACAAAATAGATCGTCGTAAGGTAATCCTGCTTTGTTGCGCATTGGTAACAGGGATTTGCATTCTCCTTTCAATATTTGAGTTTTCTAAGACTATTTTTTTAATTCTAAATGGTCTCATTGGTGCAAGCACATTACCCTTATATTCTCTTGGTGTTGCTCAAACTAATGATCGTTTAAGGCCCAGCCAAATGGTAAGTGCAAGTGGCACTATCGTATTGGTTTATAGTGTCTTTGCATCATTAGGTCCGTTCTCGATGAGCTTCTTTATTAATTTATTTGAAAGTTCTGGCTTTTTAATCTATCTTATCCTTGTTCACGTTCTGATTGCCGCCATTGTGTTCTCAATGATGTTTATTACTGACGATGTGGATGAATCTGATCAAGCTAACTTCCAGGTCATGACTCAAAGACCGAGTGTTGTTGGAATGGAGGTGATTGCTGAAGAAGCTTTAGAGTCTCAGCTAGAAACAGATGATCAAGCAAGCTAAACGCTTGCAGGGTTATCTAAGTCGTGACCTAAATCCTTAAGATCTTGGTATCTATCACCAATCCTGTGATGTGGCCTGCCGCCAATTGAGGCGCCTAAAGCAACTACAATTTCATCATCAGCTGGCGCATCTGGAATAGCCTCCACGAGTGTTACAAAAAGAAAGGTAGGATTTAGCACCAACTGCTTCACGATAAAAGTTTCCAAAACGAAGCGTATGAATAATGCCTGAGGCATGCTCAATTTCACCCTTGAGCCCAACCACAGCAGATTTGCCATAGCCCTCTATGTTTGTTCCAGATCCAGCCTCCTTAATTATCATTGAGGTCAGCATTTCTCCTAGGCCTGGTGCGACATCCAAGATACCTGGTTTGAGATCCTCGATAAATTGATTTGGATTTTTGAAATCAAACCATGGGTTTTTAATGACAGCAACTGCAGCTATGAGAACCAATGGTTTTTTTGCAGGCCTGTTACCTTCAATAAGAGTTTTTTCAACATGAAGAAGGGTTTTTCTGATCTCTGCGGGCATTATTCAACTCCTTAACAATTAGTCATGATTAATTGCTTCATTGAGGCCTCTTTGAAACACTACAATCAATGCTCCAGTCTCCGAGAATGAAGAGTGCTGGCTTCCAGGCTCAAATGATACAAATTCACCTTTTTTAAATACTGTTCCATCTGAATCAATCAATTCACCTTCGATCATTAAAAATTCTTCGAAGCCCATGTGCATATGTGGGACAGTTTGAGCACCAGGCTCCATTTTTAATACATAACTTCCTTGTCCATTTTTTTGATTGTAGCTGATAATATGCCAACTCATTTTTGGAACAGGTGCGCCGTACCTGTCAAAGGGTAAAAACTCTAGGTTATGAATATCAAATACGTGTCTATCATTCATAAAATTTTGTTAGTTTTGTATTAAATCTTAGATTGTAACCAATTGTCTTCAGCGTAGTGACAATTATCGTCAACTAGATGAATACTAAAGGCTTGTCTTGATTTATTAGAGGTATTCTCAGCGCTGTAATGGGGTAGCTGTCCATGAAGTATCACAAGCGTTCCAGCTTTAACTTCTAGAAGATCAAGTTCGTTATCAGGCCATGGGCTTTCATCTAAAATTTCGAACTCTGTGCCTCCTGTTTGAGCGAGTTTAAAACGCTTTTTTAGGGGCAATGTATGACCTCCAGTCATCGCCTGAAGGCAGCCATTTTCAATATTAGCATCTTCGAGCGCCATCCAAAATCCAATACAGCTCATTGGTGTAGTATATAAAAAAGTTGAATCTTGGTGAAGTCCAACTTCCCCTCCAATATTAGGTTGCTTAAAAATATGCATAGACTGAAGCTTTCTGGGCTTTTTCATCCCAAGCTGTCTTCCCATAGCTGGAATATTAAGACCATTAATTATTGATTTATAGATTGGGTCTAATGCATGCTGTGCATGACCTATCTTGTTGATAGATTTTTGCTTTGGAACAGTGAAGTTTCCGTCACTATCGATTGCCTTCTCTTCAAAAAAAAATCTAATTTTATCTCCTGATTTTAAGAAGTACTCATCGCTAGCTCTTTCTTGCTCATTGGTTGTAAAAATGGAGTGAGATGAGGAAGGATCAAAATCATCAATCATCTCTTTTGCTCGATTCATTAGATTCTCTCTTTCACCCTGACCAAGAAAGTTCTCTACAACTAGATAGCCATCCTTATTAAACGATGAAATTTGGCTTTGTGACAACATAAACTAACGCGCTGAATATTTAATAATGAATTGAATTATATTAGTATTTTATAAACTATGACACATAAGTTCGATAAACACGACTGGTGATCTTAGAAAAAATTTCATAGGAGATCGTATCCGAGTACTGAGCAACTTCATCGATAGAGACATTTGGTCCAAAAAGCTCTACACGGTCACCGATTTTTGGATCTTTGATGCCCTTAAGGTCAACGGTTATCATATCCATTGAAACTCTTCCAGCTAGTCTGGCTGTTCCTCCATTAAGAAACACAGGAGTTCCATCTTTTGCACTCCTGGGATATCCGTCAGCGTAACCAATAGCAACTACCCCAATCAAAGTATCATTTTTACAGATATACCTTTCACCATAACCAATAGAAGCTCCAGCTTTGAATTTCTTAATAGATATGACAGTGCTTTCTAATGTCATAACGGGCACTAAACCTGTAAATTTGTCTTCGAACGGAAACGGTGAAGAGCCGTAGAGCATGATTCCAGGTCTAGTGTATCCACTATGAGCATCATTCCAAGCCATCAAAGCAGCTGAATTTGCGAGTGAATGATCGTTCTGTCTTGAGTCGACTATATTATTAAATTTATCAATTTGGGTATTTGTTGAAGAACTTTCTGTATTGTCTGCGCTTGAAAAATGAGTCATTAATGTTAACTTATCAACATTAGGGGAGTTTTCTAAAATATTAATTACTTCATTTGACTCATGCTCTAGAAACCCTAGTCGACCCATGCCTGAATCAATCTTTACAAAAATATTAAATTTTTGACTTAGCTGGCTATTAAGAACCCATTCTAACTGAGCAGAGTTGCATACGACCATCCAGAGGTTATGTTCAACTACTAGATTTAACTCAGACTCTTCAAAGACACCTTCTAAAAGAAGAATAGGTGTTTTAGATATTCCTGAGTTTCTAAGCTCAACAGCCTCTTCAGAGCAGGCTACACCATAACAATCAGCAGTACCCTCTAAATGCTGGGCTACCCTAACTGCGCCGTGACCATAGGCATTTGCCTTAATAATTGCTATTGCATTTGATTGAGGACTAAGAGACTTAGCATAAAGATAGTTATTTTTGAGTGCATTGAGATCAATTGATGCAATGCAATTCCTAGCCATAATTAAATTCTGTCTTGTTTGAAAAGCTGTATCGACTCATGTCAATTCCTTCAGTAGAAATCTCAGGATCGATTCCTGAAATAAGGTTAGATAACAGTTTGCCAGAACCAGCTGACATTGTCCATCCTAGAGTTCCATGCCCTGTATTGAGGTATAAATTTTTGTATGGAGTATTACCAATAATTGGTGTTCCATCAGGGGTACTAGGGCGAAATCCAGTCCAAAAGTTAACATTATTGGAGGACTTATAGCCCTTAGGAAATATTAAATCAAGGCCAGTTACCAATGATTCTCGAGATTTTTCTCTCAAGTGCTTATTAAAGTCAGTTAAGTGAGCCATGCCAGCAACTCTAATTTTGTCCCCTAGTCTGGTGATGGCAATTTTATTCTTTTCATCCATGATTGTTGATTGCGGTGCATCCTTATCAGATAGAACAGGCATTGTGATTGAATAGCCTTTAACTGGATAAACAGGGATTTCAATACCGATATTGGATAGAATTTTTTTAGAATAGCTTCCTAGAGAGACTACGTATGTATCTGCCTTAAACTGACCTTTATTAGTTAAAACTGAAAAAATCTCATTATTATTTAATTTAACTGAATCAATTACTGTATTGAATTCAAAATGAACACCCATTTCTAGGCATTTTTTATAAATTTCAGTTGAAAACAAGTAGCAATTCCCTGTGAAGTCATCCTTAAAATGAATTCCACCAGCGAGTTTGTTTTTTGCATGTTTAAGAGCAGGCTCAACTTTGATGCATTCTTCAGGATCAAGAATCTTAGATTGGATATTAAATTTTTCCAAAATTGAAATATCTTTTGCTATCTTATCGATCTCTTTTGTATCCCAAAATAGTTGAAGAGAGCCTTGTTTTCTTTGTTCGTAATTTATTTCAAAATCGTTCTCAATCTCTAATAGTGCTTTTTGTGAGTATGAAGCTATTCTGAGCATGCGGCTTTTGTTGATTTCGTAGCTCAGTGAATTACAGTTTTTATACATTCGAAATAAAAACTTAATGGTCTCAGAACTTACTTTTGGGTTTATGATTAGAGGAGATCGTCCAGTCAAAGCCCACTTTAAAGCGTTGAGTGGAAGACCGGGAGAGGCCCATGGAGATGTAAACCCATAGGACAAACATCCTGCATTAGCATGACTTGTCTCCATAGAGACACTATCTTGCCTATCAATAACAGTGACCTCATGTCCATTTTTAGCTAAAAAATAGGCTGAAGTTGTGCCAATGATACCTGCACCTAGGACAACTACTTTCATCGAATAATTCTGGTCATAAAGCGCAAATTTTACCACCGGTACAAAAAATATATATTCCTATAAATCTTCTTAAATACTATATAAATTTTTATAAAATTTTCTTCATTAAAATGGTACAAAAAGATGAATTTTAAAGTTTCAAAAAATTTTATTAAAATCATATAATTATCAAAAAAATTGATTTAGAAAAAAAGAGTCATTAAGCTATATTCTTGTTAAAATATCTAGGTTAAAATACCGTTTTTTTTCATCTATTTAGGAAGTCTCCATGTTTGATAAAAATCTCACCTTAAACGATGTCGATTCTGAAATTGCAAAAGTTATTGATGCTGAGGAAGCAAGACAAGAAGCGCATATCGAATTAATTGCATCAGAAAACTACACATCGCCTGCAGTGATGACCGCACAAGGTTCTCAACTGACTAACAAATATGCTGAAGGTTATCCATCAAAAAGGTACTATGGTGGTTGTGAGTATGTCGATATGGCTGAAGATTTGGCTATAAGTCGCGCAAAAGAACTCTTTGGTGCGGCCTATGCCAACGTTCAGCCACACTCAGGGTCAACTGCAAATGCCGCCGTATTTCAGGCACTCCTTGTACCTGGTGACACAATTCTTGGAATGAGCTTGGCTCATGGTGGGCACTTGACACATGGCGCAGCACCGTCTTTCTCTGGAAAAAACTTTAATGCTGTTCAGTATGGTCTAGACGAGTCGACGGGTGAGATTGATTATAATCAGGTGGAAAAATTGGCCAAAGAGCATAAACCTAAAATGATCATAGCTGGATTCTCTGCGTACTCTAGAGTTATTGATTGGCAACGGTTTAGAGATATTGCCGATATGATTGGTGCATATTTACTTGTTGATATGGCTCATGTTGCTGGCCTTATTGCAACAGGTGATTACCCATCCCCAATTAATATTGCTGATGTTTGTACAACAACCACTCATAAAACACTCAGAGGGCCTCGAGGAGGACTGATTCTGGCAAGGGCCAATGAAGAAATAGAGAAAAAATTAGATTCCGCAATTTTTCCAGGAATCCAGGGCGGCCCATTAATGCACATTATTGCTGCTAAAGCGGTTGCTTTCAAAGAAGCATTAAGTGACGACTTTAAATCTTATCAAAAACAAGTAGTAATCAATGCAAGAGCCATGGCAAGTGTTTTCATGGAAAGAGGCTACGATGTGGTTTCTGGAGGTACCGATAACCATGTTTTCTTAGTGAGCTTTATCGAGCAAGGCCTGACAGGAAAAGCAGTCGATGCAACCTTGGGATCTGCTCATATTACAGTGAACAAAAATTCTGTGCCTAATGATCCACAATCACCGTTTGTAACCAGTGGAATTCGAATTGGAACTCCTGCAGCTACAACCCGAGGATTTGGTGAGTCTGAATGTAGAGACATTACTCACTGGATATGTGATATTTGTGATGATATTGAGAATCCAGAAGTAGTTAACGAAGTGAGAGCCAAAGTTGAAGAGCTTTGCTCAAGATTTCCAGTCTACAAATAGACAAGAATGCGTTGTCCTTTTTGTCAATCAGATGACACCAAGGTTCTAGATACAAGGCTGCTAGATGATGGCTCACAAGTCAGAAGAAGAAGAGAGTGTATAGCCTGTGGAGAGAGGCATTCTACAAGAGAGACCGTTGATTTAAACCTTCCTAGACTGATAAAGAGTGATGATTCTAGACAAGCTTTTAGTGAAGACAAGCTTCGATCCGGACTATTAAAAGCGCTTGAAAAAAGACCTGTTGAGATTTCTAAAATAGAGACTGCAATCCAAAAAATTCAAAGAAGACTGATGGCACAAAATGATAGAGAAGTTCCTTCCTCCACCCTGGGAGAGTGGGTCATGGAGGAACTACAAGCTCTTGATGAGGTTGCTTATATTCGTTTTGCCTCAGTCTACAGGCAATTTCAAGATATTGAGGCATTTAAGAGCGAAATTGATAAATTAATGAACAAGTAATCTTATGGCTAAAACTAAAGTTGAGTTTGTATGCCGAGAGTGTGGAGCTTCGCATCACCAATGGGCTGGCCAGTGCTTGGAATGTAAAGCATGGAATACTCTAGAAGAAATTGTCATTTCACAAGCTACAGCATCAAAACCAGATAGCCTTAAAGATCTTCCGGCATCTAAAGTTCAAAACTTGACAGAAGTTAAGTCTCAAAATAAAGATCGCTTGTCAACTGGTCTTTCTGAGCTTGATCGAACGTTAGGGGGAGGTCTAGTTGATGGATCAGTGGTACTTATTGGAGGTGATCCAGGTATCGGTAAATCTACTCTGATTCTTCAAGCCCTAGCAACCTTAAACAAAGCCAATACCACTTTGTATGTCAGCGGAGAAGAGTCTGCCGAACAGGTGAGCGAAAGGGCAGTTAGACTGGGCATTAAAGAAGATGTTCTTTTTATTGGGGAGACTCATTTAGAAAAGATACTCAAACTCTCAAAAGATGTTCAGCCCAAAGTTATCGTTATTGACTCAATTCAAACCATGGTCACTGATCTATCAACATCGGCGCCTGGGTCAGTTACTCAGGTGAGAGACTGTGCAGCGCAGCTCACTCAATTTGCCAAACAAACCAATACAGTTTTACTCATGATTGGCCATGTAACAAAGGGTGGAGCGCTAGCGGGACCAAGAATACTAGAGCATATGGTCGATGCAGTTCTCTACTTTGAGGGTGATGCAGGCGGAAGATATCGTGTTATTAGAGCCGTCAAAAATCGCTTTGGAGCGGTAAATGAGATTAGTGTTTTTGCAATGGGTGAAAAAGGCCTTCAACAAGTCAGTAATCCGTCATCTATATTTCTTTCCAATCAAGAAAACCCTTCTTCTGGATCAATGGTAATGGTTACAAGGGAAGCTACAAGACCGCTTTTAATTGAAATTCAAGCCTTGGTTGACCAGTCTAATGGTTCTCCAAAGAGAGTCAGTGTAGGGCTAGATCAAAACCGATTGGCCCTTCAACTTGCAATCCTGCACAAACATTCAGGGATTGCAACATTTGATCAGGATGTTTTTATTAATGTGGTTGGCGGTATTAAAGTCAGTGAAACTGCTTCAGATCTTGTTGTTATGCTTGCAATTGTCTCCAGCTTGAGAGATAAAGTCATTCCAAGTAATTGGATTGCTTTCGGTGAGGTAGGGCTTACTGGTGAAGTAAGGCCAGTCTATAACGCCCAAGAAAGACTCTCAGAAGCTCAAAAACAGGGTTTTGAGCTTGCGATTATTCCAAAAGGAAATACCCCTAAAAAAAGCATCAAAGGAATGAAGATTGTATCAGTAGGGTATCTATTTCAAGCCATCCAATATTTACTTGAGAACAGCTAGAGATTTATAAATCAATTCCTTTTTGAGCTCTGATATTGGCTCTAAAAGCGTGCTTTATGTCTTCCACCTCGCTAACTGTGTCTGAAACATCAATCAAGGCCTGACTAGCTGCTCTTCCAGTAATAATAACATGCTGATCTTTGGGTCTATTCGAGAGTGCTAATAAAATCTCAGATTCATCAAGATACTTATAATTTATCATGTAAGTGATTTCATCAAGAACAACAACTGATATTTCTTCATTAGCTAGAAACTTTTTTGCCTCAAGCCAAGTTTGAGTCGCTTTTTGCTTATCTAGCTCTTTATCTTGAGTGTCCCAAGTAAAACCACTCTCCATGTGGGCAGAAACAATATTCGGATGATTCTCTATAAAAAGATCCTCTCCAGTTTGCTGATCACCTTTCAAAAAACGCACTAATGCAACCCTCATATCGTAACCTAACGCACGACAAATCATCCCCATTGCAGAAGATGATTTACCTTTACCGTTTCCAGTTAAAAGAACAATGATTCCTTTATCAATATTTGCTTCATCAATTCGGGAATCAATATACTCCTTCTTGCGCTGCATACGTTTTTTATAGGTAATGCTCATAGTTGATGCTTCATGCTAAAAGTTATAAGTTAAACCAATAGTTGTGGTTTTTCCAAGAGTATTGTAACCTTTTGCCATCTCATAGTTTTTATCTAAAGCATTATTTCTATTTAAATAAATACTTAAATCATCAGTAAAGTTATAACTAGTGCTTAGGTTAAGCAATCCATAACCACCAATCTTTCCAGTTGAATGATTGTCTTTATCCCAAGCCCAAGACTTTGCTGTCCAGTTGATATTTCTTTTCCATTTGCCTGAGGATTTATTAAGATTTATTGAAATTGAACGATTGGGCCTTCTTCCTTTTTGAAGATTCGTTGAGGCTGCAATAGCTTTATTAAAATCAATACTTGAATCAATATCCCAACCAAAAAATTCAGATCCAAAGGAAAGCTCTAGTCCTGTTATGTTTACTACACCATCGTTAACATAATAAGCATTACTTGTTGTCCAATCATTATCAGGATCTAAGTAACTAAAGGCATCTTTAACTTTGCTTTTATAGATTTTTAACTGCAAATCCCCCTGTTCAAGTTCAGTTTTTAACCCGAGTTCAATATTATTTGAGCGTTCTGGCTTAAGTGACGTTTGACTCTGTGAAATATTCAAATTATTTTTATAATGGTCAGGCAGATTTGTTGCGCTTCCATATGATGCATTGACTCTTGTGACTGCACTTATATCTCTAGCCCAATTAAAATTATATGTTGTGTGTGAGCTAAATTTATCATGATCAATCAATCTTGCACCAACTGATATCTCATTGTCTGTGACTAATCCCTGCCACTGTGTAAATACATCAGTATGCTTAATATTTTTTGAGTTTGATAAATCTTTATCGACTGTATTTGACATACCTAGAGAAAGCTTACTAAAATCAAAATCTGTCTCATTGATTAAGGTGAGAGTATTCAATTTATATTTGTCACCTCTTCTCTTGGTGTCTTGCCTAAGAATATCTAAATTTACTTTTGATCTCTTTCCATAATTATGTGCAATTCCAAGATTAATCTGTTTGAGATTATTATCAGGCTTTGGTGTTGACCAAGAATCATCATATTGAATATTCGCTTTTGTATCTAATAAATTTAGACTAATAGCCGTCTTTTCAGTAATCTGTGAGCCAAAATTAACCCCCAAAGTTTTTCTATCAATAGGATCCAGGTCTCCATCGCCAGTTGCATCAATGCCATCTGTCTCAAAATCTGTCAAAGCTATATCTAAATAACTTTTGTCATTTTTAAAATAGGTGTTCAGATTTGTTTTCGTGGTTCCCTTAGAACCTGAAGAAATATCAATCTTACTACTAGTGATTGAATTAACATCTTTATCAGTGAAAACATGAATTACACCGCCAATAGCTCCCGGACCATAAAGAGAAGAAAACGGACCTTTAGTTATTTCAATACGCTCTATCTGATCCAAAGGAATAACATCTAAATTGGGCTGTCCACCAGTTATTGTAACTTTATGTCCATCAAGTAGAAGAAGAGTGTGACTTGCTTCATTGCCGCGCAATCTAAGCGCTCTAAGATTACCTTGTCCACCTTCAAAAGATACAGATGGGATACTTTGAAGGAGCCCAGTAAATGTTGTTGCTCCTGTATCTTCAATATCAGATTTATCCAATTTGATTGTTGTAGCAATTTCTCCAATGACAGGATTAGAAGTTCGATATTCAGTATTTAGAGAAATTTTAATTGGACCAATGACAGCATTAGCAGAATTTGATATAAATATAGCTGACAAAGAAGCAGCAAGAATTATTTTTTTGTTAAACATTATGACCCCTAATAAATAAAATTAAAAGAGGGATTTAGAGAAAAAGGGTTAAGCACTTGAAGACCCTTAACTCACCACCCATCGTAGCATTAAGCAATAACAAATTTGGGATGTATCGGACTAATCTAAAGAAATACCGTTGCGAGGGCAGCGTTGGACTCACACCAACTTCCATCATCAAATTCGACAAAATTATAGCTTTTTTTTAAAAGAGCGCAATAGATAATTAATAAAAAAAACTTAATTGATAAACTAAACAATAACAATACTTTGATGTGCTATGAGTCTTAGGTAAAATGTCCGGAAAGATTGTACTCAAGCTTTAAATTATGAAAAGCAATTCTCTTGAAAAATTGAGACTACAGATTGACGAACTGGATCAAAAGATTCAGCTGTTAATCTCTGAGCGCGCAGATCTTGCTGCAGAGGTTGCCAAAGTAAAACAAGAATCAAACACTCAAACAGCTTTTTATCGTCCAGAAAGGGAGGCTGAAGTTTTAAGTCGTGTGATTCAAAGAAACAAGAGCTTGCTTAAAGACAAAGATATTGCTCTCATCTTTAGAGAAATTATGTCTGCATGCTTGGCACTAGAACAACCTCTAAAAATTGCTTTTTTGGGCCCAGAAGGCACTTTTACTCAAGAGGCTGCACTAAAACATTTTGGCCATGGCGTCTCTCCACTTGATTGCGGCACAGTCGATGAGATTTTTCATCAAGTTGAGACAGAGAATGCCCAGTATGGAGTCGTTCCTATTGAAAACTCCTCAAATGGGGTTATCGGTACTTCTCTTGACATGCTTTATAGCCACGACTTAAGTATATGTGGTGAAGTTGAAATTGAGGTAGCACACCACCTGATGATGCAAGATCAATCTAAAGAGATAAAAGTGATTTATGCACATCAACAAGCTCTTGATCAGTGTCATAGATGGCTTGCTAATCATTACCCAAATACTGAGCTTAGGCCTGTAGCTTCAAATGCGCTCGGAGCGAGAATGGTAAAGGATGAGCCTAATGCAGCGGCTATAGCTTCGAAAGTGGCTTTGAATATTTATGGTCTTCAAAGGGTTGCTAAGAATATTGAAGATAACGCGGGGAATGTCACTCGCTTTATAGTTATTGGCAAGGATTCAGTTCCAAAAGGTATCAATGACAAAACCTCTTTATTGGTGGTAACAAAACATGTATCTGGTGCACTATTTGACTTATTAGAGCCCTTCAAAGAAAACAAGATTAATCTGCTTCAGCTGGCTAGACACCCAATCCCTGGTGTTAAATGGGAATACCTATTTTTCATTGATATAGAAGGGCATAAGGATGATGCAAATGTCAAAGATGCCATCTCAAAAGTTGAATCAAGAGTTTCCAAACTGGAGATACTTGGGTCATACCCAGTTGCTGTTTTATGAATGCCTGTGAATCAATCCTTGGCCTGAGTCCATATCAAGGAGGAAAGCCAATTGAAGAGCTTGCCAGAGAGCT
>LUMP01000423.1_pt1 | contig 12328 bp, 11 predicted proteins | sample 729641 | NCBI WGS metagenome assembly LUMP01 (sample SAMN03860260, study PRJNA289734) | marine metagenome | biome: seawater column; feature: ocean; material: water; isolation source: Red Sea water column Station 12 - depth 47m | place: Saudi Arabia: Red Sea | collected 2011-10-15 | depth 47 m | reverse complement strand
GATTCCGCCTTTGTTGAGCGACGTCCGTGGTATTTTAAGCCAGTCACGCCAGCCAGACAGACGCCGTCATCCCTTCCTGGGAAGGGACCGAGGGATGGGAATAAAGAGGAGAATCGAGATTCATCGCGAGATGAATAGGAAAAAGCCGAAGGTCATAGAGAGTGATCCTCCTCAATGTACCTTCGGCTTTTTCCGTCCTTTTCGCCGAGGGCGGCTTGCGGCATTGGCTGCGTGCGAGCACTTGCCGTTGTTATGTCCCGCATCCCGAGACAAGCGAAAAGCAAGTGAACCCCATATTCGCTTGGCTCTTTGAGCAACCCCAGGGCTAGGGTTCCGGGCGTCGAAGACAGGGCGGACCACAGGCACATGTTGTTGTTGTTGTTGTTGTCCTGGCACTCTCGTTCGCTTTGTTGTCTCACTCGCTCGCTTGCTTTGTTGTCGCGCTCGTCGTTGTTGTTGTTGTTGTGTTGATGGAGCACAAAATGCCGTGACCGCCCATTTAGACAGACAGTCACGGCATGATGGAAATCGCTCGACGTTGTCAGCGTTTCGATACAGCGTGTATTGTGTTTTAGAGCAGCGTTCAGCTTGGACTGGGCGTCCTTATAAGTAGCTGGAATCGTTGCACTTTGTTGTTTGAGTAGTGGTGTGGAATAAGTGGATTTTGTCGAGGGGGGAGTTCAGCACCAATCTCACGTTTAAAGGCGTTCAGATTTTTCGACAAAACAAAAGCGCCTACCGGACGTTGTCCAAAACCCATACGAAGAAAGGCCCCAGCACGATCGCAAAGGTCACCACCGTGTACGTCTTTGCTCGAAACGCCTCGAACTGCCTATGCACATAGTCCAGCTCATTCTCAAGCGCATCGATGACCGTCTTATCGTTCTTCCTAGAATGACGCATCTCATTCAGGGCTTGCTCCAATAGCGCCATACGTGTTTCCAGTCTGCAATCCATATCAATAACCTCTAGAGTTTTCTGAACCACCTCCCCAGAACTCTCGTTCTATTCGACCAAGCTCAAGATAGAACTCGTCGTCATGGTGGACATCGGTTCGAGCATGTGCCCACTCATGAAGAAGACTGTAGATCCCTGACGAAAGAGGGAGTTCTTTCGCAACCCGGATCAGGACTCCAGTTTCATCCTTGTTCCACTCACAAACCCCTTCAGCCCCCCGATAGATCTTAGGCATACTCTCGACGCGGAGGCGTACTTCGAGAGGATCGACCGGGAACGTATCCTCCAGCCATCGTTTGATCTGATGGATACGTTCCCGCTTGAGCTTCAACCGTTCAGGGGACTCGCAGAACTCGCACGCCACCGATCAATAGGGGTCCGGCGTGCAGGTTGAGAGAGGAGTCCCAGAACCATTGACGTACTCGTTCTCAGTCGTCAATGCGGCCTTGAGTTCGTTGTAGGCAGTGAGGTCAGCACCCGTCAGGTTGCTGCAATCTCCACTGTTACAGAGATTGCCGCCTTCCGTAGCTCCCGTCATCTGGACAAGTTGCTCGTCCCATGAGCTATCACCACAGTAGGTCAGTTTGTACGTGTTGATTGAACACTCACAGTTCTTGTACTTGTACCCGTTATCCCCTCGGACCCAGCGAAGACCCTGGACATGACTCCCAAAGACGAACTGGTTTCCTGGGCTCCCTTCATCTCGAATGTCTGCCATGAGAGATCTACCATTCAACGTCATCGCTTGCCCGTTGTAGCGACCGTCGTCAGAGACCGTGGCTACGTTGGCATTCATCAGGGACGTTCCAGTGAGTTCGAGGATCGTCGGATAGAAGTCCGAGACGCTGTGGAGGGCTTCCGAAACTCTAGGGGTATTCTTTACACTTCCACCCCAGACAATCGCTCCACCATTTACACCCAGCTCGGTGGCCCAACCCTTATCATTGGAACCGACAACAGAGCCATTATCTCCCAAGATGATCACCAGGGTGTCTTCAGGATTGATCACATCGACGAGGTATCCAATCTCCTTGTCTACGTGATACATCATTCGATACTTGTTGAAACCTGTCGTCTGTAGGTCACTACATTCCGCATTCGTACACCAGCGTGATCCATCCTCTGCCGGATCACTGAAAGGAGTGTGGACAGAGTTGTAATTGACCCAAGCGACCCAAGGAATTCCCTGCCGGTCGTTTTTCACGATCCAAGCTCGGGCATCGTCGGTGATGCGCTCAGTTACGAGATCAGTGCAGTCTTCGCCTGTGTTGTAGGGATAGTTTGCGTAGGCTGTGTTAGTACGATCGTTTGTGGTCGCGCAGGGCCACTCCCACCACGTTCGAGTATCCGCTGCATCGTATCCAGACCGAGACTTGTCGATCGTTCGATAGTCGTAGGACGTATTGGACGGTACCTCGGTCCCACCAAAGCCCTCGAAATGGTCGAAGCCAAATCGAGCTTCTCTGACAGGTCCCCAGGGATACCCATCTGACAACGTCATCGCACGAGGAGTGGTGACGTCAGTTTGTCCGTTCCATGTAGTGGTCTGGGATTCACCGATACCGGATTTACCAAACAGTCCGACATTGACGTAAGCACGCCCGTCGTTCACTGCTTCGGGCCAATAGTCCCCTTCCCTATTGAGTCCTGTTGAGCCAGGACCACTAAGTTCCAGAGTCCGGGTCGTGGCCCAACCGGCCAGCAAAGAAGCTCGGGTCGAGGCACAAAGAGGATTCACATAGAAGTTTGAGAGGGTGAGTCCCTCACCTCGAAGTGCATCCATTTGGGGAGTCGTGAATGAAGACGACTGGTCGGGACCAATGTTAAGATCGTTACGTCCCACATCATCGAGCATGATGATGAGGAGGTTGGTGAATTCAAGCGGCACCTGCTTGGCACCGGAGGTACTCCCGGCAAACGCGGGGAGACCGACAAAGATACTGATTGCGAGAAGTAGCAGTCGGACCAGCATCTATATGAATCTTTCGATCTGAATCCAGACAGTTGTGTTGGCGTTACATGACCCGTCCCAATACCACGACAGTTCATCTGTCTGACCTGAAGCTACTTGGTGGTACAGGATATCAGTGTTCGACCAATTACCAGTCGCTGACGCTGAGTAAGAATCAGTCACAATGATAGTCCGTACTGTTACATCGGTATTGTTGAGATAACCAACCATGCTGCAACTAGCCGCCAGCGCACTCTTATGGATCTCCATAGTGATCTTATAAGTACCCTGAGTGAGAGCCACATCATCCGCATTGGCGATTCCGTGGTGAGTGATACCCGTAGTCGCGCCGAGATGAACCACCTCATCGGTGGAGAAGTAATCAGCGATCGTACCACCCGTACCATCACCTTCGTTGGTGGGGACAATCTTTCCGATCCATGTCTCCAGCGGCGCACCTGAACTACCACCCGCCGCTGCCTGAGGTTCCCAGGTAGACCCCGTATACGTCAGAACATGGTTCGTCGTCGGGGTTCCTGAGATTGTCGTGTCCGAGAGACCTGCAAGGGTCGATCCCGCCGCCGCATTGAAGGGACAGTTGGCAGGGAGGAAGGTTCCATCCGACTGGAGTGTGCATGTGTAACTTGATGCAAGGCCCGCATCAGTAACACCAATCGTGAAGCTTTCAGTACCATCGTCGGCACCTTCCTGAAGCACCAGGGTGCCACCGAGTGTCGCGTCAGCGTCGGCGACGACACCACCACCCGCGACATTGATCTCAAGCTGACCTGTGGTCGGGTTGAAGAACAGCGGAGCAGTTCCAGAAGAACCCGCACCCACTGCAAAGCTATCACTGGTGTTAGTGGGGCGAGTGACTCCAGCAGAACTTGTGGTAGCGCCTCCACCACCCCCGCCGCCACCAGTACTCCCGCTGTAGACCGGGTTGTGCTGCGCGAAGGCAGTAGTCGAAATGAGGAGAGAAAAGAAAAGGGCTGAAAGGAACTTCATTAATCCATTACCTCTTGAAGCTGAACTGCGATTTCAACGGAGCCTTGGGTGGCCGACATCCAGTAATTTCCAGAAGAGAGGAAAATACAGTCGGTACCATCCAAAGTTGCCGAAGTCGGGGTGGTGAAATAGGAACCGCTGGAGGACTTCGGACCGATCATTTGGTTGATCTGAATTTCACCGCCATTCGAGCCCCCTGAAAGAGTGTCCATACATACTCGCGTCTTTCGGGAGATCGTGAAGAGAGCGGAGTCAACTGTTCCAGAACCTGCGGCAGCGTACCAGTAGCATGTGCCTCCATTGTTTCGGAGAGACCCACAGGAGTTGGAGTAACTCACATTGATGTCGTTGGATCGGTTGATCAGTGGCTTCGTCGCGTCAGGATCGGCGAGTGACACTGTTGAAATGGTCACAAGCACAAATGCAAGCAACCCGGACTTGATGAGCTTCATTGTTTCCTTTCAAAGGCCCATTGGGCTGAGCCAAGTATCGTCTTGACTGCTGTTTTTCGGTTTATCTAAAACATGCTCCATGAACTTTTCCAGTTCTTGTTCACGAAGTTCTTCTAGGTGTTCTGCAACTGCCTCGTCTGCGCTGACTGCAACCTGCTCAACCCAGTACCGTGCGGCAATAGCCAGGGCCTCGACACGGTCGTCGTGCCGAAGAGCGCCCCGCTCTTTCGTCATACGTGTAAGCTGATGCGCCAGACGACGATGGGAGAAGTGCTGATCTGTTTCGTCTTGTTCACGGGCATCTCGTTGCAAGAGTGCTCGATCGAAGACCAGACGGTGTTGGTTCAGCAGAGGTTCGAGGATATCGATGATCCTCAGTTCCTTCTGACCTGTGGCTCGCGGGGAGTCTTCAATGTCCACTGGGTAGATTTCCCGAAGGACAGGTTTGAAAAGCTCGGACCACATACCATCTCCGAAGTTAGGTTCGGAAATAATGAGGTTGACCTTCTCTTCTTTTGCGATCTTGGCGAGCTTCGCAAGATTCTTAGGTTCATACCCTCCCTTGAAACCACCACACCTTCTGATGAAGATGGTTCCGTTCAACATCTTTGCGACACAATATCCGGTTTCGTCCAGGCCCCGTCCCGAAGGATCGATTGCCATGACTGAACCCGAATACGGAAGCCACTTTTCGTCAGGGATAGGCACACGGGTGAAGTACCGATCACCCTGGAGGCCCAGCATTGGGATGTCTTCGATCCCGTTATCCCGTGGATTCGAGCCCCACACGATCTTGGCGGGGGCTACTTCGCGATCGACGTCCATCACCACCATGTCAGACAACTTCAAGGGGTATCGATCGGCATCGCTCAACGATGTGTCGAGCTGGAATTGCAGAGCGAACCCGCTTCTCCCGTACTCAGCCTCACGCTCCATCAATTCGCCTTCGTCGAAGCGAGTATCTGTGGGAGTACCGGGGGGAATGTCTTCCTCGATACGCTCAAGGATCGACGGACCCAACTGACCAGGGTATTTGTCCACCATCGATGCCGCAGGCAGGCGCGCAGGCCAAATGCGGATGTCATAGCCACGGTCTGTGAGTTTGTTGTAGAGGCTATCTTCAGTCTGGGGAGTGCCTAGGAAGATGATTTGATTGTCTCCCTCGTCAGACTCCTCAGGCTTGAGAATCGCGGAGAACTCCTTTGTCCTCTCAGCCAGTTTGTCCCTCTGAAGTTGGCTTTCGGAGTTACCGGGGATCTCAACATCATCTGCAATGATCACGTTGGCGCGTGCGCCTGTGATCTGCCCGTAGAGACCCACAGACTTCACTGAGGGGGACTGTGAAACCACAGCGGTACCCACGGTGAACTTCTCAATTGAGTCGAATCCATGCCCTGCTGTCGGCCTGAGATGACGAATCATTGGCATTTCGGTCACGAGCATCTTGGCAAACCGACTGAACGCATCAGAGCGGTCTTTAGACGCGGAGACAACGAGGATGTTCTCGTCGGGATCTCGGTAGAGCCGCCAGAGTGTGTAGGCAGCGGTCACGTAGGACTTACCGATACCTCGAAATGCCATCAGGCACTTACGCTTGATCCCAGTGTCTTGCAGGTAATCGGCAAGCTCATACTGGAGTGGCGTCGGGGGTGGAAGATTGAGGAACTTCCACACTAGGTAGAGAAAGACTCGAAAGTCCTCCCTCGCCTTCTCCTCTGTTTTCATTGCTTGAATTCAGGGAGATTCTCGTCGAAGTATTCGTCCTCTTCGAGCTTATTGGCAAGCTTCATCATGGGCGAATCCTCACGCAGTCTCGACGCATTGACGTCGATGTTGTTGTCTTTGAGGAACTGTCGTGCCGCATTAAGGAGCGAAGCCCCAGGCGACAGTCGGACGATTTCATTCCGCTCTTCTCGAACGGTTCCTTCGGTGATCTGGTTGTAGAACTCTTCTGCGAGCAGGGTATGCAACTCTGCTAGTTTCTTTTCATCTGCCATTATCCGGCCCTCAGAACATCGATTGTTTCACAATGTCTTGCGATTTCTGCGAGGTATCCAAACGTGGCCGGGTACTCCCCGTACACTCCGGGCACCTCTTCGATCAAACCTTCAGTTGGAGTCGGGCATTTCGGGGGGACTACCATCACCCTGCCCGCGCAGCCTACGGAAAGCATCAACCAACTCGTCAGGAGTACCAGCAGTAGGACGCGACATGACTTCAATTGCACGGTCAAGTGCTTTTTGCTGCTCTTCACTCAGTCGGTTCCTCTCCTTAATTTTGCCCAGCTCCCTCTCTGAAAGCATGAGCATGAAGATCAATACTCCGATAGCCGCAATGACAATCAGAGCAATTGTCATTCAGCGTTACGGCTCTGTCCGTAGTTGCCCGCGATCGAGTTAAGAAAGCTGAGAATCGAATCCCCATACGGCACCTTCTTGATGACTTCATCAGGGATGAACGCAAGAATGTGTGTGAGGAGAAGTGCTGCCGCCGCCAACTTGGCGAGGACGTCTTCAGAAATTCCAAAAGAACTAAGTGCGTCGAACATATTACTCCCTTTAATAGATACCCTTTAGGGTCATTTGGCCCACAGACCCGGTCACATATCCGGGTGCAGTGAGGCTTCCTTGTGTGCCATCAGACACTTGTGTGGTGTAAAGTTGTAGACGGAGCTTGGTCAGAGCAGTGTCGAAAGAAGGCTCGCCCTCACCATTCAGACCGGCGAAGAAGTACGTCGGCTCATAGCGCCCTACTCCACCCACTGCGGTACCGGCCCCTGCGTTGATCCAATGTGAATCTGCCGTGACCCGGATAACCTTATCATTCCATCCAGTGATGTTGATCTTGCCCCATACGGTTCCTGCGCTGGTAGCAGGGGATGAACCCTTTCCAGCGAACCAGGGGGATGTGGTGCTTTGCTGCGGGTTATCTCCAGCGATGACGAAGTCATTCGTTGTCAGTCCATAGTTTCCATACATCGGGACAATTTCATTGTTTGGGTCTCCACCTATTTGGGTATCCATATGAAGAACGACTTGGCACCCGTACTGGTAACCCCCCGCTGCTGCTGTTTCAGTACCTCCATCGACGACAAAGGAATAGATGATCTCAAGACTGGTGTAGTCCTTAAAGTCGGATGCTGTCACTTCCCACAAACCTGCTTTATGTGAGGCAACGTCAGTCGTATATTGATACGAAACGGGTGCGTATGGGGCATATAGTGTCTCTAGCTCGACCTCAGAACCAGGGCGCTCCTCCAGTTCTTGTTGGAGGTAGAGAGCCTGCTTTGTGGTCGTTGCCAGCGAGTCCTGATCAATTCGCGTGGCTTGCGTCCAGTCCACGATCGGGGTGCTGGGGGTGTTGCGCCGAATCTTGAGTGTCGCGGGTGTGGAGGGAGTGACTATCCAATCTACCTCGTTGCTTGAGTTGATCCGATAGTCAGTGCCTGACGTTTTCAGGACATCGTCGAGATAGACTGAGATGTGGGATGAATCAATGAAGTCGAACGGAATAGCAACATTGTTGCTGTTCGAGATCGTTGTTGTGTGGACGGTGTTAGCCACCATGTCTCCTTACTTATTGTTGATAAGTGTACGTACAGCTTCAGAAACAGGAACGCCTTCACTGACCTGTCTCTCCATGAGTTTGGTTTTCGCCTGCATTTCCGGCGTACCTCTGGAATTCACCCTCGCAGTAACCTCTTTCATAACCATCCGCTCTCGAAGATCGGGGAACTTATCTGAGTGAAGGAGGGACTCCTTTGCCACCTCTTTATACAAAGTTGTGATTTCGTTTATTCTCTTCCACTTACCACCTTGCAGACCGTTCGATCTCATCGCGAACGAGTCTTTCCTAACCTCATGTGCAAGTGCTTGCTTATATGTTCGTCCACCAAACCTAGGCACATTCATGAGACGCTTATACTCAGTACGTTGAATTCAGCCTGGCTGATCGCTTCGGCAACTGGGTCAGGCTTGAAGACCTCGCTCACAAACGGTGAGACCATTGGATGCCCTATACCGAGTTCATAGGGTTGGGGTTCGTTGAAGATGTTGGTAACTGGAAGAAGCGAGCCAGACCAAGGAGTCTTGTTCTGAATATGCTCCCACATGGTATTGGCTTCCCGCATATATGGATCGGTGTAAACTTTCCTGACCCTGGTTACTGCATTAGGAACCCAGGAAGCTATGAATCTATTCAACTCTCTTGTGGCATCGAGCGAGTCGTCCGCAGACACGATGTCAATGATCCGAGTCAATCCTTCCATATACGTTTTGGAAGTCAGGTTCTGGGTCACTGCCTGTGTCATAACACCGGCAAGCTCAGTGAACTCCGCTTCTTCCAAATTGCCGACACCTCTAAAGACATCGGCAGACAGACCCAGGAAGGCCGCGAACGGGTCAAGACGACCATACTTAAACCACACCCCGCCATCTTTCCCTGGCGTATACCAAGTCTTGAACTCCTGGGGCATGTCTTCATACGGAACATCGAACCAAATCGCATGCTCAGGTATGCCCCGAAGCTTCATGCGTTCTCTTTCGGCGGCATTCGCAGGATAAGATCCCGTAAGACGCCCGGACGCAGCCAAGGAAGCCGAAGACACCCAAAGCATGGCCCCTACCCTCTGCCGCATTTTTGCCGCCTGTAGTCTTCCAGGGTCAGACACTTCATCGGCGAGTGCAGCTTTGTATTCTGCTGTGTGCTTCGCAACGCCGGGTGTACGCTCAGCAACTGCCTTCCCAATGTTGTACGGGGTATTCAAGAAGGGGATGGCAAATTTTACGATAGGATGTTTTGTCGTGAACCGTGACAGCATTCGTACAGCTTCTGCATTTTCCTGAGGTTCCGTAAAGGTCGCCCGCTCTGCGTACCGCATACTGTCCGAGTTCATCTTATCGAAGATGTTCTTATACTGGTGATCTTCGGGTAGTTGGTCACTTCTCCATGCCCAACTACGGGACTCGTTGATGAAATTCTTCCGTTCTAACCCACCTAACCCAAGACGATCGGCCATATGATGAGCATCTCGATTGATCCTCATATGCTGGTTTATGCTCTTCGCTAGATCATCCATGCTAGTCAGGCTTCTAAAAGTTGCTTGGGGTACCAGGGCCATGAACTTAACCATGTGAGCAAGCATCCCACCCCGCGTACCTTTCTGGGCACTAATAGGAGTGAGGTTCTGGGGAGTAAACGCACCTCCAGCTACCTCCAGTTTCATGCCTGTACCAGTTTGGGGCTTTCCTGTAATTAGCGATTTCCAAAAGGTTCCCAACTCTTCTTCAGGCAACTGACCGGCAACACGCGAAAACTCAGCACCATTGGCCGACTTGAGTGGCTGAGCAAGGGACTTGCGAGCAGTATTCGATGCTCTCAACGCATGTCTGAATCCAGCTATAATCCCTTGGTAGTGGCGTAGTTCTAGGAGAGCGCCTTTTGTATCTCCCGAAACCAAGCGACCGAAAGCCTGCTCCGCAGGGAGATACGAACCCATAACTGTATTGGAAGCCACATTGACCGTCTGCGTGACGGGGTCAGACAGAATTGCACCCATCCAATACTCAATAAGACCATCGCGCCATTTTTGGTATTTCGACTTCCTGAGAAAAGCTTTGGCTTGATAGGAGTTCCCATTTTCCATAAGCAACTTAAACTTGAGCATGAAGTCTCGGACAGCCTCTGCTCCACCATGCTTTTCCATAATTTCTCGCTCTACTCTGAGCTTTTGGAAATCAGCCCGCATGCCTTTTGATTGGGTGAACGATAGAGTCCGCCCTGCGGTACTCCGTATATCCATACCCGCATCCAGAAACCGGCCCAACTCATCAATCATATTGAGAGTCTCGACAACTTGCGTCTGGCTCATTCCTGCGCTGTTCATCAAACCAGCACGGATATTGATCTCATGCATCATCCCGTCAGTCACTGACTGAATGGCTGCGAGCTTGATATCAAGATCTCGGATGCTCCCTAGGGAGTCACCCTTCTTCCCTCGAAGTATTGTCTCAAGAGCGGCTTTGCCCATATTGAGATCCTGAGAAGCGCCATTGATGAAAGCCTGGAACATCTTCTCTGTGACTTCATCACTTTCAGCAAGGGTTCGACCTGCCGCCGCAGTTTGCCAATGATGTCGTGTACGATTGAACTCATTGTTATGCATACGGTAGGCGGGCCTTACACCTGTCCTTTGATATATCTCTTCAGAGACTTTCCGCATTTCCTCATAGTCACCAGAACGTATGGCATGCAGGAAGGATGCTCGGTCTTGATTAGAAAGGGATGCGGGGTTCCTGAAGATGTTTCCTTCGTCATCATATCGGCCCAGGATTTCATCGATCGGATCGCGTGTTTCGTAAAGCACTCTCTTCGAGTGGCTCACCTTGGGGTGACTGAATTTTGAGCTGACCTCATTTGAATACCCTTTCGGATATGCCCCATCCAAGATCGCTTCGAGTTCTTCTCTAAAAGCGGCATTAACTTTCCCACCCTTGTCGCTAAGAACGAGGTCGCCCCAGTGCTTTTCCGCTCGTTCAAGGGCTTCTGAAACATGAGACTTAATGTCGGTCATCGCCCCACCTTCAGCTCGAAGTTGCTCAAGAGTATTGGCGATACGCGCCGCCTCAGGGCTTCCCGATTCTCTTAGGGTTTTGAGGACAGCGTTCATCCCAACCGCTTCGGAGGTCTGCGCGTTGTATTGACGCTCCAATGACGTCCTGATGTTCTTATCGCCGCTCGCTCCAGCAATTGTCTCTGCTGATTCGACATAGGCGCGTGCTTCAGGACTCAATTCCTCCAGATGCTCTGGGGACGGAATTCGATCTTTATGCTTCCTGAGAAAATTAACTGCCTCTACGAGTGCCGGATTGCCTGAATCAAACTTGTCTATCTCAGTAATCAGGTTTTCAACATCTTGGTACATGTATCGAGCGGCGCTTAGGTTTGAAGCGGCAGATTGGAACTCATCTCGAAGGACTTCATCCATTCCTGAATCGAAGCCCTTTTTCGCGGCATGCCTAAGCCATCTTAGAGTGCGGACAGCGGCAAAGACTGCGGTGAATGGAATTCCCATAGCGAAGCCCTCAACAGCAGTCTTGAATCTAGACTCAGCCGCCGAATCATTGGGATCACTAGCAAGGTATAGGGTCACCTCGTTACGAAGTGACGGGTACTCGATTAGAAGATCCGAGACTCTTTCTTCGTTGGGGTCAGTGCTGAAGAAGTCTGCCCCAGCACCAGCGATCCCCCCAGAAAGCCCCTCGTGGACAACTGTCGCTGCCTTTGGGTACTTGAGTAGAATCGGGAGGGACTTTATGCCGATGCTGGCCCATCTCGCCATTCCTAGGAAGGGTACGAATGCTGTCCCAAACTGGGCCAGGGGACGCGCAATCTCTCCGGCGGCTGTGCGAGCAGGATGGTCGGGCGCGAAATCGAAATGGTCGATCGGTAGCCCGGCAGCGTCAATCTGCTTTTCATTCAGTCCCATCAATGCGGGAAGGTCTACCAACAGCGCATTCACTGTATTTTCTAAAGCCAGTACAGCACCGACAGCAGATTGACCTGCTACGTCTGCGGCAATGTCATACGCGGAGGGGTCCGTAAGCATTTCCCTACCATCTTCACGACTGGGCTCAACTGCGTTGGCGGCAGAGGGAGAGGAGGCATCCACCGCAGGAGTCGCATCAGTTGAAGCTTGGGGGGTATCCTGCTCAGTACCACCTCCGCGCATGGCTAGTTCTTGTGAACTTTGGTTTAGCCTTTGGGCATACACCTCCGCACTAGCTTGCTCAGCCTGGGAGTGGGAATCGGCTAGAGTTGATCTCAGATTCTCTGCATATACATCGTCTACTGTCTCAAGATCACTGCTGAGAATCTGGGGGTCTTCTACCGGCTCTTCGGGCTTTTGTAGTCGGTCCGCAACTTCAAGAACTGCTGCGGATTCATCATATGTATTACTCAC
>LUMP01000454.1_pt1 | contig 12345 bp, 12 predicted proteins | sample 729641 | NCBI WGS metagenome assembly LUMP01 (sample SAMN03860260, study PRJNA289734) | marine metagenome | biome: seawater column; feature: ocean; material: water; isolation source: Red Sea water column Station 12 - depth 47m | place: Saudi Arabia: Red Sea | collected 2011-10-15 | depth 47 m | reverse complement strand
GCCTGAGGCAGCACAACGAGACTCATTATCCGATTAGGCCTGATGCCTAAAGAAGCAGCTGCCTCAGTCTGGCCCTTGGATATTGCCAATATGCCAGCCCTTACGTTTTCAGCGATAAACGCCCCAGTATAAATAGCCAAAGCAAAAGTAAGAGCAACGAACGAACCCCTAGCCCAAATACCACCCTTGAAATTAAAACCTTTCAGAGCTGGATATTCCAACACAATTGGAAGTTCTCCAGTTGCTGCTATGACAAAATAAATAACGATAGCAGGTACAAATAAAATCCCTAAGCTTGGCCAAAATGTAGGGAGATCTCTACCTTGTGAATACAGCAAACTACGAGCATATCTGCGATAGGCAAACATCACAAAAATAGACAGCAAGAAAATACCTAAAACCAGCATGCCACCAGTTTGTAGCACCGGCTTAGGCATATAAATTCCCCTACCAGTAAAAGCAAAAGCATCCAAAAACATTTCGGCTTCTGGAGGGTTACCACCCCGCGCTTTAAAAGCTTTTGGTTGTGGAAGCGAAACTAAAAAGATTGCATTAATAATCAGTATCCAAATAAGGACTGGTACATTACGAAAAATTTCGACATAGGCCGCCATGATTTTGGCTACGATCCAATTGTTGGACAATCTTAAAACGCCCGCTAAGACTCCAAAAATTGTTGCAAAGAAACAGCCAACGACAGCAACAAGTAATGTATTTAAAACACCAACTACTGAAGCTCTCCAGTGTGTGGATTGGCTATTATATTCAATTAGACGCTGATTAATATCGTAACCAGCTGGCTCCTCCAAAAACTCATATGATATGGAAAGTCCTGCTGTTTGCAGATTGAATATAAGATTGGAAATTAAGTAACCAACTGACGCGAACAACAGTATCATTGCAACGAGCTGAAAAGTGTATGAACGATAGCGAGTATCGCTTATTAACATCGACAGCCGGAAATTTCCGGCCGCTGAGTCAGTTTGCATTGTCATGAATGCTGTTCCTTAATTATTAATAAAACCTTCCCTTAAAGGGTAAAGGTTTTTAGTGCAATAAGCGCAGCATAAAGCTGCGCTTATTACTATCAACTTAACGGAAAGGTGGAGAGTAAATCAGACCACCGTCTGTCCACTGTGCATTTAATCCACGAGCTAAACCGATAGGGGTGTTTACACCAATGTTGGCTTCAAAAATTTCACCATAGTTACCACCGACGGCAATAGCGCGCTTCGCCCACTCAGCATCCAAACCAAGCATTTCACCTAATGTACCTTCAGTACCTAGAAGACGATTGATTTCAGGGTTATTTGTGCCCTTTGCCATTTCATCAAGGTTAGCAGAAGTCACACCAAGCTCTTCAGCAGTGATCAATGCATTCAATGTCCAACGAACTACATCGCCCCAGTTGTTGTCGCCATGACGAACAAGTGGACCTAAAGGCTCTTTAGAAACGATCTCTGGTAGAACTACGTGTGCGCTTGGATCTTCAAATGTTGCACGTGATGCAGCAAGTCCTGATGCGTCAGTTGTGTAAACATCACAAGCTCCAGCAAGATACTGCTGCATAGCCTCTGAGTTTGTTTCAATTGGAACTGGCTCGTAAGAAATGTTGTTTGAACGGAAAAAATCCGCCAAGTTCAATTCTGTTGTAGTACCAGTTTGAATACAAACAGTTGCACCATCTAGATCTTTAGCTGAGCTAACACCTAAATCTTTAGGAGCCATAAAGCCTTGCCCGTCGTAGTAGTTTACGCCGGTAAATTCAAATTTAAGATCTACGTCTCGTGAGAATGTCCATGTTGTGTTACGAGCCAACATATCGATTTCACCAGATGCGAGAGCCGTAAAACGAGTTTTACCTGTAGTAGGTACGAACTCAACTGCAGATGGATCACCAAGAACGGCTGCAGCAACAGCGCGACATACGCCAACGTCAAAGCCTTCCCATTCACCATTTGCGTCAGGCGATGCAAAACCAACTAGACCAGTTGTAACACCGCAGTTTAATTTACCACGAGCTTTTACATCATCCATAGTGCCAGCAAGCGCAGCCCCTGCTGAAAGACCAGCAATGGTCAAAGCGCTAATAATAACGGATTTTTTCATATTTACCTCTTCCTGATTTCGCCTTGATAGTTCAAGACTATTCACATGGGTGATTAACCCAACTCTAATACCAAAGTAGGAAATCCCCAATTTAGTAGGCAACAGTGTTCAAATTCTGACCACTTGGTCAAGAGTTTTCATTAAATTTTTACATAATTTTTCAATAAAATATCAAAAAAAATCAAAAAATAGTACTTTTATTTCCGCTACTTAGTATAAAAAACTCCTGTGCATGCATAATAGCGTCATATTTTAGGTCTGACACTGCTTGCGCTTCCTCATCCACTCCCCACTGCTCTATCTGCCAGAGCTCATCAATTCGAGAAAGATTAAATGCATCTTCAGCTGAGAGCCGTCCATTAATCGTGGCGAGGCCCAAGATAAGTGAACCTGTTATAGAGACGATATCATATAAAGCTGTAAGCTGAAATGAACTCAATTCACTGATTTCTTTAGACAATTTATAAACCAATTCTCTATCTTGAGGTATATAGAGAATTCCAGTTCCGCAATTTATTTTTACTTCAAAATTTTTTTCTGCCCAGTCTATAATTGGATCCCAGCTAGATTGTTGGCGTATTTTTAACTCAGCAGGAGAATCAGCACGATAGTACAATAAATCTGTATCCCCATAGTCACTGACTAAAGAACTCACTTCCTCAAATTGTTCGATCACTTTATCCAATGCAGCATTGGCTGATTTGGTAAATGGCATACTATTAGGATTAATTTCGCCAACTTGCTTGTCCCATTCTAAAGCAATTTTTTTTGCAAGAGCTTTAGTTGGAAGCAACATTTCTTTTTTTGTAGGCGTTTTTAAAATTTTTTCATCAAGCTTTATACAAAAACCTTTTTCCAATGAAACAACATCAACTTTTTTCCAAAAGCGTTTTGGTTTCCATTCAGACATAAAATTTCCCCTGCAATTAGTCCGTTAAAACTCAAAAAGTTTCATCAAAGAATGGGTCATCTGGGACATCGCTGATATCCCACTGAAACGTTTTCCATGTTCGCGCCATATGACTTGGCAAATCAGCTTTTATTTCAATAATTTTTTTTTCAAACGGATGCTCAATTTTTAAATAACGGGCGTGTAAGTGCAATTTTTTACTTATGTCACCGCCAAATTGAGCTCCCCAACCATCTCCTAAATTTTCCTGACTTGAACCACCGTATTTCCCGTCTCCTATTATTGGATTTCCAATCTCTGCCATATGTGCTCGTAGCTGATGAGTTCTACCGGTAATAGGGACCAGTGCAACCCACGAACCCCTATTTGCAAGCCTACTTAATACCATAAAATCAGAAACTGCTCTCTTAGCCCCTTCAGTTGAAGAAACAGCATCTGGATGAATGCATTGCATTTTTTCGCCTTCGCCCTGTCTCCCATGACCTGATTTTTTTACCAAGCCATAATTGATTGTACCAGCTTCTGGTTGAGGAACCCCTGCAATTGCCGCCCAATATATTTTTCTAGCCTCTCTGTGTTTAAGGGCTTCAGATAAGCTTTTTGCAGCCTGTCTGGTTCGTGCGAGCACCATAACGCCAGAAGTATCCTTATCTAAACGATGTACTAACCGTGGACGTTCTTTTTTTTCGAATGTTATGGCGTCTCCAAGTCCATCGACATGAATTGATTGCTTGCTACCACCCTGACTAGGAAGACCAGCAGGTTTATTGATTATAATCAAATGGTCATCTTTATAAATGATAGCATCACGCATCATTTTCGCATTTTTATCAGAAATAACATTTTGAGAGACGAAAGGTACCTTATTGAAATTCTCATCAGACTTAAGAGGAGGAATACGCAATTCATTCCCTTGAACTAATCGGGTTGCGGGCTTACAGCGACCTCCATCAATCCTTACTTCACCTTTTCGACAAATTTTTTCAATTTGACTTTGCTTAAGCGCAGGGAATTTTCTTTTTAAAAATCGATCTAACCTTTGATCTGCCTCTTCATTTTGAATGATTATGTGCTGTACGGCCCTCATGAACTTAAGCCTTTTGACAATAAAAACCCAGCGCAAACACCCAAAATAGCCCCTAGAAATGATGTGAAAATATAAAATAAGCCATGAACATATCTTGCATCTGAAAATAGTTTCATCACATCCAAAGAAAACGCTGAAAAAGTTGTAAACCCGCCTAGAAATCCAGCCATCAGAAGTAAGTTAGCCCTTTCAAAACCCTTTTCTGAAAGAAGGCCATACGCTAAGCCCATTGCCAGTGAACCCAAAATATTCACAGTTAAAGTTCCGTAAGGAAATGCAAAAATGAGGCTTGTCCAATAACGCAAAATTGAACCCAAAGCTCCACCCAATGCTACTAATAAGTAATTCATGGTTCTCTTTAGTGAGCTATTTTTGAACAAGTCAAGTCAAGAGGCACTCAAACTGACTTTCTTTTTTCTCGCAAATTATTGAAGTAACTAATTCTTTTTTTAAGTTCGCGCTCAAAACCTCTTTCAACAGGTTGGTATGCCGTAAATCGATCAATATTTTCAGGAAAATAATTTTGACCTGAAAACCCATCTGCGCTGTCATGGTCATATTCGTAATTCTCACCATAGCCTTGATCCCTCATTAACTCTGTTGGAGCATTTAAGATATGCTTTGGTGGAGGTTCTGAACCCGTTTTTTTTACCATTTCCAGACTATTGGCAAAACCTTTATAGGAGGCATTAGATTTTGGAGCCAATGCCAAGTAGAGTGCTGCCTGAGCTAATGCAAGCTCTCCTTCTGGGCTTCCCAGCCTTTCAAAACTTTGCCAAGCATGCAAACAAATAGATTGAGCTTGCGGGTCAGCTAAACCAACATCTTCCAACGCCATCCGCAGAAGCCTTCTAGCAATAAATCGCGGATCTTCACCGCCATCTAAAATTCGAGCGAGCCAATACAATGCTGCATCAGGATCTGATCCCCGAATGGATTTGTGTAATGCAGAAATTAAATTGTAATGTTCTTCGCCGCTTTTATCATATTTTTTTAATCTTTTTGATAATCGAACCGATAAATCTTCTACAGTTAATGGATCAGAAACTTTCCATGAAATAATATTTTCAATTAAATTTAGTAAAGTTCGACCATCACCATCTGCTTGTTTGAATAACTCGTTTTTCGCATCTAAATCTAAATTAATTTTTGAACCTAATAGACTTTCTGCACGCTCAAAAATATTTTCCAAATTGCTGTTAGTTAACCTTTCTAAAACTAAAACTTGAACCCGTGATAAAATAGCCGAATTAAGCTCGAAAGATGGATTTTCGGTCGTTGCACCTATCAAGGTTATTGTTCCATCCTCCAAAAAAGGCAAAAAACTATCCTGTTGAGATTTATTAAAGCGATGAATTTCATCAACAAAAATGATAGTCTTATGACCATTAGTTCGACGAATTTTAGCTGTTTCAAAGACTTTTTTTAAATCGCTGACACCAGTAAAGATTGCACTCAATTGTTCAAAATGGCTTTTGCTGTGATCCGCCAATAGTCTGGCAATCGTGGTTTTACCGACACCGGGCGGCCCCCATAATATAAGTGAACTGAAATTACCTGAGGATACCATATTTTGCAGAGGCGCTCCCTCACCAAGTAGATGATGTTGACCAATGACTTCATCCAGAGATTGTGGGCGCATCTTGTCAGCTAAAGGCGACTCCAAATTTTGATCAATGCTCGAATTGGCAAATAGATCACTCATAACCTGAACCTCAACGCAATTCTTCTGCCAGATCTATTAATCGTTATGCTCCCATTACTTTTTATAGAGCCAATAGCAGAAATTGCTTCCTCTATGGTTTCTACAGGTTTTCCATTAATTTCTTGCAATAAATCACCACTGCGCAAACCTAAGCGGCCAGCAATTCTACCGGTATCTAAAACTATCAAGCCTTTAGATGAAAACGGTAACCCAAATTTTGATTGGAACTCAGGAGTCAATTCAGAGATATGTAACTCTGGAAAAATTAATTTTGGACCAAGGACAATATCTTTCACGTTCGAGTTTGGCATTTCAACCAAATCAACTTTTTTTGTCCGGGTTAGACCTTTGGACAAATAAGAAATATCTACCTGAGTGCCAATACCTGCAACTGACATTCGATACAGCATTTCGGCAGGGCTATTGATATCTAGTCCATCAACTTTTGTAATAATATCCCCAACCTCGATACCAACCTTTGAGAAAGGACTGAGCTCATGAAGCTCTGAAACTATCATACCTGACATAGCAGGAAGGTTTAGAGAGGCTGCCATTTCGAAAGTAATTGGTTGCCCTCTCATACCTGCCCATGGACGGACAAAGCTGGTGCGACCTTCTTTAGCTTGGATTAAAAATTGCCCTACCAAATCTGCTGGGATTGCAAATCCAATTCCATTTGAACCGCCAGACCTTGATAATATTGATGTATTTACGCCAACTAAGGCACCTGAGATGTCAATTAATGCCCCCCCTGAATTGCCTGGATTAATTGGAGCATCCGTCTGTAAAAAATATCCCTTGGCCGACCCAGAAGCAATGCCTGTTCTTGCTAATCCTGAAATTATTCCGTTCGTAACCGTTTGGCCAACACCGAAAGGGTTTCCTATGGCGAGCACCAATTCTCCCACCTCGACTGTGTCACTTTTTCGTAATTTAAGATAGGGAAGCACTTCATCAGAGTTAAGCTTAAGAACAGCTAAATCGCTTTCTTGATCTGACAGAATTACATTTCCTGAAATTTCTCGACCATCATGTAATACCACCCTAATATCTGTAGCACCGCCAACCACATGATAATTGGAAACAACGTAACCATCTGCAGATAGAATAACCCCTGAGCCTAGTGAGTTTTGAACCCGAGGCTGTAATTGACCAAAGTTTCGAAAAAAATCTCTGAAAAATGGATCGCTAGAGAAAGGACTTCGCCGCTCTTCAATAATTCGTTTAGCATAGATATTAACAACGGCCGGTGCTGCCTGCTTAACCAAAGGAACAAAACTAAGTTTTATTTCAATTTCAGACTCTGGAACAGTATCTTTAGCAAAAGCAACCGACGAAATACAAAAAAATGTTAAAATTAAAATTCGTATCATTTTTTTTACCATGTAAATTTACATATACGGTATTTAATGAAACACTTAAAATGCTTTTAAAAAATTTTTGAAAGCACTTAACTTTGGTTGTTTATAATTAGCATAAACGTAGGAAGATATTAAAAGGGCCTAATATCCAAAAAGACCCTTTAATTTTACATTTATTCTTCGGCTGCTTCTTCAGCTTCCAAACGAGCTTTGTCTGCTGCCCCTTTTGCATCAACATCACGGTCAACAAATTCAATTATTGCCATTGGAGCCATATCACCGTATCGAAACCCAGCCTTTAGTACACGCAGATACCCACCTTGTCGTTCAGCATATCGGGGACCTAATACGTCAAAAAGCTTTGTAACGTATTGATCTTCCTTCAATTGCGCACGCGCTTGCCTACGCGCATGTAAGTCACCCTTCTTAGCAAGGGTAATTAGCTTTTCCACTATTGGTCGAAGCTCCTTAGCTTTGGGAAGGGTCGTTTTTATTTGCTCATGTTCAATTAAAGATCCTGCCATATTAGCCCAAAGAGCTTTACGGTGCTCATGAGTACGATTCAGTCGGCGATAGCCTTTTGCATGACGCATTTTTAATCTCCTACTAGAAATTATCCTCAAACTTTTTTGCAAGCTCTTCAATGTTGTCCGGCGGCCAATCTTCTACATCCATACCTAAGTGAAGGCCCATCCCAGATAACACTTCTTTAATTTCATTCAATGACTTTCGGCCAAAGTTTGGCGTTCTCAACATTTCTGCTTCTGTTTTTTGAATTAAATCACCAATGTAGACGATATTGTCATTTTTCAGGCAATTTGCAGAACGCACAGACAATTCGAGTTCATCAACTTTCTTAAGAAGTAACGGATTGAACTCCAAACCATCGTCCTCGTCATTCTGGTTTGCTGCTTCAGGTTCGTCAAAATTAACGAAAATCGACAGCTGATCCTGTAAAATTCGCGCAGCAAAGGCAAGAGCATCATCAGGTGAGACAGAACCATCGGTTTCGATATTCATAGTCAATTTATCATAGTCAAGAACCTGTCCTTCCCTTGTGGGCTGCACGTCATATGACACTTTCTTGACCGGCGAATATATTGCATCAATTGGGATTAATCCGATCGGAGCATCTTCAGGCTTATTTTTTTCAGCAGCAACATAACCATTTCCAGTATTGACTGTCAGCTCCATGTTAAGATCTGCTCCATCATCTAGATGACAAATGACATGGTCTTTATTCAAAATTTCAATACCAGCGGTTTCTTCGATATCACCTGCAGTGACAACGCCTGGTCCTTTAGATGAAACAGTAAGCCGTTTAGGTCCTTCTACTTCCATGCGAAGAGATACACCTTTTAAATTTAGCACGATATCTGTCACATCTTCTCTCACGCCAGCTACGGAAGAAAATTCATGCAAAACGTTATCAATTTGTACACTTGTTATTGCAGCACCCTGAAGACTACTCATCAAAACTCTTCTAAGTGCGTTACCAATGGTTAATCCAAAACCACGTTCAAGAGGCTCAGCGATAACCGTACCTTGACGGGTAGGATCATTAGCCTGTTTAACTTCTAGTTGTGCGGGTTTAATTAATTCTGCCCAATTTTTGTGGATCATGCGTCCCTCCATTCTTGCAACTACCCCATGTCCAAAGGTTAGTCGCGCCCGAGGTTAAAATCGACTAAACAGAGCAAAGAAATGCTCTGCGGGTTAAACTATACGCGGCGACGCTTTGGTGGGCGACAGCCGTTATGTGCTATTGGTGTTACATCACGAATTGAAGTTATATTGAATCCGATTGCTGCAAGCGCTCTCAGAGCGCTTTCACGACCCGAACCAGGACCCTGAACTTCAACTTCCAATGTTTTTACGCCGTGATCTTGCGCCTTACGACCTGCGTCTTCAGCAGCCATTTGCGCAGCATACGGCGTTGACTTTCGAGATCCCTTAAATCCCATTGTCCCAGCAGATGACCAGGCAATAGCATTTCCTTGAACATCGGAAATCAAAATTTTTGTATTATTGAATGATGAATTAACGTGAGCGACCCCAGAGGCAATATTTTTAAATGCCTTTTTCTTTGTCGCACGCCTTGCTTCTTTAGCCATACCTTATCCCCTTATTTCTTTTTGCCAGCAATAGCTTTTGCTGGGCCTTTTCGTGTGCGAGCATTAGTATGTGTGCGCTGCCCACGTACCGGGAGATTTCGACGATGACGGAGGCCCCTGTAGGATCCCATGTCCATCATACGCTTGATATTCATTTGAACCTCCCGTCGAAGATCACCTTCAACGGAACAGTTTGCATCAATATGCTCACGTATCGCTAAAACTTCGGCATCAGAAAGCTCATTAACTCTTCTTGAAGCGTCAATTTTCACAGCAGAACATATTTCTTCAGCAGTTGCCCGCCCTATTCCTGTAATATACGTGAGTGCTATTGGAACTCTTTTCCCCGTGGGGATATTTACGCCGGCTATTCGTGCCACGTTATTTCCTTTCGTTGCGGTTCCGTAACCCCAGAACCTTTTTTCACAACATCAAACTCTTTAATTTGTGAGTTTAAGCTGATCAGTTGATTAATTAATCATTGATTCTATCAATAGAGAATTGCCGTCTATTTCTTATCGGAGCAATCGTCAAGACATATAAGTATAAAAATTTTCTAACCCTCCAAAACTTCAGCAATCGAGTTTTGGACTTCTTCTACAGAAGCAAGGCCATCCACAGCCACATGGTCGCCTTTAGCGTAGTAATAACCAATCAAAGAGGACGTTTTCTTATAATATTCCATTAAACGTTGGCGTAAGCTATCTTCATTGTCGTCAGCTCGCCTAACCACCTCTGTTCCAGAACACTTCGGGCATTTCCCAGAAACCGGCCATGGGTTTGTAACATCATGGAAAACTTCACCACAGTTGCCGCAAGTAGAACGTCCAGTTATTCGAGAAACAAGAGCATCATCATCAACTCTCATCTCAATAACAAAATCTAAGTTTTCACCACATTCCTCAAGCAGTTTACCCAAAGCGTCTGCTTGTTTTAGTGTTCTGGGGAACCCATCAAATATAAAGCCCCCTTGTTTTTCACCAGATATCTTTTCTTTAATTAGACCAATAACAATGTCATCAGTAACCAAGTCTCCCCGAGCCATAACCTCGGCAACTCGATTTCCCATTTCACTTCCTGAGTTCTTAGCCTCTCGCAACATATCTCCCGTCGAGAGCTGTATCATATTCCTCTTTTCTACAAGGTGGCGGGCCTGAGTACCTTTACCCGCTCCTGGTGGACCAAGTAATATAATATTCATTTACGCGCGGTTCCCTTTTTCCTGCGGCCCTTTCCTTTACCTCTCAATTGAGATTTTTGAATCAGACTTTCATACTGATGAGCCAAAAGATGTGATTGGACTTGCTGTATCGTATCCATAGTTACCGACACAACAATCAGAACGGACGTTCCACCAAAATAAAATGGTATATTTAATTGACCCCGCAAAACTTCTGGAAGCAAGCAAACAAGTGCTAAATAAGACGCACCGAGAACCAGGATCCGATTAACCACATATTCGAGTTGTTCAGCTGTCCTTTGCCCCGGTCTTACACCAGGAATAAATCCATTTTGATTTTTAAGATTTTCAGCCACATCCTCAACCTTAAAAGACACATTAAATGTGTAAAAATAAGTAAAGAAAATGATCATGGCGGCAAAAAATATCAAATATGCTGGTTGCCCTGGACCAAAATAAGCCAAAATAGTGGACATAACGGGGCCCGTTTGAGATCCAGAAAAAGTACTTATTGTGGTCGGCAGCAGTAGCAAAGACGAAGCAAAGATAGCAGGAATAACACCAGCTGGGTTTACTTTAACAGGCAAATGAGAATTTTGCCCCTCCATTACTTTCATACCCACCTGTCTACGTGGGTACTGGATCATTATTTTACGCAACGCACGTTCCATAAAAACAACGAATGCTATGGTAACAACAACCATAACGATAACGCCTACAATAACTGCAGGGTTGATTGCACCGGATCTACCTGAAGCAAAAAATTGCGCCAATGCTGCAGGTATTTCAGCAATAATCCCAACAAAAATGATTAACGAAATACCATTTCCAATGCCTCGAGCTGTTATCTGCTCACCAAGCCACATAAGAAACATCGTGCCGCCCACAAGTGTAATGACGCAGGCTGTCCTAAAAAATACCCCTGGGTCAGTAACCAAGTTCCCGCTTTCAAGACTAACGGCAAGACCATATGCTTGAAACGTAGCCAATAAAACTGTTCCATAACGCGTATATTGGTTAATTTTCTTTCGACCCTGTTCGCCTTCTTTTTTCAATTGCTCTAGAGAAGGCACCATCGAAGTTAATAACTGAACAATGATCGATGCAGAAATATAAGGCATTATGCCAAGGGCAAAGATGCCCATTCTACCCAAAGCGCCGCCCGTAAACATCGAGAGCATTCCGCCAATGCCAGTTTGAGCTTGCTCCATGAATTCCCTTAATGCCGCACCGTCAATTCCTGGTACCGGAATAAAAGTACCCAAACGGTAAACGCATAGTAATCCCAGCGTAAAAAGAATACGGTTTCTTAAATCTTTTGCTTTGCCTAATGCCGACCAACTCGTGTTAGCGGCCATTTGTTCAACTGCAGATACCATTTGGTTCTCACTTAGGAAAAACGCCGCTAATAGGTCATTTCTCAGCGGCCTATATTAAAATTCAAATATTATGTAAGCACACAGATTGTCTTTCACAAGTATTTATTCAGAAGAGGCTGCCGTTGTCAGTGTTCCACCTGCTTTCGTAACAGCTTCAACCGCAGCTTTTGATGCTCCTGTTACAACCAAATTTACCTTCGATTTCAATTCACCTTTTGCCAAAATTCGAACGCCGTCTAGTTTTCTACGAACTAGACCCGAAGCAACAAGTGCATCTTCATTGATCTCGGCTTTGGGATCTAATTTTTTTGTCCCAATGAACTTTTCTATCAAACCAAGATTTACAACAGCATAAGATCTTCTATTTGGTTTATTAAAGCCACGCTTTGGTAGTCTTTGATACAAAGGCATCTGTCCACCTTCGTAACCATTTATGGCCACACCAGACCTGGACTTTTGACCTTTTATCCCTCTGCCACCAGTTTTGCCCTTACCAGAAC
>LUMP01000271.1_pt1 | contig 12381 bp, 12 predicted proteins | sample 729641 | NCBI WGS metagenome assembly LUMP01 (sample SAMN03860260, study PRJNA289734) | marine metagenome | biome: seawater column; feature: ocean; material: water; isolation source: Red Sea water column Station 12 - depth 47m | place: Saudi Arabia: Red Sea | collected 2011-10-15 | depth 47 m | reverse complement strand
TTGTAATGAAGTTCTTTCAATAACTTTTTTTAATAATTTAGATAAAGTTGATTTGCCGACACCTTGAGAGCCACTAATTATAAACTTATTTTCCTTAGTGTTAATTATGTAATCAATAATAGGTAAAATATAATTACAGATATAATTATTAGATAAATTTTTGGACGTTAATTTTTGATATTCTTTTTTTACAATAGAAATAATATCTTTTTTCATAAATTTAATGAATTTTGATAATTATAATTTATACAATAAATTTAATTTATGAAATTTCTTTTTGATTTAGGTGGTGTTTTTTTTGATTGGGATCCCAATCATTTCTTCAAAAATGTGTTTGATGATGAAGAAAGAAAATACTTTTTAACTGAGGTGTGCAATGATCAATGGAACTTCCAACAAGATGCTGGTCGATCTATTGTGGAAGCAGAGTTAGAGCTTATTCCTAAATTTCCCCATTACGAAAATGAAATTAAAATGTATTACAAAAACCATCGCAAAATGATTAGAGGTGTTTTTGAGGAATCAATTGAGATACTAAGACAGCTTAAAGATAAAAATTATGAATGCTATGTTTTATCTAATTGGTCAGCAGAGACGTTTGAAGGAATACCAATAGATTATCCTTTTATGCAGTTATTTGATGGTCTTCTCATTTCTGGTGAAGACAAACTTATTAAACCTGATCAGGCTATTTATCAATTAGCAAAAGAACGGTTTAATTTAGATCCAGAACAAACTGTATTTATTGATGATAAGTTAGAAAATATCGAGGCTGCTCAAAAATTGAATTTTAAAACAATACATTTAACAAATCCAAAAAAAATAGAAATGGAAATTAAAAAATTTCTAGTTTAATCTTTTTTTTGTCTCTTTATCAAACAAGTGATAATTTTCATCTTCAATTTCTAATGAAATTTCATCATTTGCTTTTATTTTAGTATTCCCATTTTCTCGATAACATAAATAATTGTTTGATTTATCATAACCATAGATAATACTGTCAGCTCCAAGTTTTTCTATGAGGTCTACTTTAATTTTTATACTACCATTTGTGCTTACTTTTAGGTTTTCTGGTCTAACACCAAAAATTACTTCTTGATCATTCAAATCGTTATTAATTGAGCATTCAAATCCATCTGAAATAAATTTATTTGAATGAACTTTACCATTTATAAAATTCATTTGCGGCGTTCCAATAAATTCTGCAACAAAATGTGTTGCTGGCTTTTCGTAAACTTCAATAGGAGAGCCTACTTGTTCAATAACTCCCTCATTTATTACAGCTAATCGATCTCCTAATGTCATCGCTTCGACCTGATCATGTGTAACAAATACACTTGTAACGCCCATTTGCTTTTGTAATTTTTTAATTTCAATTCTAACTTGTCCCCTTAATTTTGCATCTAGGTTAGATAAAGGTTCATCAAATAAAAAGGCTTTTGGGTTCCTTACTATCGCTCTACCCATAGCAACTCGTTGTCTTTGACCCCCTGAAAGCTGACCTGGTTTTCTTAACAGAAATTCCTTAATTTCTAAAAGTTCAGCCACTTGGTTTACTTTTTTTTCTATCTCTTCTTTTGACTCTCCTTTATTTTTTAAGCCATATGCTAAATTCTTGAACACATTCATGTGCGGGTAAAGAGCATAATTTTGAAAAACCATTGCTACATCTCTTTCAGAGGGATCCACTTTGTTAATTACTCTGTTATCTAATTTAATTTCTCCACCGGTAATATCTTCTAAGCCAGCTATCATTCTTAATAAAGTTGATTTACCACATCCGCTTGGACCAACAAATACCATAAGCTCACCTTCGCTAATACTTAGAGAAGTTTCATTTACAGCTTTTGTTCCATTTGGATAAATTTTGGTTACATTTTCTAACTCTAAATAACTCATTTATTTCTCCGTTTGTATTAGGCCCTTAATAAACCATCGTTGTAAAAAGATTACCACCAACACTGGTGGTATCATAGATAAAATTATGTATGAAAATCTCTCCGCAACTCTTGGGAGGTTTCCACCTTCGTAAGACTCTTGAAATATAATCTTCATTCCCATGACTACTGTCCAATATTTCTCATCTGTAGTCATAATTAATGGCCATAAATATTGGCTATAACCATAAACGAACATGAAAATAAACATCGCTGCTATCATTGTTTTGGACAAAGGCAGAAGAAAATCAATAAAGAATTTCCAACTATTTGCCCCATCTAATTTTGCAGCTTCCAATAGTTCATCTGGAACAGATTTATAAAATTGTCTAAAGAAAAATGTTGCTGTGGCTGAAGCTACAAGAGGTAGGACTAAACCTGTATAGGAATTGGTTAAATTTAAATCGGACACTATTTGATAACTTGGTAAAATCCTTACCTCTAGAGGCACAAGAAGAGTGATAAAGATTAACCAAAAAATTGGTGTAGCTAGTTTAAATCTAAAGTAAACAATAGCATAAGCAGACATCGCAGATATTATTACTTTTACAGTTGCAATTCCAAAGGCCATAATGAAGCTATTGATGAACATACTAGTAGCTGTTATTTCTTGAGAAAAACCACCTTTTCTATTGAGCACTTCATTATAGTTATCAAAAAACTTATCACCTAATCCCCATTTCATTCCTTCAGTAATTATATCAACATTCTCATGTGTTGAACTTGCAAAAGCAATCCAAATAGGCACGACCATGATTAAGACGCCAAGCCATAAAATAAAATGTGCAGTAAATTGAAGTGTTCTTGAACTCATTTTGATTGAAATAATCCTTGAATGAAAAGTCGTTGCAAAAATACAATTATTATCACTGGTGGTATCAATGATAATATTACATAGGTATATCTATCAACACTGTTACCACCGTAAATCATTTTTAAACCCATAACAACTGTCCAGTACTTCTCAGAAGTGGTCATTATCAGTGGCCACAAATATTGATTATATCCGTAAACAAACATGAAAATAAACATTGCTGCTACCATTGTTTTGGAGAGTGGGACTAGAAAATCAATAAAGAATTTCCAGCTATTTGCCCCATCTAGTTTTGCAGCTTCCAGGAGTTCTTCAGGAATAGATCGGTAATATTGACGAAAGAAAAATGTTGCAATTGCTGATGCAGATAAAGGCAATATTAATCCTGCATAAGAATTTAATAAATTTAAATCAGAAACAATCTGGTAGCTAGGTAAAATACGAAGTTCCAAGGGCACAAGTAATGTGATGAAAATTAACCAAAAAAACAATGTTGAAAAACGTGTTTTAAAATACACAAGAGAGTAGGCTGCCATCATCGAAACAAATACAGATAGGCTTGCAATTCCAAAAGCCATAATAAAACTATTATAAAAAATTCCACTTGCGGTAATTTCTTTTGTAAAACCACCTTTTCTATTTAGAACCCTATCGTAATTTTCAAAAAACTCTCCCCCAATCTTCCACTGCATACCTTCATTATAAATAAAGCTATTGGTGTGGGTTGAACTGGCAAATACGAGCCAAAGAGGAACAATCATAAGAAGCACACCCCAAATTAAAATGGAATGAGATACAGTTATTCTAAATATTCTGCTCATATTAGTTGTAATGAATTTTTCCTTCAATAAATCTAAATTGGAATACAGTTATCACTAATACTATTAGCATCATGATTATTGATTGAGCCCCAGCACTACCAAGATCCAAACCTTTAAATCCATCTATATAAGCTTTATAAACAAGTGTTTTAGTTTCTCCACTTGGGGCACCAATCGTAGTGGTGTCTATAATCCCTAAAGTGTCAAAAAATGAATAAGTAATATTAATGATTATGAGAAAGAAAGTTGTTGGCATGAGAAGAGGGAAAGTTATTGTCCAAAATCTTCTAAAACTACTTTTACAATCAATAATGGATGCTTCAATAATTGATTTTTGGATGTTTTGTAAACCTGCTAAAAAGAAAATAAAGTTTGCACTTATTTGTTTCCATGAGGCCGCAATAAATACATAAATATAGGCGTCATAAACATTATCATACCAATCAAAACCCCAAAGTCCGTTAAAAAAATTATAGAGTATTCCAAGTCTTTCACTAAAAAAGTAGTTGGCAGTCACTCCAACAACAGCGGGTGCAATTGCATAAGGCCATATTAACAGTGTTTTATAAGTGCTTTTACCATGAATGACATTGTTAGCTTGAACAGCCAATAGCAAACCAATTGAGCAAGAAAAGAATGTGATCACAACAATAAAAATTAAAGTAAATTTTAATGCCGTAATGTAATTGGGATCAGATAAGACAAAAGTAAAATTATCAAAACCAGAAAAATATCTTCCAAATCCAAATGCATCTTGTATCGTGAATGCATCTCTAAAAGTTTGAACAATAGGCAAATATAAAAAAATTAATATTATTGCAAGCTGAGGAGCAATAAAAAAATATTGTGTAAAATAAGAACTAAACTGAACTCTTTTCATAATTAATCTGGAGGGCTTTTCAGCCCTCCAATTTTAGTTTGATGTTATAAAGTTTTAGCGAACTGAGCAAGCAATTTAGATGCTCCCTCGTCCATTCTCTTCATGCCTTCCTCTATGCTAATTTCACCATTAAGCATTTTTGGGAAATTTTCATAAAGAACTTCACGAATTTGTGGCCAGTTACCAGCTCTATATCCTCCAGGAATAGTTGAGCCAGTTAAACTTAACTGTTCACCTACTGCTTTGTGATAAGGTGAAGCCTCATAGAAGCCAATCTCATTCGCAAGATCAGTTGCTGAATAAGTAACAGCAGCGTAACCAGACATATTGTGATAGAAAAGTTGCTGTTCTGGTGAAGTCATAAAGTCTGCTAATTTCATCAGAGCTTCATATTCAGCGTCAGATTTGCCAGATAAAATCCAGTTTGCAGCACCACCAATAAATGTTGGATATTCCTTACCGCCAGTAATTGAGTCCCAATATGGGATATGATTTACTGTGAAGTTTGGCACAACACCTTTCATTCCACTAAATGATGCAGCTGATCCAAGCCAGAAAGCTGCTTCGCCAGCAATAAATGGTGCTTGGTTATCTCCCCATGCACGACCTTTATAATCATACCAGCCTTTATCTTTCCACTCTTTTACTTTAGTCCAGTGCGTAATAAATTCTGGAGTATCAGCAAACAAAGTAGTTGTTGGAACATCATCATAACCATTGTTACCATCAGTCATAAGTAGATTATGTCTTGAAAAGAAATTTTCAGTCCAAATCCAAGGGCTGTGGCTTTGTAATAATGGCGTATAACCAGCTTCTAGAATTTTAGGTGCAATTTGTTCAAATTCCTCATAAGTTTTTGGAACTTCAACGCCAGCTGCTTCTAGAATATCCATATTTGCATACATTAAACAAGTTGAGCTGTTAAAAGGTATACCAATCATTTTTCCATCTGAATCAGCATAGAAATTTCTGATACCAGGGATGTAATCATCTTTATTAAAGTTAACACCATATTTAGCAGCCATGTCTTCAAATGGATATACAACACCATTTTTAACCTGAGCTACCATGATTGCAGCTCCTGCATCATATACTTGAACCATGTGTGGATGTTCACCAGCTCTGTAAGCAGCAATAAATGCAGCTAGGATATCCTCATAACTCCCTTTACTTGTTGGAATAAGTACAGACTCATCCTGACTAGCATTCCATCTATCAGCAATTTCATTAATAATAGCTTCTAGCTTTCCTGTATGACCATGCCAATAATGAAGCTCTACAGGCTTTGCAATAGTTGGCAATGATAAAAAGGAAGCAGTAACTAAAGCTATAAAAAATTTAAGTAAATTTTTCATTTTTCCTCCTAAGATTTAAAAATAAAAATAAATAAGGAAATCTCATTTAATTTTTATTACAAATTTGTTACAATTTTTATACTTAGTAAAAGGTTTTACTGCAATCATTAAATTATTACTTATTAAGAATATTTTATCTGCTATTGTATATAATTGAATAAGTTCAAAAATTTAAAAATTTTTTAAAATATTAAAAAAATAAAAATTATTTTATTTCAAGGTGCTCTTTTCTGATTTTGCCATCAATGAAATGAATTAGTTTAATATATCCCTGATTATCTAGATTTAAATTTTTCTCAGATTTGGCATCAATAGGGTATTGAATAGATGCGCTCGGGCAACTTGAAAACTCAATCTCATTAATGACTGTTTTGAATACGCAATGTACATGACCAAATATTACATCTGAGACGTTTTTATATTGTGAGATTAGATTTATAAAATCCTCACCATTATTACATTTAATGTGATCAAATAATATACTTCCTATTTCAATTGGTGGGTGATGCATAAAAATAATTATAGGTTTTTCGATATTATTTTTTAATTCTTTTTCTAACCATTGCATTGAAGTATGATTTAAGGTTCCTTCAATTTTATCCTCGATGGCGGTATCTAAACATATTACGTCTAATGAGTTACTTTTAATTGTGTAATTTAGATAACCGTGCTCATCTACAAGCTCAGGTTGTATGTACTTTTTAAGAAAATCTCTTTTATCATGATTTCCCATCATAGGATAAATTGGTCTTTCTAAATTCTTACAAATTTCAAAAAATTCTTTGTAATAGCTCTCATCATCATGAATTAAATCTCCTGATAATATATAAAAATCTGGCTTGTTTTTCAGTTGGTTACAAGTTCTGACCGTATCCAATAATCTTTGGTACGTATCATGTTGATCAAATAGTTTCTTATTGTTGCTAACAAAATGAGTATCACTAATTTGACCTATTAATAAATTATTTTTCATTATTTCATGAGAGAAATTAGTTTTTTTGCTTTTTCAATATTTTGTGAATAATATTTTTTATATCTATGAGTTAATTCAAAATTAAAAAAAATATCTTTTTTCAAACTTAAAGTAGAAAAAATTTTATCAAAAGGAATATCACCCCATCCTAGAGGTAAATGTATATCTCCTTGTCCATACGTAATATCTTCTGGGAATATATATGTATCCATAGTTTTAAATTTTCCAAATGAATCATGAACATGCAAATGTTCAGTGTGAGGAGCCATTGTTTCTAACTCTGATATAAGATCTTTTGATTGAAGATTACAATTTATATAAGCATGACTAAAGTCAATTGTAGTTCTTGCATTTGGATGATTAATTTCATTAATATTTTTTGAAACTTCACTGGGCAATGCTGTATAGTGCCCTGATGTGTAGGGAAATATATTCTCAATGCATAGTATGACTCCATATTTTTTGGCAATTTCTGCAAGTTCGAAATACTTTTCTTTTTGTATGCTAATCAATTGATTATATTTCGTTTGATGTTTTGATGTTTCTAAAGAGGTATGACCAAAGTGAGTTACCAGAATATTTACATCAAGAATCGAACAAACTTCAATTTCCTTTTTTAAAACCTCTATGTGATCATTTAAATATTCTTCATCTAGAAGATTAACGGACATTGAGCCATGGATAGAGAATTTGAGCTTGCTTTTGCCTGTAATATTTTGAAGTAAATTTAATTCATCCTGGATAATTTTTTTTCCACTGATCACATCTAGCTCATACAGAGGTATCTCTGCGGAGCCAGCTCCTATGTTTTCTAAATCTTGAACTTGATTTTCAAAGTCTAAGATATTTCCATTTCTGGGTTTAAGCGTAAAACCAATTTTCATTTTTTCTCTATAATCTATAAATTTGAATATAAACAAGAAAATTCGCTTATTTTCGTTTATACACAATAAATGTTGTTTTTTTTTCGTTTTTAATTGTTTGTTTTTAAATAATAATGTTACCGTATACAATTGTCTTTTGAGTGTTAGCTTAAATGACTAATTTTATAATAAATTAATTTGTTAATTTTGTTTTAAGCAATTTTCATAACATTTAATTTGTTAATAAGGGAGGTAACGAATGATTAAAACTTTTACTAAAATCATATCCTTATTTGTATTTGTAATTTCTCTATCAAGTTTCTCTGCCAAAGCAGTAGAGTTAGAGTTTTATTTTCCAGTAGCAGTTGGTGGAGCAGCAGCTTCAACAGTTGAGGAACTATCAAATAAGTATATGGAACTAAATCCAGGTGTAACGATTAAGCCAATTTATGCTGGATCTTATACTGATGCTACGACTAAAGCTATTACTGCAGCTAAAGGTGGAAATCCTCCACCAATGGCCGTGTTGATTGCAATAGATATTTTCAAATTCTACGATGAAGATTTAGTTCTTCCTTGGGATGATATCTTAAGTGACGAAGAAAAAGAAAACTGGCTTGGTGGTTTCTACCCAGCATTTATGAAGAATAGTCAAATTGATGGTGTAACTTATGGAATTCCTTTCCAAAGATCTACTCCTGTTCTTTACTATAACAAAGATGCTTTTAGAGAAGTTGGACTTGATCCAGATAGACCTCCACAAAATTGGGACGAGCAATTAGAGTATGCTAAAAAACTAACAAAAAAAGGCTCAGATGGTAACATTGAAAGATATGGAATAAGAATTCCAACTAAAGGTTTTCCATCTTGGTTAACTTCCGGTTTGATCTATCAAAACGGTGGAAAAATGACCAATGGTTTAGGAACAGAAACGTTCTTGGATACTCCTGAGGTAATAGAAGCAGTTCAGTATCTTGTAGACTTAAGTGAAACTCATAAAGTTATGCGACCTGGAACTCTTGAATGGGGAGCAACTCCAAAAGCATTTTTTGAAGGTCAAACTGCTATGATGTGGACTACGACTGGTAACCTGACAAATGTTAGAAAAAATGCTCCATTTGATTTTGGTGTAGCAATGCTACCTGCGAAGAAAAGTTTTGGTGCGCCAACTGGTGGTGGAAATTTCTACATTTTCAAAGGAACACCTGAGGACGAACTTCAGGCTACTAAAGATTTTGTTAAATGGATGACAGCTCCTGATCAAGCAGGTGTTTGGTCTATGGCTACTGGATATGTAGCTCCTAGACCAGATGCTTGGGAAACTCAAGCTATGAAAGATTATGTAGCTGACTTCCCACCTGCACTGGTTGCAAAAGAGCAGTTAGCTTATGCTGATGCAGAGTTTTCTACTTATGAAAACCCGAAAACAGTTAAAATATTTAACACTGCTCTAGAAAATGTAATGAGTGGAACAATATCACCAGCTGATGCGATGAAGCAGGCGCAAACTGATATTGATAAAATCCTAAAAGATTACAGATAAATTAATTACAAAACAGCACTTGTTCATCAAGTGCTGTTTTTGATTTAAAGGAAAATCATGAACAAAAAAAATAATCTTATCAGTGTATTTTTTTTACTAGTTCCAGGATTTATTTTGCTAATAAGTTTTACGCACATTCCTGCAGTAAAAACTTTGATGAATAGTTTTTTCTCAACTGCAAAAGGAAGAAGGCCAAGTAAGTTTGTAGGGTTAGAAAACTATGATGTTCTATGGAATGATGCGACATTTTGGAAAGTACTAACGAATAACATTATTTATGCTTGTGGAGTTATACCCACATCTATTTTGCTTTCTTTAGGTATGGCTTTATGGGTTAACAGCAAAATTGTTGGAAGACCTTTTTTACGATTTTCTTATTTTTTGCCAACAGTTTTACCTCTTATAGCTGTTGGAAATATATGGTTGTTTTTTTATGCACCTGGCTTCGGATTAATTGATCAAATTGCAACCTCTCTTGGTTTCCCAAGTTTTAATATTCTAGGATCACAAGAGTCTTCACTTTTTGGTGTTATGGCAGTTGGTATTTGGAAGGAAGCAGGTTTCTATATGATATTTTACTTAGCTGGTTTACAGGCCATCCCACCTGATTTACGTGAAGCTGCTATGATTGAAGGTGCAAACAAGTGGTATATATTTTGGAAAATTACTTTTCCTTTACTTACTCCAACAACGTTATTTGTGTCTGTTAATGCTGTTATTAACTCTTTTAGACAAATAGATCACATAGTTGTTATGACTCAAGGCGGTCCAGACTATGCAAGTACATTGTTGCTTTATTATATTTATGAAGCAGCATTTATGTTCTGGGATACAGCATATGCCACAACATTAAGTGTCGTTTTAATACTTATATTGTGTGTCATTGCTATTGGTCAATTTTTTGTTCTAGATAAGAAAGTTCATTATCAATGAAAACTGTATCCGAATTCTTCAGCGAAAGGTTAAATGTTATTGGGGCTTGGCTTCTTGCTTTACTTTGGGTCACGCCATTATTGTATGCGATTTGGGCAGCAATTCATCCAATAGAATATGAAGCTAACTTTGATATTTTTGCACCATTAACAACATATAATTTTACTAATGCTTGGTCACAGGCTCCCTTTGCAAGATATTTAATTAATACTGTTATGATGACAACCATGATTGTAATTTCGCAGTTTATATTATGTACTTTTGTAGCTTTTGCATTTGCGCGCTTTGAATTTCCATTTAAAAATATTTTATTTGCATTGGTGCTTCTGCAACTTCTCATAATGCCCGATATACTCATTGTAGAAAATTATAAGACTATTCGTTTTTTAGGCATTATGGACACAATATTAGCCATTGGCTTGCCTTACATGGCTTCTGGATTTGGTATATTTTTATTGCGTCAAACTTTTAAATCGATTCCAAAAGAACTTGATGATGCGGCTAGAATAGATGGGGCAGGGATATTAAGAATTATTTGGAATGTTTATGTTCCTCTCTCTATGCCTACTTTTGTAGCTTATGGTCTTGTATCTGTTAGTTTTCATTGGAACAATTTTTTATGGCCTTTGATTATTACTAATTCGGTAGAAACAAGACCACTTACAGTAGGGTTAAGTATATTTTCGATGTCTGAAGCAGGTGTTGAATGGGCAACAATAAGCGCTGGTACATTGATGACAACAGCACCATTATTTGTAGCATTTCTAATTTTTCAAAGGCAATTCATAGCCAGCTTCATGACGGCAGGTATTAAATAAAAATGCAGCAATCGGACAGCATAATTCTTGATTTAGATGGAACGGTTTATATTGATAATCAAATCATCAATAATTCTGATGCTGAAATTAGAAGATTAGCAAAGGAAGGTAAATCAATTTATTATTTAACAAATAATGATAGTAAAAATACTGATCACTATGTCAGTAAACTTTCAAAATTAAATTTACCTGTATATCAAAACTCTATTATTTCTCCAATTCACGTAATGATTGATTGGATAAAACAAAATAATATCAAGAATATCTTTATACTAGGGGTAAAGGAAATGGTTGATGAAATAATGTAAATAATACCTCAGATAATCCAGATTTAATTATTGTTGCTTTTGATAAAGAGCTTACCTATCAAAAACTAGAGACTGCTTGCGAGCTCATAAATAGAGGAGTTCCTTATTATCTAAGTCATATTGATATTTTTTGCCCAACCCTTAAAGGAAATATGCCTGATTGTGGTGCAATTGGTATTTTAATTGAAAAAACAACTGGAAAAAAATCAATCAATAACTTTGGTAAGCCAAGTGATTTAATGGCAGACTATATAAGTAACATTTTACATAAGGAGATTAATAAAACTGTGGTGGGAGATAGAATTCATACTGATATTGAATTAGGAAAAAAATTAGGTGCTGACACTGTGCTTGTTTGTAGTGGTGAATATCAAGCTTCAACAGATAAAAATCATAGTATTAAAGATACACAAATTTTTAATACTCTAACGGATTATTTAATTACAGTATAACTTATGCAAAATAAATCTTCACTGCCTGTTAACAAAAGACAACAAGATATAATTGATTATGCAAGAGATAATGGTTTTGTTACTGTAGAAAATTTATCAGAAAAATTTCAAGTAACACATCAAACGATTAGAAGAGATTTAACATTCTTATCTGATAATTTTTATTTATCTAGAACTCATGGCGGGGCCTTTTTCCAATCAGGTGTTTCTAACGTTAATCACTTCTCAAGACAAACAATTGCACAAAGTGAGAAAATTGCTATCGCTGAAAAAGTTAGTGAAATTATAACTGATAATTCCTCTGTAGTGTTAAATATAGGCACTACAACTGAGCAAGTAGCAAAAACTCTTATGGGAAAAAGAAAAGGATTAAAAATAATAACCAATAACATCAATATAGTTAACATAGTTTCTCATTCACCACATAGTGAGGTATGGGTAGCTGGTGGAAGATTGCGATCTGCTGATAATGCAGTAATTGGATCAGTTGCTTCAGATTTTATAAAAAATTTTAAAATTGATTATGCAATCGTTGGTGTATCTGCCATAGATAAAGAGGGTACACTATTAGATTTTGATCACGATGAGTTAATGGTAACTAAATCTATTTATGCGCAGAGTAGAAAAATAATATTAATCGCAGATGCAAATAAATTTGAGCGCAAAGCGCCTTATGTTACAGCG
>LUMP01000543.1_pt1 | contig 12429 bp, 11 predicted proteins | sample 729641 | NCBI WGS metagenome assembly LUMP01 (sample SAMN03860260, study PRJNA289734) | marine metagenome | biome: seawater column; feature: ocean; material: water; isolation source: Red Sea water column Station 12 - depth 47m | place: Saudi Arabia: Red Sea | collected 2011-10-15 | depth 47 m | reverse complement strand
TCTCACGGACTCAATTTGTGAATCCAAATTATAGTTAGTTTCTCTCCAAATTTCAATAGACTTCAAAGCTTGGAAAATAAACATATCAAGCCCATTAATTTTTTTGGAGCATTTATCAAATTTTTTTAAAAATAAAGTTTCTTTGGATGTATAAATAAGGTCTATTAATGAGGTATTTTCACCAACAGGAATATCAAAAAAATTATCTTCGTCATCTTTATACATTCCTACTGGAGTAGTATTTATTGCAACATCAAAATTTGAAAAATCAGAATTAAATAATTCTATATTTTCAAAACCTAGGTTATGCGCAAAATATTGAAGATCGCGAGCATTGTCGATTGATTTATTTTTAATGACAATCTGATCAACTCCTTGATCAATTAAACATTTAACTACAGTTTTTGCAGATGACCCTGCCCCAAGGACAACGCAGCTACCTCCCTCTATAACTATTCCATTTTCATTCAACAGCATATCAAATCCATACTTATCAGTATTAAATCCACAAATCATATTATTTGATTTTGATATACAGTTCACATTATCTAAGATTTTTGCCTCATCATCAATAGCATCCAAAAACTTTACTACGCTACTTTTGAATGGTATAGTAACATTAATACCATTAAATAAACCAAAATCATTATTGAAAAAATCATCAAGCTTATCATTTTCTAAATGAATTTTTTCAAAAGAACAGTTCAAGATATTCAATTTCTCATAAAGAATTTCATGAAGCTGAGGGCTTAAACTTTTATCAATTGGGTTTCCAATTACTGCAAATTTCATTTGGTTACCTCGCTAAGATAATTGAAGAAATTTGGCAATGAAATATCAACGCATTGTGTATTATCAAGCTCATATTTTCCAAAAGAAGTAAGGCTTAAAATTGTGAATGCCATAGCAATCCTATGATCATCAAAGGTAGTTATTTTAGGCATTGTTTGTACCTTACCTCCCTCGACAAATAAGTCATTATTTTTTTCATATGCCTTGATTCCAAATGCTTCTAGATTATGTATAATTGCGCTTAACCTATCACATTCTTTATATTTTAACTCTTCAACATTTTTGAAAACTGTTGTGCCTTTTGCAAAAGCCGCTACAACTGCTAATATTGGCACTTCATCTATGATTGATGGTATAGTTTCTGATTCAATTTCTATTGCTTTAAGATTAGATGCGCTAATAGTTAAATCTCCTACCTTTTCACCATTATGAACTGACTCATTTGATTTTGTTATTAAACAATTCATTTTATTTAAAACTTCAACAAATCCAATTCTTGATTTGTTAAGTAATACATTGGTCAGCTTTAAATTTGAATTATTATTAATAACTGCCAAAGCAACAAAAAAGGCTGCTGAGGATGGATCAGAGGGTACAGAAATATCAATCGACTTTAACTTGGATTTGAGTGGATGAACTATAATTTTACTTCCTTCACTTTCAATTGATGCTCCCATATTCTTTAACATAATTTCTGAATGATTTCTAGTCAGTATATTCTCATTAATACTTGATACGTTATTTGCACCTAAAGCTGAAAAAAGTATACTTGATTTCACTTGTGCGCTTGCAACTTTCATATCATAATCTATAGCGCTAATTCCGTCAGAAGCATCTATTGACAAAGGCAATAATCCATCATTAGAGGAAATTTTACATCCCATTGCTGTTAAGGGCGTAATTATTCGCTTCATTGGTCTTTTTGATAAGGACTCATCTCCAATTAATGAAAATGTTAATTTTTGGGAAGCTAATAGTCCTGCAACCAATCTAGTAGTAGTTCCTGAATTACCACAATCAAGATCATTTGATGGAGAATGAAGTTCTTTTCCATTAATTACTATTTCATTATCTCTTTCTTGTATTGAAGCTCCACAATCTTTCAAAATATTAATTGTTGATTGCAGATCAGCTCCATCATTTAAATTTCTAACATAACTAACTCCATCAGCTATGGCTGAAAGCATAATTGCTCTATGAGAAATAGATTTATCTCCTGGAAGTTGCAATGTACCTTGAACTAGCATTTAACCTTGCAGCTCCTCCGCAATATTGAAAGAGAGTTCTAGCGCTTGATTAGCATTCAATCTTGGATCGCAATGCGTATGGTATCTTGAATTCAAATCATCATCACTTACCTTGTAAATTCCTCCAGTACATTCAGTAACGTTTTGTCCTGTCATTTCCAAGTGAATTCCTCCTAAATGACATCCTTTTTCTTTGAGAATTTTAATAGCTTTTGATGTTTCATTAAGCAATGAATTAAAATCACGAGTTTTCAGACCAGATGGAGACTTTACAGTATTTCCATGCATAGGATCTGAAATCCATAATACATTTTTGTTATTTTTTGTTATTGCTTCAACCAACCCTGGTAAATATTGGTCAATATTCTCTTCACCATATCTAAAAATTAATGAAATCTTTCCTGCCTCATTTGTCGGATTAATTGTTTCAATAATTTTAACTAATTCATCTGGATCAAGGCTAGGACCACACTTAATTCCAATAGGATTGCTTATTCCTCTGCAAAATTCTACGTGAGCACTATCTATAAAGCGTGTTCTATCTCCAATCCATATAAAGTGGGCTGATGTACAATACACTTCATTTGTTAGTGAATCTACGCGTGTTAATGCAGCTTCATATGGTAAGTGAAGTCCTTCATGGCTTGTAAAAAACTCCACGGTATTTAAATCTATTACTGTTGATGTATTTACTCCTACAGCATCCATAAAATCTAAATACTCATTAATTTTTGCTGCGATTTTTTCATACTTCTTTCCTTCTTTACTTGCTTTAACAAATCCCATATTCCATGAATTCACTTTTCGTAAGTTTGCAAAACCTCCTTGAGCAAATGATCTAAGAAGATTTAAAGTAGAAGCAGATTGAGAATATGCTCTTAATAATCGTGCAGGATTTGGTTCTCTTTTTTCCTCTGAAAATTCAATACTATTTATAGAATCTCCGTAATAACTGTTTAGAGTTTTTCCATCTTTTGTTTCTAAGTCAGAAGATCTTGGCTTTGCAAATTGTCCAGCAATTCTTCCTAGCTTTATTACAGGAACTTTCAGCTTTGCTGTGATAACAGCGCTCATTTGCAAAATGACTCTGAAAGTATCTCTAATATTGTTTGCATTAAATTCCTTAAAACTTTCAGCACAATCTCCACCCTGAACTAAAAAGGCATCTCCTTTGCTAGCCTTTGCAAGATCTTGCTTTAAATTTCTACATTCCCCAGCAAAAACTAATGGTGGAAATCCTTCAAGTTTTTTTAATGCTTTTTCAAGCTGATCTGGATCATTGTATTGTGGGATATGTTTAATCTTGAAGTTTTTCCAAGAATCTTTAGACCACTTTGACATTATAGCTCCTCTACTTTTTTTGATTCTGATATGATTGACTGATAAATTGATTTTAAAAAGCTGGCTTCAGCAGCAGAAAAACGTGCATCAATTTTAGCATAGATTGCATTTTCTCTTTCTTGATCTAATACAGGCAAGCCTTCTTGCTTCTTAATTTGACCTATAGCGGTTACAGCATCTAATCTTTCAAGAAGTAAGTCAAAGATTTGTTCATCAGCTTTATCTATTTGTTCTCTATTTTCTAATATTTTTTCGTTCATAATTCCTCCATATAACAAAAAACCCTAGCGGGTTTTGCTAGGGTTCGTGTAGAATTGATATAAATTTATCGTTAGGCGTCTACAGTCCCCCCGTTTCTAAAATAAAAATAATAGTTATAAAATTTGCTCATTGGATTAGTTTAAACATCGATTGATAGGGATTCAAGAAAAATATTATTTTGATTTGAAAATCATTTTAGAAGATTTTGCTTCATCAAGAGCATCATAATTGAACATGAACGGTTTAAATTCTCCATTATTGTACATGTCAGTTTGATCATCATAGTGCTTTGATCTAAATAATCCTGACTGTCCTGTTGGTAAGATACTAAATCCATTATCAAAATCTGAAAAATCAATCACTCTTCTCATGGAAGACCCTGCTCGAACATTAAATGGCTCGCTCACAGAATAACTTGCTGCTCTTGGAGTCATGCCTGATCCTGCCATAGGATATGGCCCAACGCTAAAGTTAATTAACCTTTTCACCAATGGATCTTTGTCAAGACGATGGCGATAAGTAACTTGGTGCACTTGGCCCCATGTTAAATCTTTGGGATTTCCATATTTTTCAGAAAGAAATACATGTGCATCATGAAAAGACTTATTCACAATATCATTTAATGTTTCTTGTTCATCAGTTAACACATTATCTACCCATAAGGTTGCTTCCCCATCAAATATTTTTCTGATAGCTAGTGAACGGATATATTTCAAGCTATAAAATGTGTCAAAAGAATCATTGCCAAAACTATACAGTTCATCTTGAAATAGATTTTGAACTAACTGAAGATATACTGCATGGAAGGCTACTGTAGCATCTGAATCAATAGATTCAACCCCATCCCATCCTTTTAACATGTTAGAAATCTCATCTCCTTCATCTGAAAAACCTTGCGTATAATTTTCAGTAAAAATTGGAGCATATTCTTCTCCAAATGGCGAGGTAATATCATTGAGCACAGATTTCATATCATCAACATCAAATTTAGCATCGATTCTTAATCTTCTATCGATTTGTTCTCCACGACTTGGGTCTGCCCAATATCGTGATATATAGTATGGATATTCATCCCCAATAATTTTATTGTTTCCATTGGAGACATATCCTTTATCAGGATTAAAAGAATATGGCATTTCATCAAAAGGAATATATCCCTGCCAATCATGCTTTGTGGTAGTTCCATCAAAAGGAATTAGCATTTCAGCATCAAGCCTTATTGGGACCTTTGAGCTAGGTCTCCAACCAATATTTCCTTCCTTATCAGCATAAGTCCAGTTCTGACCTGGAGCACCAAACATTTTAGAAGCCTCCGAAAATTCCTCCCAATTAGATGCTTGAGCAAGCATAAATAGTGCTGTAGTCTCATCAAAGGCATCGTATTCTGTCCATTGAAATGATATGGCCTTATTTAATGCTTTTGCGTCTCTGTGTATCTTGCTAATAATTGGACCTCTGTGTGTCGAACGAATAGTAATTTTTCTTACATCTCCAGATTTTAAAGTGATTTCTTCTTCTTCAATTAATAAATCTCTCCACTGACCATCAACATAATATTGTGTTTGATCTTCATTCAATGATTCGATATAAAAATCCATATCATCTGTCATCACATTAGTAAAACCCCATCCTATATGCTCATTATGTCCAATAACTGGTAAAGGAAATCCATAAAGACCATAGCCACCAAAATTAAAGTTGTCACTTTTTAATCGTATTTCGTACCACCATGGTGGCTGATTATAGGCCAAGTGAGGATCATTTGCTAATAGGGGTTGTCCAGACACTGTTTTAGATCCCGAAATAGCCCATGCATTAGAACCATAGCCATCAGATATCGTTGGAAGCTATAGTCACATAATCTTCTTTATATGATGGCAATACTTCTGCTAAATAATCAGGGCCAAGCTGCTCATTAATCGCTCCAAAAAAAAGCTCTGAGTCCCATCCACCTTGCAATTCCCAGGCCATCATTGTACTTAAAGCAATAATATCTAGTGGTTCGAAAACAGGTAATTCTTTTATCTGCAATAACTTGAATTCTAATGGATATTCCGCTGGACTTAAGTTTTGGACATACGCATTTATTCCATAACATGTATCTTCCAAATGCTTCATAATATCAGGAGAAATCTTATCTAATGTCTTCTTTGCAGTTTTTTCAAAACCTAAGGTTCTTAAAAAGCGATCTTCAGCAAATAATGTGTCATTAACTACTAAGCTTAATTGCCCCTTATATGCATATTTCATGAAAGCCATTTGAAATAGTCTGTCTCTTGCTCCAATATAACCAGCAACTTTAAACATATCTGAATCGTTTTCTGCAAAAACACTTGGAACGCCATAATCATCAAATAATACCTCGACATCATTTGATAATGATAGCTCAGTATTAACACCAGAGTAAGAAACTTCAACTGGCTTTAAAAATGCATTAATAGCATAATTTATAATTATAAATGAAACAATTATTAGAAATAGAATTTTGGTACGCATTTCCATTACAAAAACTAAGGAAAAAAATTACTTTTTGAGAGGGTTTTTTTAAAAAATTACTTCATAAGATTCTTTTTAAAAAAATCAGCAGCAAATTTAAATGATTTTTCACGCGCATCATCATTTCCGCCCATTGTTGGCCCTCTTCCAGCACAGGTCAATAATGCTAACTTTTGCATGGTTGGAGAATTAATTGGAATACTCCAGAATTCACTTAAAAATAACGCACCTTGATCATTCATTGGAAAAAAGCAATCTCCAAGCGTATATCCATGCTCCATTGTTGTTAACTCCATTTCTCTATCAAAAGAGTGGTGAGCATCTTTATAAATGGTAATATCTATATTATGCGGTAATCCACTTTCGTTCAATTTATCAAGAAGATTTGTACATGCTGAAGCAGGTACCCAATCATCCAATTCACCAATTAAAATATGCACTGGTGCTTGACTAAAAATCATAGATTCATCAGGATAAGGATATGCTAAACACCCAGGATAGATTGGTAAATGAGCAGCAAATCTAAATTCTCCATTATTGATAGAATTAATTAAAGGCATCCAGGCAGAATATAGCGAGACAGTACCTCCTAAACTCCATCCTGTTATTCCAACATTATTTATATCAATATTTGGATGTGTAGACAATGTTTCAAGCGCAAGATAACTATCAAGAATCATCATTGCTGAGGTGACTTCTACCTGACTACCAACTGTAGACTGTACATCTCTACTATCAAAACTTTGTAATTGAAACGTAGCAAACCCTAATGAACGATACATTTCTAAATATTTTAAGTGATGTGGACCCCAGTTTAAGCTGCCTGCAACTCCAATAATAAGAGGGTATTTTTTTTCTGCATCAAAATCTGCTGGAAATCCCAAGATTCCAGTAACAGTTTGTGTTTCTTGATTATCAAGATCAGTAATTACCTCTTCAAAAGAAAATGGATTTCTACTCTCAAAAACAATAGTTTCATTTAACGTTTCCTGTGCTATAATCTGAGAACAAATTAATAGTAATAATATTTTTTTCATGATTTCTCCAATAATTGTAAATACGATTTAAATAGCAATCCACCTCCACCGCTATATCCAACAAGTTCTCCGTTACTTCCAACGATTCTGTGACAAGGAATAATAATTGGGATTTTATTGGATCCACTGACTCTGCCAACTGCTCTAGCAGATTTTGGTTCTTTTATTTTTTCAGCAACCTGTTTATAACTTTTTGTTTTTCCATACGAAATTTTGGACATTTCCTTAAAAACTTTTAATGAAAACTCTGAACCTTCAATGTGAACTGGAATATCAAATTTTTTCAACTTTCTAGCAAAATAAGCATTCAATTGATGTTGGACCTCTTTAGCAAATTTTGAAGAACTATTTTTATTGATTTTTAAAGATAATTGCCTTTCCATTAAATCATTTTTATCCTCGGAAAATGATAAGTCAAATAGCTTATTATCATTAAATAAAATTCGAAAGTAAAAATGAAGATTATTGACCTGGAATATTTTTTGATTCATGACCAAAAATTAATATCATCATGGATTTGTACTGTTTGAACTCTCATTTTTTTGTACCACTGTTTTCCATGTTTCTTTGCTTCGATGTGTAAAAAATTTTTCCTCCAAATATCTATGCTTTCTAAATCTTTCCAATATGATATAAATGTGTTCTCATTTCCGTCACCAAATTTATCATAACCAAGATACCCAGGAATATCTACCACTGCATCAATGGTTTTTTGATCCATATCAGCATACCCTTCTAAATCATTGCTTAGCTGATATGAGAATATAACAGCATAACAACCTTTAACATCTTTAGGGATTTTATGTGAAGCTTTCATAAATCGTTAATAGTTAAAGCTTAACTGCAGTACCATAAATGAAAATTTCAGACGCTCCTGCTTGTAACATAGAGGTCGTGAATCTTACGCCAACAATTGCATCAGCATTCAATTCTTCCGCTCTATGAATCATTCTATCCATTGCTTGCTGCCTAGACTCTGCCATCAATTTTGAATATTCAGTAATTTCACCACCAACAACGTTTCTTAAACCAGCAAGAATATCTTTACCTAAGTGCCTAGCTCTTATTGATTGCCCGCTAACAACTCCAAGAACTTGGGAGATAGATTTATTTTCAATTTTGTCTTGAGTAGTTACTATCATTATTTATCAATCTCCTTTGAGTAGTAATTATCTTCTTTATTGTTTATTCGCTCATTCAGTACTTTAACAAAAAGCATCAATAATCCACTTGCAAATAGTAATATTAATAGACCATCTGGGTAAAAAACCTCTACTTCAGAAAGAGAGAAGTTTATTGCAAGCGCGTAAAAGACAATTAACAAAAAATAACCAAATTTTTCCATACCAAACAATTTAAGTAGTTTATTTAAAAAAACTATAATATTATCAGTTGAAATGGACTCAAAAAAACTATACTCTATAATAATAATTTTAATAATTATTTTGTCATTTCTTTCTTACAAATATAACGACACAAATAAAGAATTAAAAAAGTACAAAGAGTACTATAAAGACTTATCAATCATGTATTTAAATGAAGTGATTGAAGCTCCTGAACTTGAAGCCCCAACTGCCCAAGATATGAAGGTCACAACAATAGACTTTGAAAGCAATATGCTACAATTCTCCGATCTTGAGAATAATATTTTCACTATTCAAAATTTTAAAGGAAAAAATCTTTTTATCAATTATTGGGCAACTTGGTGTAATCCTTGTTTAGCTGAAATGCCTTATATGGCTGAGCTGTATGAAAAATACAAAGATGAAGAAGATATTATATTTTTATACTTATCTAGAGAAAAATTAGAGACAATTAAAAATTATATACCAAAAGATGAAAGTCTTCAACAACTGCCAATTTACAAGATTATCACAGATGATGAATTCTTTGCAACTTCAGGTATTCCTACTACCTTCATTGTTAATTCAGATGGAGAAGTTATTGTAAAGGATCTTGGAAGCGCTTTTTGGAACGACGAATCTGTTTTCAAATTCATTGATAACCTAATTGGTAAAAATGAAATCTAATATTTCAATTAACACAGATGATCACTTTCCATACCTTGGGAATGGAATTCAATTTAATGAACATTTATTTGGTTTAGAGTTTGATGCAAACTTAATTCAACAAACATCAGAATTGATATGGCAACCTAATTCCACCTTACCATACTCAACCCTTAAAAAACTTCCAGCTCCTTATAACATATTATCAGATATTGCACTTGAAATGACCGTGCACAATAATTCAAAAACAGGTTTAATTGGACAGAATGCACTTTTTAATGAAGTAAAATTAATTGATGATGGATTAATGGATAAATTTATTTTAGATGTACAAAATCATATTGCTAATCCAACAAAAGAATCAGCTGAATTAATTGCAAACGTAAGGTGCTGGTCCTCATGGTTAGCAAATGGAATTAAAATTGAGCCAATCTTTAACGGAAAAAAGAAAGCGTGCTCATTCATTCCATGGCCACTATCAGGATTACTTCTACTATCTTCAAGAATTACGGGTCAACAACCTGAATTTGAGTATGCTGCAGATTATGTATTACGTTCTGGAATTCTTCCAGATCAAGAATTAGACAATTATGATGATTTGAATAAAAATATAGATTATATAAGATCAATTAAGCCTTTAGTTGCTTTTCATGATTTTGATGGAAACGAACAAGGATTTAGAATGACTCACCTTGCCATGGAAAGAACTTCAAATATGATGATTGAAAATGCTCTTTTAGCAGTTAAGGGAAATAATATTAAGGAAAATCTTGAAAAAATTGAATTAGCTACAATGCAGTCTAATCAATTATTTAATGCGATGTGGAAAGTAAGTGAACCATTGCTCTACAACAAAGAAGTAAGGATTTTTATTCAAGGACTTTTTGGAAATCAAGGAAGTATCTATCCAAAAGAGGGTTTATTTTTTGAAAATTGTGGAGATATATTTAACGAAGATTATAACTCTAAAGGTTGCTATTTATCCAATCTACATGGCCAAACAGGTGCAAACAGCTCATATCATCCCATCGCAGATGAAATTACTGGCGTTGGTAATCATACTCACGCATATATCGCAGACGAAATAGTTGATAAATCTATGATCAAAGGAGTCTTAGAGAAAGGGTATGTAAGCTCTGACGATTTACCAAAAAATGTGGAAGTTGATTCACTAACAAAATTACTAAAATCATTTAGAGTTGGATACAGACCTCCTGCGCATCATGCCATGATTGTTAAAACAAGAAATATTATTCAAAACTCAAATTATTTTTCAAAGATTGAATCTAGTAATGATAATAAAAAAATCTTAGCTAGTGCAGTAAGATGGATTATTCAACATCGAATAGATCATTATAAAATGGTTGTTAGCTATATTCTACGAGCGCCAGATCCTTATCAGCATCAAACAAAAGCTAAAGGTACTGGAGGGTCTCCTACCCCTACCTTCCTTCCAAAAATGTTTACTCACAGCATAGATAGGTTACAGAGTTTAGTAGAAAATGAAAATTTACCATGGGCAGATAAGCTTATTGATATTACGTCAAATCATGAAACTGCAATGCAACAATTCCAAAAAATTGCAATGCAATCTGAAAATTAAAAATTATCTGTTACTAAATGCTCCATGAAGAAATCAGCCATCTTCTTATAAAGATGGTATCTATTCTTCCATCCATCAGCTGGATAATCTTCGCTTAAAAAATTGTTATTAGACATTCCATGGTTAGCATTTGAATAAATGAACATCTCCATATCTTTTCCATGTTCTGCATACGCTTTAGCAAGCTTTATTGAATGCTGATGATGAACATTATCGTCTGCATTTCCATGTATTTGGAGTAGATGTCCTTTAGCTTTATCTACGTGTGTAAGTACTGAGGCATTTTTATATCCTTCTGGATTTTCTTCAACTAACCCCATATATCTTTCTGTCCAAATAGTATCATATAGTAACGGCTCTACATTTGGAGCAATAGATATACCAGCTTTAAAATAATCGCTGGCTAAAGTCATACACATGTTAGTCAAATAACCGCCGCCACTCCAGCCCCATATTCCGATGTTATCTCCATCAACATAAGTAAGACCTTGTAAATATTTTGCTGCTTCAATATGATCCTTAACAAGATATTTACCATAATCACCATAAGCTAAATCTTTGAATGCTTTTCCTCTTCCACCAGTACCTCTATTATCAAATGAAAAAATGATAAAATCTCTACTTGCAAAATATTGATGTAAAGTGTGACTTCCTGCACCCCATCTGTTGATAACTAATTGTGACCCAGGACCACCATAATTATAAAGAATAACAGGATATTGTTTCATTGGATCAAAATTATGAGGATATGTAATTAAAGCATTAAGCCTAGTACCATCATCTGTAAAAATATTAATTAGTTGAGGATAGGTTAGATTATATGCATCAAATTTAGACTTATCTGTTTCTCTGAGAATTCTAACAATCTTTCCATTATCTTCTCTTATGAGTGTTTTAGGAGGAACTGTAAAACTTGAATATGAATTAATGAAATAGTTTAATGTTGGAGAGAAAGATGATGAATGAGAGCCTTTTTCTTTGGTAAGTCTTTTAAGTCTGGAACCATTGAATTTAATTGAGTAAACATGATTTTCTGTTTCAGTCTCTTTCTTAGCTGAGAAATAAATCATTTCATTCTTATAATCAATTGCACTTATGTTATTTACCTCCCAATCTCCTCTTGTGACTTGATTTATTGGTCTTCCATCAGGTCTATTTCTGTAAATATGACTAAATCCATCTTTTTCAGAAATCCAGATGATTTCCCCATCATCCATAATCGCAAAACTAAAACCTCTCTTAGTAGTCCATGTGCCAATTTCACCTGGAACAATAAACGGATCTCTGTCAATCCATGAATCATTTGAGTCATTTAGAATTAGGTCTGCCCCATTAGTATCGAAATCATATTTGTATAAATTCCAATCATTTTGCTTCCTATTCAAAGTAGCAAAATAAAGATTAGATGAATTTGTTTGCCAAACAATATCGGGAATGTAATATGCCGTATCTGGTAAGTTGACTGATCTATATTCTTTATTTTTTAAATCTAATATACTTATCGAAACAATAGGATTATCTTCTCCAGTTTTTGGATACCTGATGTACTTAACAACTGGATATTGTGCTTCATAATCAACCAAAGCATACTCTTTAACATATGTTTGGTCTTCTCTTATAAACGCAATGTATTCACTATTAGG
>LUMP01000384.1_pt1 | contig 12438 bp, 11 predicted proteins | sample 729641 | NCBI WGS metagenome assembly LUMP01 (sample SAMN03860260, study PRJNA289734) | marine metagenome | biome: seawater column; feature: ocean; material: water; isolation source: Red Sea water column Station 12 - depth 47m | place: Saudi Arabia: Red Sea | collected 2011-10-15 | depth 47 m | reverse complement strand
GCACAATCATTGCTTGATAACTATTTAAAAGACCTAATGTTCTTAGCACTTTATATAAAGGAATTAAAAGCACCGCTCCTGAAAACATATTAATTGCCAATAGCACGTACAAAGAAGTATTTTTAAAAGGGAAGCTAAATCTCGCATAAGAATATGCGGCAGGAATTACAAAAAGCAAAGTTAGAATTGCTACTGAAGAAGCTAAAAAAAAGCTATTAAAAATATATCTGCCTAATAAAGGAACAGTATTCCACATTTCTCTGTAAGCCCAAAAAGATAAATCATCCGAAAAAAATTGATATGGTGATCGAAATAAATGATCAAGTGGCCGAAGAGATGCATAAAACATCTCAACAAAAGGTAAGAGAATAAATGTCATGAAAACAAGTATTGCAGAATATATAAATATTTTTTCTAAAGTTGAGTACTTATCCATGTGATATCTTCTTATTTATTCTGGCAAGTAGAGCTAGATAAAAACCAGCAAATAAAGTTAACAACACCATTACAACAACTGCCCTTGCAGCACCTCTGCCAAACTTATAGTTTCCTAAAGCTTGTTTATATGTATCTATAATTAATGTAGTGGTTGCCCCTCTTGGCCCTCCTTCTGTTAAAATCCAAATAATTTCAAAAGAATTGAATGTCCAAATTGCTGATAAAATTGACATTGTAATTATTACTGGTGTAATTTGAGGAAGTGTAATTTTGAAAAATCTGTCCCATCTTGATGCACCATCACAATAGGCAGCTTCATACAAATCTCTTGGGACTCCTTGCATTGCAGCTAGAAAAAATACCGTAACCATTGGTGTTCCAACCCATACATCAGCAATGACTGTGGAGATAAACGCACTTTGTTTGTAAGCAAGAAATCCGTATGGACCATCTAAAATACCAGTATGCATTCCAATACCAGCAATAATGCCAAAATACCCATTGTAGAGCCACAACCAACCGAGCATACCAATAGCAATTGGCACTACCCAAGGAGGCATGATCAAAACCCTAAACATTGACCGGCCTCGTAAATTAGCATTCAATAAAATTGCTCCAATGAGACCAATTAGTAATTTTAAGCTAACCGAAAAAAACATCCATACAAAAGTTCTCGTTACAATTTTATTAAATTTTTTACTGGAAAGCATTTTTTCATAATTTTCAAAACCTACATAATCTTCACCAGCCAAACTAGAATTGGTAAAAGACAATCTTATTGTTTCAAGAACTGGCCAAGCAACAATTAGTAAAATATAAATTGCTGCTGGGGCAATAAGTGCATAAGCTAAAAATGTAGGTGAATTAAAAGATCTAAGTTTTTTATTCATTTTTATTTTTTCATTGTCCCATCTAACTTATTCCAACTATTAGTTAAATCAATTATTTTTCCAGTTTTGCGTGACTCATCAATTTTCATTGCTCATCAATTTTCATTGCTACAATACCTGCTTCTATGCAATCTTTAACACCGACAGGGAGTGCAATTCCAGAATTTAATAGATGTTTGTTAATATCCTGGAGCATAAGGTTATCAGCTCCATAGTGTCCTTTTGATGCGCCAAAAGCAGCCCCATAGTCTTCATCTAACACTACATTGTTTTTTTGATCATGAGCTTTTAAAAAACCTCTTACAAAATCTCCTTCGACCATTCCGTTGGTACCGATGACGGCAAAACGTCTGAATTCATCTGGCACGCGCATATTAGTATGAAAAGCAAGCGTTGCACCATTTTCATATTCTAAAATTGCAACTTGGTGATCCACAATGTCAGCATCACTATCAAAAACTTTATCTTTTGCTTCCCATCCATGTAAATTGTATTTTGAAAATTCTTCAAGATTATCCGTTGGTTGGTTTGAAGGTATAAATGAGTGTCTTCCTCCAAAACTAGCAACACGAAGCGGCCTGCATCCAACAATCATATTATAAAAATCAATATCATGGCAGCATTTTTCTAGCATAAAACCTCCAGAAAACTCTTCTTTGCGTCGCCAATTTCGCATAAAAAATCCACCGTGCCACGGCATAATATGCTCTGAAGCTTCTACAGACACTATACTTCCCAAAACATTTTTATTAATTAACTCTCTTACAGATCTTGCATGTTGAGAATATCTCAAAACCAAACCAACTAAAACTTGATCTTCGCCAAACTCAGCTAGAAGTTGTGCAAGTTCATAAGATTGATTTTCATTTACAACTATTGGTTTTTCAGCAAAGATTCTTACTCCCGCATTTAATCCTACTTTTATATGATCTAGATGAAGATGATTTGGAGATCCTATCATCAATAAATCTAAAGATTCATTTTTTAGCATGTCTTCTAAAGAGTCATATTGCTTAGTTGGAAAAAAATTATTTTTTTCTGCATATTCTTTACCAATTGGCAAAGGATCTACGTAAGCTACTAATTGTGCTTCTCTATTAATTTGTGATAATTCATGATAAACATGTGCAATTCTATTCCCTAAACCAACAGCACCAATTTTCATATTAAACCCCTTATTTTTATAGACTTAACACTAAAAATTATGAAACTTCCACCCCAATTTTGATAAAAAATCTACATTATGAAGAAGAGATGATCTAAATTGACTCCAAGTTCTCTTAGCTTTTGAAGACCATGCAATTTCAGCAAGTGCTGCAAGGCGAGGATTAATCATTGCATCAAAATAATCTTTATCAGTTATTGTTTCAGACCAAAGTTGTCCTTGTATTCCAAGCACGTTTTCAATTTCTTTAGGTTGGTACTCTTTCAATGGTTGCCAATCAAAAACTTCTTTTACCTCTATTGTAGCGGCCCAACAAATACCTCTTTCAAAAGTAGAATTATTATAAGCCATATCGAAATAGGTTTTCTGACCTGGGCACAGAACTGTTTTAAATCCATTTTTTGCGGACATTATGCCAACGTCGGGATGCTCCCAGGCAAATATAATACAGGTTTTATCAACCTTGCCTGCACTACCAGAAGATCCAATATCGTTATGAGGTGGAAGAGCTGCTTCATTCCAAGCCGCTGTCAGTTTTTGATTATCTTTAAGAGTAGAAATTATTTTATTCATATAATCATCTTGTAATTCATCAAAAGATGAGATGTTATTTTTTTTCATGTACTCAATTACTTTTGGAGAACCTTCCCATGACTCTTTAGGCCTTTCATCAACGCCGACATGTATAATATTAAATGAAAATATCTCACTCAATTCCTCTAAAATATTTTTTAGAAAAGTATGAGTTTCTTCTAGTGCAGGATTGATGGTATTATCTGGATAGTTGCCTACATCTTCTGATGAGATGTTAGAAGTTTGATCTCTTAACTCAGGCATAATCTGAAGCAAAGTCCATGAATGTGCGGGTAAATCAATCTCAGGCATTATTTCTATGTTACGTCTTTTAGCGTAATCAATTAAATCCTTAATCTCAGTTCGGGTGTAGTAGCCACCACTTTTTGAATAACCCGTGCCATAAAAAGGAGGTATTTTTTCATTATAACCTCTAAATGCACCAACTTTTGTTAGGTTTGGATATTTATTTAACTCAATTCTCCATGCTTCATTATCTGTTAAATGCCAGTGAAATCGATTAAGTTTAAAATAACTCATATAATCTAAGAGTCTTTTTATTTCTTGAATAGAATAAAATTGCCGTGCACAATCAAGATGCATACCTCTCCAATTTAAAACTGGAGTATCTTCAATAAATCCGAGAGGTAAATTTGTCTTATAAAAGTTGATCAGTTGAATAAGTGTTATAATTGCGTAAAATTTTCCTGCATAGTCTGAATAATGAATTGTCACTGAATGCTTATCAAATAGAATTTTATATGACTCAGAATTTAAGTTATGTTTTTCTAGTATGATTAAATGTCCAGTGGAGGTATTAAAATTAATTTTAGAAGATTTTAAAAAGTTATTAAAATTTTCAAAAAAAACTTTTTCACCAGATGGTATTTTAAAGTCCAAACTATTTAGTTGAACAGTTTCTTTTTGTAGACTTAATTTTTGTGGAAGAGGAATAATTGGAACAAAATTTTTTTCTTGTTCATCAGAATAAATAATTTTATCAATAGGGTTTTCAAATTGAAGAGGTATGATTTTACAGTCTATCTTGTTTTCATTTTTATCAAGAATAAATAAACCTTCAGGGCCACAGGAAAGATTATAAGAACCAATTCTTGGTTCTTGTAGGGTTACAAATATTTCATCTTGTTGTGAATGAAGTTCATAATACCGTCCAACTTTGTTTAAAATAGTTGCACCGCTAATATCTTTTATTGAATAAACAAGAGAAAAACATATTTTAAAATCACCGTGTAAATATTGATCGCTAATAATTTTTATTTTTAATTTATTATTTTGAGTAAAAATTAACTGTATTTCCATAATCAATAATTTATATATTTAGATTATCATGGGTTTTAAAGAACTATTTAATGAAGATTTTTCAGCCTCAAGTAGCGCACATGCAAGAGTTAATCTAATAGGTGAACATACTGACTATACTGGAGGGTATGTATTACCTTCATTATTAAAATTTCATACGACTGTTCAAATTTCTAAAAATGATGAAAAAAAATACCAAGTATATTCAGAAAATTTTGATGAAAAAAAAATTTTCTCTGATTTTATTAAATCAAAGAACAATGATTGGCTTGATTATATTAAAGGATGTTTATTCGTTTTCTATGATGAAAATAAACATATCCCAAATACACATTTAAATATTTTTATATCTTCAAATATTCCTATGGGAAGAGGCATTTCTTCATCCTCAGCACTTTGTGTTGGTGTTTTAAAATCATTAAATATTTTTTTTAATACAAGTTATTCTGATAAACATATTGCTATTCTAGCGCAAAAAGTTGAGCGAAATTATATAGGTGTTTCAGGTGGAATAATGGATCAAATGGTATCTTCAATAGGTATACACCGTAAAGCTTTTTTCTTGGACTGCTTAAGTTTAAAATTTGAATTAATAGACCTACCTAGTGATTGGGTTTTTTGCTTAGTTGACTCAGCAGTTCAACGCAACTTGAGAGATAGCGCATATAATGAGCGATACAATCAACTAAAACAAGCTGAGCAATATCTTGAAGCAGAATATTTAGGATCAATTAAACCTGAGCAATTCAATGAAAATAAAATTAAGGATGAATTAATATTAAAAAGAGCAAGACACGTGATAACTGAAAATGCTAGGGTGCTTGAAGCAAAAGAATGCATAATAAATGGCAATATTAAATCATTTGGAAAATTAATGAATGAAAGTCATCTATCCTATGCAAAAGATTTTGAGGCATCAACTGAAGATGTTGATATGATCGTTGAAAGATCATTAAGATCTGGAGCAGAGGGAGCTAGACTGACTGGTGGAGGATTCGGGGGTTTTACAGTATCATTAATTCAAAAAAATAATTTTGCTACATGGAAAAAAAATATGAAAGAATTTTATGATGATGAAAATATATTTGAAGCGTAATGCAGAAATTTAAAAATTATATCAATGGGGATTTTGTAAATTCAAAGACAGGTAAATCATTTACATCAATTGATCCATCAAATGAAAAAGAATTTGCAGAAATTAGCCTTGCTGAAGAGTTTGAAGTAAATGCAGCCGTTGAAGCAGCTTACAATGCCTTTCATGGAGAATGGTCAAAAATTCTACCATCTAAAAGAGCTCAATACTTAAGAGCAATAGGTGATCAGTTAAAACATAATGCTGAACTTCTTGGAACTATAGAAACAAAAGATACTGGAAAACTATTCAAAGAGACAAAGTTTCAGGCAAATTACATCGCTGAATACTATTACTACTATGCAGGTTTAGTTGATAAAATTGAGGGTGCAACACTCCCTATAGATAAAGAAGATATGCAAGTTTTTACTACGAGAGTACCTGTTGGTGTTATTGCTGCAATTATTCCTTGGAATTCTCAGATGTTTCTAACTGCAGTAAAGTTGGCACCAGCTTTAGCAATGGGCAACACCATAGTAATTAAAGCATCTGAAATTGCACCTACTCCTTTATTAGAATTTGCCAAAATAATTGATAAAGCCGGTTTGCCCAAGGGAGTTGTAAATATTTTAACTGGTTATGCAGATACGTGCAGTAAATTACTTACTTCACATCCTAAAATTAATAAGATTGCTTTCACAGGTGGTGTTCATACAGCAAAACATATTGTTAAAAATTCTGCAGAAAATTTATCTCAAGTATCTCTTGAGCTTGGAGGGAAAAGTCCAGTGGTCGTCTTTAATGATGCCCGTAAGGACAATGCAATAAATGGGATCATGGCAAGTATTTTTGGTGCTGGTGGTCAAAGCTGCATTGCGGGCTCAAGACTTTATTTGCAAAAGAATATTTACGAAGAATATCTTAAAGAATTAAAGACTAGAGCAGAAGCAATTACAATAGGTGATCCCATGTCTAATTCTACACAATTGGGACCTTTAGCTACTTTGAACCAATTACAAAACATAGAAGATAAAATTAAACAAACCCTAGAACAGGGCGGTAAAATAATAACGGGTGGAAATAGAATAAACGAATTTAAAAAAGGTTTTTATTTTGAGCCTACCATCATTGAATGTAATCATCATAATTTGCCTGCAGCGGAAAATGAATTATTCGGTCCTGTTTTATCAGTAATGAAATTTAATGATGAAGATGAGGCAGTTAAGCTGATGAATGATAATACTTTTGGCTTAGCAGCAGGAGTCTTTACTGAAAACAACGGGATTGCAATGCGAGTTTCTAAAGCTGTTCAAGCAGGAATTGTTTTTGTTAATACTTACAGATTAATTTCACCCATGGCCCCTTTTGGTGGCTTTAAAAATAGTGGGTATGGAAGAGAATCAGGAATTGAGGTGATGAAAGATTATTCGAATACTAAAACAACTTGGATTAGCACCTCAAAAGAACCTTTAAGTGATCCCTTCAATTTGCGTTGATAAATGAATTCTGAAACTAATATTAAAAGAGGTTTTGCAGATGAAGAATTTGAAAATCGAACCCTTCGTGCACAAGAAATTATGCATCAGTACGAATTGGATGGTATTTTATTAACTACCCCACAAAATATTAGATACTTTACTGGATATGACTCTCAATTCTGGGAGAGTCCGACACGTCCTTGGTTTGTTATTGTGCCATTATCAGGAAAGCCAATTGCAATCGTACCAGAAATTGGCGCGTCTGAATTTAACAAAACTTGGTTAGATGAAATTAAAACTTGGCCATCACCGAGGCCTGAGGATGAAGGTATAAGTTTATTAAAATCAAATCTAGAAAATCTAAAAAAAACTTTTGGACAAATTGGTTTAGAATTGGGGAGTGAAATAGCACTAAGAATGCCGGTAAGAGATTTCATAAAATTAAAAGAAATTGTTAACACAAATTTAGTGGATGGATCAGATGCGATTTGGGATATGCGTATGATTAAAACAAATGAAGAAATAAAGAAAATTAAATTTATCTGCTCAATAGCAAGTGATGCATATAATGCATTGCCATCAACTCTCTCTATTGGAAATACAGAGAGAGAGGCAGTTCACAAATTAAAAATGGATATTCTAAACAGAGGTGCTGACAGTGTGCCGTTCATGCCTGGAATTTCTGGCCAAGGTGGTGTTCCACAAATTGTTTGTGGACCTACCGATCGCATATTAGACGATGGTGATATTTTATTCATAGATACTGGATCTACTTTTGATGGATATTTTTGTGATTTTGATAGAAATTATGCATTTGGAAAAGTAACTAGCGATGTCGAAAAAGTATATCACGTTTTATGGCAAGCTACGGAAGTGGGTATTAAAACTGCCATTCCAGGAGCTACCACAAACGATATTTTCAATGCAATGAATAAAATTATTCAAGATAACGGGGCAATTGGAAATAATGTTGGAAGATTAGGTCATGGTCTTGGCTTGCAACTTACAGAACCACCATCACATCGATCTGGTGATAAAACTATAATAAAAGAAAATATGGTTTTAACTATTGAGCCCGCCATGGAATATGCTCCAGGAAAAATGCTTGTACATGAAGAAAACATAATAATCCAAAAAGATGGCGCTGAATTAATTACTAAAAGAGCACCTCAAGAAATTCCAGTAATAAAATAAAATTACAAATTTGATTTTAATCTTCTTAATTTTCCCTCTGTTGAGTCATGATCAATATAACAACCTTGTAAGTGTCTAAAACCAGTATTTACATCGTATTCCGTTCTGCCATGTAAAACTCTTATATTATCAAACATCATTAACATACCGCTTTCCAGCCGAAAATTTAACTCAAACTCCTCAGACTCGTACAAATAATATAGTTTTTTTCTTGCAGTATAAAAACTCTCTAATTTCTTTGGTTCTAAATATGGAACATAATCTAACCTACCACTAAATCTACTTTGTAAATAATTTCCACTATCATCTAATTCAATTAGCTTTCCATAATTTTCAAGAATAATATCTTTATCCACAAACTTAAATAATACGTCTGTAGTTGTAAGAACTTCATACATTTCTGGCTCTTCTTTTTTAAGATACTCCGCTACCGCATAACCATCTACCAACGAAGAGTCACCTCCCTTTGCTTCATTAGCTATACAGTGTAAAATTTGAATTCCTGGCATTGGTTTTCGGTAGGGATTGTCAGTATGCGCTTTAATTCCAAGACTAGTATATGCCAAATCATTAGCTTTAGGTTTTGAAACAACATCAAAATGCTTTCCAAAATTAGTTGTTCTTACAGGGCCAAACATTTCAGCAAATTTAATTACTGTGCCCTCTTCTGCAGAAGTGTTTTTAACAATAACAAAACCAAGTTCTTGAAAATCATTTAATAATTCTGAAATATATTTGTCTTCGTTTAAACTTTTAAAATCATAAATAGGCAATTCTTTAAATTGATTTTTCCATGGCGTTTTCTTCGGAATAATATCTTTAGAATTTAACTCTTGAATCAATGAATCAATTGAAAAAACACCATTAGAATTATCAGTAAACTCAATTTTTAAAAGATTATCTTCGACTTTGTATTTTGAAAATTTTATATTTGGATCTAACAAAGATGGCTCGTACAATCTTTGATAATTATGTTGATCTAAATAGTTTTCACTATTTAATCTTTCGCGCAACCATAGGGGGTGAATTGAAAAGTTTTTTAAATTTTCATTTTTTGAATTTAAACATCCATTTTCATCTAAAAAAAATTCCATTAGAAAAATATATGTAAATTTATTAAATCTGCAATTAAATTTTTACTTCCTAGTCTCTATTATTGTATAAATTATGACTGAAGACAAAAGCGTAAAACCACCCACAATTGTATTAATTGATGGAACTTCATTAATAACAAACCATACCCATGCAGTACCAAAAACACTTTCGAGCAAAAATATAAGATAGACCTGATAAGCAGGAGTGTACTTAGGGGCAATTGTTAAAATAATAAAGGGCACAGGCAAGATTACAAAACACATTAGTGACAAATATACAATTTGTGTAAGATTAAGATTAAATTCTATTTCAAAAGGGAGGGAGTATATTCCTGCCAACACACAACCTAATAAACATGCAGGAACGAGATCTTTATTTTTAAAATATCTTACCACGACTCCACTTGCGCCCATTGTTATAGCAACTATAAGTGCCATGAAATCGCCGAATATCCCTGTTGTAGTATAACTTCCCCAACCAATAGTAAGCATACTTGCTATAGCAACACTTATTATAATCCAAGTAAAGAATGTTGGTTGTTCTTTTAAAAAAAATATTGAAAAGAACGCAGCAAAGATTGGGGCTCCAGCTACAATTACTAAAGTATTAGCAACTGAAGTATATTGAATAGCGTAAACAAAACAAATGTGTGTAATGGCATAAAAAATTGCATACGCAATCCCAGGTATGCCAATTAATAAAAAAACATTTACTGTCTCCCTCTTATACGACCATAATATAAATAGTAACAATGTTATTGCAGGTAAAAAACTTCTATAAAATATTAAACTATAATCGGTTAAATTTAATAATCGTATTAAAAGACTGTCAGGACTAATGATGATAACACCGAAAAACGTCCATAGTAAACCTTGTGCACTTTTACTCATAATTATTATTTAATAATTTTTTTATTTTCTCTTAACGAAATATATACGCCACTGGCAATAATTATAATGAGACCAATCCATATCCATTGATTTGGAAAATCTCCAAAAAAGTAATATCCAATTATTACATTCATAATGATTTCAGAATAAGACAAGGGGGCTAACTTTGATGCTTCAGCATAATTTAAAGATAAAATAAGTAAAAAATGTGCCAATGTTCCAATAGCTGCAAGCAATATTAAAATTAACCAGCCAGCATTAAAATTAACCAGCCATTAAAATTTAGATAGCTCCAATAAAATGGAACTATTATACTTATTACAATTGCCCCTGATAACCCTGTGAAAATCAGTGTCATTAAAGGACTATCAATAGAAGATAATTTTCTGGTGCTAATTATATAGAAAGCATAACAAATACCTGCACATACTGCACCCACAGTTGCCATATTAACTTCTGTAAAGCCTGGTCTAATAACGAAAAGAACTCCAATAAAACCTGTTACGACTGCTATCCATCTTCTTGGGCCAACTCTCTCTTTTAAAATAAAAAAAGATAAAATTGTTGCAATGATAGGAGAAATAAAAGCTAATGTTAAAGCTTCTGCTAGAGAAATTATAGAAATTGCATAAAAGAAAAATATTGTAGATAAAAATAAAAACAAACTTCTTAAAACTTGAATTTTTATTCCTTTTGGAAAACCAAGATGCTTTCTAAAAAAAATAGAAGAAATTAAAATACTAAACAAAGCCATAAAAAAGTATCTTCCCCAAACAACTTGAAGAAAATGGATTTCTTGACTTAAAAATTTAGCCAAACCATCCATAAACGGAAGGAGCATCCAAGCTGAAATATTTAATACAATTGCTTTCATTTTTAATAATAATTTTTAAATTATAAACCAGGATATGGAATAAAGTTTATAACAAGAAAATATGTTTATTTTGTTAAATGATTTTAAGACTTTTGTAATTAATATATTATAAAATCATGAATTTTCGAATATTTGGAGATAACTGGTCAAAATATTATAAAAGAGGTTTTTTAGTAGCTTTCTTCGTGCTAACATTTATGTGCGTTGTTGATCAGACCTTAAACACACCTATATTTTTCTCTAAAGTTAATAATTTATCAATATTAATTTTTACAATTAGCACAATTTTTTTCGCAGCTATTTTTTGTGGTTTATTAAGTTTGATTTATTTACTTATAATCTCTTTGCTAAGTAAAAAATAAATCTATTTTTTTTTGAAAAAATTTTTTAAAACAAAATCATTATCTTTTTTTGAAAGTCTCCATAAAAAATATCCAAATAGAACAAACCAAAATATGCCTAGAGTTATTCTGTGTTCTAACACTAAAGAAAAAATATTATCAAAAAAAGATTGTACAATTAAATAATTCATAAAAGTTTAAGGGCAGGCTCACCTGCCCTTAATTTCAATATTTATTTGTGCTTGTCAGCTACATCGCTTTCATGTTTTGCTGCAGACCAAATGATACCAATCATTATAGCGCACATCACAAGAACAATAAAAACAAGCATTCCGGGAGAGTCAGCCCATGTAAAATAAGCATCAACACCTTCCCAGCTATTTTCCGGTCCTGGCCATGAATTCATAACAAATTCCTTTCTTTACTTATTTATCGGCGTAAGCTCTTAAATTTAGTTCAGCGCTATCAATTCCAGCAGCTTGAACTTCATCAGGAACTCTTAACCAACCCATTGATTTCATTATAAACGATATAACATAACCTGGAATAAGTCCTGTTAATACCATTACAATACAGCCAACTAATTGCCCTACAAAAGAGGTTGGAGGAATATCTCCTGCTGAAGGAAAACCAGCAGCAAAAATACCTACTGCTAATACACCTAAAACACCTGCAACTCCGTGAATTGAAACCGCTCCTACACAGTCATCAATTTTAAAAGTATTGTGAAGCCAATTGTTAGCTGGAATAATTACACATCCTGCAATTATACCAAGTACAAATGCAAAACCTGGATACCAAATGTCTAAACCGCCGGCACAGATAAAGATCCCTGCAAGTCCACCAGACATCATCCAGAATGGATTTCCTTTACTCCACCAGAAAGCACCGATCATGCCCCCAGCTAATCCCATTAATGTATTGAATACAAACGAAGATAAAGTAGCAGGTGCACCGTAGATGTTCACCCATCCACCAAAGTCTGCTCCAGCCCAAATTAGACAAGCTCCAAGGAAGCCAAAGAACCCAACTATAAGCATTAAGAGACCAATGAATGACGAGATTAAACTATGCCCTTCAATTTCATTTGCGCTACCATCTTCATTAT
>LUMP01000382.1_pt1 | contig 12470 bp, 10 predicted proteins | sample 729641 | NCBI WGS metagenome assembly LUMP01 (sample SAMN03860260, study PRJNA289734) | marine metagenome | biome: seawater column; feature: ocean; material: water; isolation source: Red Sea water column Station 12 - depth 47m | place: Saudi Arabia: Red Sea | collected 2011-10-15 | depth 47 m | reverse complement strand
CCTGTAGAAAATACTTATAGATGGATAGATCTTGGGTTCTTTTATATTCAGCCAGGAGAATATTTGAAGTGTGCTACAATTATTTTAATAGCAAAATATCTTTCCAATCATCAGCTTGAAGTTAAAGAAGGCTATATAGTTTTTATACCAATCTTAATTGCATTCTTATCATCATTTTTAGTTTTAAATCAGCCAGACTTGGGAACAGCAGTTATTATTTTTGCTCCAGTATTACCTATGATGCTCTGGGCAGGGGTTAATGGTTTTACACTTTTTCTTTTGATAGCTCCTGTAATTACCATTATTGCCGCTTCAAATAATATGATTTTTAATATTTGGGGAGTTTTAATGTTTATTATCTTCATGACTTTTCAAGGAAGTCTTTTGAAAAGAGTTTTGATATATTTTGCAAATATCTTCACTGGCTTATTATTCCCCTTTTTTTGGAATGATTTTTTAAATGGTTATCAAAGGCAAAGATTCATTGATTTTTTAAATCCTGATTTAGATCCAATGGGTTCATCATATCATATAATCCAAAGTATAACAGCAATTGGTTCCGGAGGGATGTTTGGAAAAGGGTGGGGTCAAGGCTCTCAAACTCAATTAAAATTCCTTCCTGTACAAGAATCTGATTTTATTTTATCAGTTATAGCTGAAGAATTTGGCTTTTTTGGTATAGCTGTTATCATGTTTTTATTCTTTATGCTTATTAAAACTTTATTAGATATTGCTTTTAAATCATCTGACTATTTTTCATCTTTAGTTATAATCGGTTTAACATCAATTCTTTTTTCACATATATTTGTTAATTCCGCAATGACTATCGGTTTAATGCCTGTTAAAGGGCTACCAACCCCATTTGTTTCAGCTGGCGGATCCTTCATGTTGCTTTGTTTTATTATTCTTTCTTTGGTGACAAATTTTTCTAAAAATTAATTATTATTGGCAGTTGTAGTTTTGATAGTGTTTCGTTAACTTCTTTTGCTCATTATCATGGTTAAAAAAATCTTTTATATAAATAGCGAAATGGAGCCATTTGCGTCGGTTTCAAATTTAGCTAATCTTTCTGTAGATATTCCACTTGGATTACAAGATCAAGGCAATGATGTAAGATGTTTAATGCCAAAATATGGATTCATTAGTGAAAGAAAATATATTTTAAGAGAGGTTATTAGACTTAAGGAAATTCTCTTTGACTTTGATGAACGAAGTTATGAGTGTTCTGCAAAAAGCGCCTTTCTGCCTAAGTCTCGTTTACAAGTTTATTTTTTAGAAAACAAAGAACAGTTTGATGATTTGAATAATTTACTTTTTAAATCTAAAAACGGGAGATATTTATCTGATAATGACTTAAGGTTTGCAATTTATTCACTTGCAGCAATAAAAATGCTTCCTAATCTTTTTTGGTTTCCTAATATAATTGTCTGTAATGGATGGACATCAGCATTAGTACCTTATTTACTCAATAAATTAGCAAAAGTTGATAAAGAGCTTTCAAAAATTAAAACAATTTATATCACTAATTCTTTAAATAAGGATGTACTTTATGATTATTCAAATCTTCCTTTTAATCCTGAAACTTTAAAGGAATTGAAATCGTATAATTTAAATCAAATTGGTTGTGCAAATGCTAATGCAACAATCATAGTAGATGATGAAGAAAAAGTATATGGAAACTTGATGAAGACTAAAATTTTCAAAGATTCGAAAACCTGTTCTCACGTTGATATTTCTAAATCAGATGGAAATTTTTCTCCCTTATTAGATGAAATAGAAAAAGTTATAAAGACGATTTGATAGTATGAAAAAAATTTTTGCAAATTTAAAGAAAATTCTTATCGCTGTAATTTTTTTAATATCTTGTAGTGAAGAAACAATTCTTTATAATGAAATTGAAAATAGTGAAGGGACAATAAAGACAACTTCATTACCTCAAACAAATAATAAACTATTTCAGTCATTTCCTTCATTTTCATCTAATTCAAAGCTTCATTTTGGTAATGTTAAAGATTCAGAAAATTTATTTTCTCTAGTTCAAATGACTTTGTTTTCAGGAAATATACCACCAGTTAGTTTGGTAGATCTTTTAGCTGATTCAATTCAAGTTGATAGTGCTATGGTTTTTTTTCAAACTTCTGATTCTTTGCAAACTGATTTTACTTTAGGTCTTTATTCAATTATAGCTGATGATGATAGCGTATTTTCAGACTCATTAAATTATTATACAAAAGATAATTTTATTGATTTTGAAAATAATTCTATGCTTCTTAATACATTAAATCTTTCATCTCAAATTGTTACTCCTGATACGACAGGGCTTGATTCAATCAAATTTATGTTTGAAGCAGATTCTGGTAATTTAGATTTACTCAAAGAATATTTCTTTGATACTGACACTTACCCAGCAAGGACATTGATGCTTAAAGATCAAGATGGATCATTGGATGAGTTGTTCACAATTGAAAGTAATGAATCTTCTAATGGACCTAAAATGAGAGTTTGGTACAAAGCATTTGTAGATGAGGAAACTACGCTAGATACTTTTATTACTTTCTTTTCGCAAGCAGATGTTAGTATTTTTTCTCCGCCAGTTATAGAAGATGATGATTTTAACTATATTTCTTTAAACTCTGGTTCAGGTTTAAGGTCAGTTGTTGAATTTGATCTAAGTATTATTGATTCACTTTCAAGAAATGAGCTCTTTAAAAACTCAAATCTTATTCTTGATGTTGAAAATTCTAACCTAAATGAGGATGATGAGTTTTATATCATTGTATCAGCTTTGCAAGACTCTGTTAAAAATTGGGGATTTTCTACCCCATTTGTTGAAAATGAAGAAGAGTTAGAAACTATTTCTTCAGATGCAAATTTTATTATTTCAAGAAAAATTGAGGACAACCAAGTTAGAATTCCGATTCAAGCCTTTTTGCAAGGTTACAAAAATGGTCTATTTCAGCACAATGAATTAATGCTTTATAGTGCTCCAGTAAATAGTCCTTTTGATAAAGTAAGATTAAATTTTAATGCAATAGAGGTTATGTATGTTGAGCCGTAAAATTCTGATTATATTCTTTATTAGTTTCATTTTTCCTCAAAATGCATTGAGTGGTTATGGTTTTGGATCTTCAGTCGATAATAATGAGGCTACTTCTCTAGGTGTTTCGAATGAATTATTGCCTTCATTTAAGAGTAAAGTTTCTTTATCTAATCCATCAACCTGGCATAATTTGCTTTTTTCTTATTTGAATACCTCAGTTAACGTTCAAAATTCAGTTTTTCAGTCTAATAGTAGTACCAACTTTTCTTTGTCTTCAGCTAAACTGATTATTCCATGGAAGCAAAAGATGGCATTTGGAGTTTCTTTTGAGCCATTTCTCAATAGGGAAATAGCAATAAGCGATAGTACTTTTTCATCATTTTCATTTAATGATGAGGATATTTTATTTTCAAGAATAAATAGTTCATCTGGAGGTCCATCTCAAGGTCAACTATCATTTGGTTATAAACTTAATGAAATGGATAGTTTTGGAACTAATCTAAATATTATTTTTGGTTCTTCAAGAAGTACTAGAAATCTTATAGTTGATAATGAAAATCATCTTCTGCAGTCAAGAGATTACTTCTCAGGAAGTATGATTGATTTATTTTATTCGACAAATAGAATAAAAATTAAAGAAAAGCCAATATTTTTATCAGTTGCATACAGTTTACCGCTTAACGGCATTAATGTTGAGAATGACTCCTATCAAGCATTTATTGACTTGAATGATAATAATTATCACGATGTAAATGATTTTCCAAATGTCGGTCAAGCTCTTTTACCTTTAACCCAAAATTTTAAAAATGAGTTAAAAATTAATTCATTTACTGTTGGCGCAGATTATGAATTTAGTCCAAGAAAACATTTTCAGTTCGAATTGTTGCAACTAAGCAATAATGGTAAACATAGTCTTAATAGCTCTGTTTATGCAGGATACATTGAAAGTAAAAGTAAGCTAAGTTTATCATATATTAAATTTGCTCAACCATTTTCTCGCGATCGTTTTAATTTTAAAGCATCAATGTTTTTTCAAAATTATGGAGTTAAAAATCTTGAAAATATTAATGAAGTTGGTTTAGGTTTAGGAGTAGGTTATAATTTTGGTATTACTGGAAATCAAATTGATTTTGGATACAAATTTGCAAATAGATCAGGCGTATATGTTGTAGGAGATGAAACTCTTCATATGTTTAATGTAGGTATAAGTATTGGTGATTTATGGTTTGTCAAACGAAGAGAAATTTAAATTGATAGGAATTAAGATGAAAAAATATTTATTTATCATTATCGCAATTTTTACTATTAGCTCAAATTTAGACGCACAATGTAAAAGAGGTGAACAATTAAGAATTACTAATGATGTTGAAATAAAAGTGGTTGATTGTAGAGAGGCAACTAGATTGATTTATAATGAAGGTTGGTATCCATATTCAATTGAGTATGAACAGGAAGATAGATGTCCTCAACTGTCAAGTAGTGCTGCAGAATATTATAGGAGTAGCAATTGGGAGCTAAGCGCACAATCCTATTCTGAGTTAATGGAGTTAAGGTGCGATCAATGGAATTCAGATTGGGTCAATGCTGACGATGTTTATTTATACTGGTCAATTGCATTACAAAATCTTGGAAAATTTGAAGAATCAGAAAAGGTGTTGACTAAAGGCTTACAAGAGCTACCTGATAATACTTCTTTAATGACAAGATTGGCATACGCTTACAAGAAACAAGATAAAATTGATGAAATGATAATTGAATATGAACGCTTGATGGACTCTGGATCTAGAGATATTGATTCGTTAAGAGATTTAGCCAAGGCTTACGGAAAGCAAGGAAGAACAGATGAACAAATTTCTGTTTTAAAGAAAGTTTTAAACATTGATCCAAATAATTCATCAGTTCAGTCAGAGTTGGCAAGAGTATATGAAGATTCTGGTGAGGACCCGCTTGAAATTTTTAAAGCAAGATTTGAAGATAATCCAGATAATGCGTCCTATGCAGTTGAGTATGCTGAAAAATTAATGTCTAATGGTGAAACAGACGAAGCAATCGATGTCCTTGAAAATACTTTAAGCTACAATCGTGACAATAGTATGATTTATATGTCGCTTGGTAAAGCTTACAATGAAAACTCTGATTTTGATGAAGCTGTTGACATTCTTGAAGACTTATTTGAGCTCGATAGAAATAATTTTAGAGTTGCATTATTAATTTCAGTAAACAGCATTGAGATGGACGATTTTGAGTCTGCATTTGAATGGGGTCAAAAATCGATGAAAATTTCAAGAAATAATGCCGAATCTTTAGCCCATATGGGTAATCTTTATTATAAAGCTATGCAGTCTTGTAGAGGTGATAATTTTTCTCGTTCTGATAAAATTGTAGCCTCAATGGCTTACGAATATTTTGTTAAAGCTGAAAACAAGGGCAATTCAAAATATTTTAAGCAAAAAAATTGGTTAGAAGATAATGAAGTTTTATTTAGTTATGCTGATTGGTTTATGACTGATAAAGATGTTCAAGCTTCTGGAAAGGTTTCTCCAAGTGGAAGGTGTTATGACTGGGTTTCAGAATCTTTATCGAAACAATCAGATTGGTAATCAATGTCTATTGTCAAAGATAAAGACAAAAAAATCTATGATATAATTCAATCTGAATTAAATAGACAAAATAATTATTTAGAGCTGATTGCATCTGAAAATTTTACCAGCAAAGCCGTTCTTGAAACTGCAGGCTCTGTTCTTACAAACAAATATGCTGAGGGTTATCCTGGAAAAAGATATTACGGTGGATGTATTCATGTTGACGAGGCAGAAAATTTAGCTATTGATAGAGCTAAAAGACTTTTTAAGGCAGAATATGCCAACGTCCAACCTCATTCAGGTTCATCTGGTAATATGGGTGTTTATCTTGCTTATTTACAGCCTGGAGACTGTATTATGGGGTTAGATTTGAGTCATGGTGGACATTTAACGCATGGATCTAAAGTTAGCTTTTCAGGTCAAATTTATAATTCTGTTACTTTTCAAGTAAAACAAGATACTGGATTGGTAGATTTTGATGATCTTCTAAAGAAAGCTAGAGAATACAAACCTAAAATTATTATTTGTGGTGCAAGCGCTTATCCAAGAACAGTTGAATTTGAAAGATTTAGAGAAGTTGCAGACGAAGTTGGGGCATTTTTACACGGGGATATTTGCCATAATTCAGGATTAATAGCTGCTGAAATGCATCCTTCACCATTTCCGCATTGTCATGTTGTTTCTACCAGTACACACAAATCGCTTAGAGGCCCAAGAGGCGGTATAATTTTGCTTGGTAGTGATTATGAAAATCCATTTGGAAAAGTTGCACCAAAATCAGGAAGAGTTAAAATGATGTCAGAGCTAATCGATAGCGCTGTAATGCCTGGAATGCAAGGTGGGCCGCTTATGCATATCATTGCCGCAAAAGCAGTAGCATTTAAAGAGGCGCTTGAACCATCTTTTAAAACTTATATAAGAAGAGTACTTGATAATGCACAATGTTTTGCCGAGGAGTTTAAATCTAGGGGTTATGAATTAATTTCTGGTGGAACAGACACTCACTTAGTTTTAATTGATTTGCAGAACAAAAATATATCTGGAAAAGCTGCAGAAATTGCTCTTGACGAAGCAGGAATTACCGTAAATAAAAATATGGTTCCTTTTGATCCCAAAAGTCCATTTGTGACAAGTGGAATTAGAATTGGCTCTCCAGCAATGACAACTAGAGGAATGGGTGTAGATGAAGTTAAAATTATTGTTGATTTAATAGATCAAGTCATTTTAAATCATGATAATAAAGAAAAAATTCAATCAGTTAAAAAGCACGTCAATGAGCTGTGCTCATCTTTTCAAATATATGATTAATTTATTAAATAAGTTTTTAGTTCGTAAAGCCCCTCTATTTTTGATTTTTATTATTTTGAATGGTTGTGCTGTAAACAATAAAATGATGCTAGGTTCAGAAGTAGCAGAAATTGCATTACCATTATCCTTTGAATCTCAAAAAAGGAAAATTCAAAAAAATCCTAATAATCAACTTTTCTATCTTAATGCATCAAAGAGTCGAATAACGTATGCATATGGGATTTTGATGGAAAAAGGAGATAGATTGATGTACAGCGACTATTATAAATCCAGAGATTATTATGCAAAATCCTTGGATTTATTTATTATCTCAAGAAATTATTTATTTAATGCTCTAGAAATTAAATACGAAAACTTCGTACAAAAAATGAGGAATAAAGAAGAAATAGCTTTTGAAAAAGAAGATATTGACTATTTATATTGGTTGAGTGGTTCTCTAGCAGGATCAATTCAAGCTAGTCAAGGAGATCCTCAATATTTAATTGATCTACCAAATATAAAATGGTTACTAGAAAGTGCCATAACTGTTGATCCTAATTGGGAAAATGGTACGCTTAGCGCTGCAATGATGAGTGTGTATTTAAACGATTTGAGTGGTGATAAAAATGCTCAAAAAACAGCTTTATCATATTTTGATTTAGCAGAAAAACAGTCAAATGGCTTAAATGCTTCAATATACGTCACTTTAGCAGAAAATTATGCTGTGTCAAAACAGGATAAAAAATTATTTATTGAGCTATTGGATAAGGCAATAAATATTGACGTAAATAAAGATAAAAGTTTGAAACAATCTAACAAATTATCTCAGTCTCGTGCCAAATGGTTAAAATCAAGAGTAGATGATTTATTTTATATGTAAATTATTTTTATGAAAATTTTCAGAAACATATTAACCCTCCTATTTTTATCAAATATTATTTTTGCAAGACCCATAGTAATTAAGCTTGCGACTGTGGCCCCAGAAGGTACTGAATACTATAATCTTTTATTTGAAATGGGTCAAAGATGGCAACAGGAAACTGGAGGTCAAGTACAATTAAGAATTTACCCTAATGGAGTTGTTGGGGGAGAAAGAGATACCATAAGAAAGATGAGAGTAGGTCAGATACAAGCTTCAGCCATGTCATCTATAGGTCTTGCAGAATTGACCGATCAAATTCAAGCTTTTACATTGCCAATGGGCTTTCAAAACTATGAAGAAATTGATAAAGTAAAATCTGTGATGTTTGACGATATTTCAGAAGGATTATCTCAAAGCGGTTTTAAATTACTTTTTCTAGTCGATATTGGTTGGGTGTACTGGTTTTCTGCAGAAGAGATTTCGGTTCCCAAGGATTTAATGGATGCAAAAATTTATACTACAGCTGGTGATTATATTACAGTTGAGCTTTTTAAAAAATTTGGATTTAATGCTGTACCTGTATCAGAAACTGATATTTTAACATCTCTTCAAACTGGAATGATAAATAGCATGCAAACAGTGCCAATTTTATCTCTAAGCTCAGGATGGTCAGCTTTGATGCCAAATATGCTTGATCTTAAATGGGGTGCATTTGTTGGAGCCGTTATCGTTGACGAGAGAGTATGGAAAAAAATAAAACCAGAGCACCAAAAAATAATGATGGATATAGCAAATGATATTGGACAAAAGTATCAAAAAAGTGGAAGAGAAATGGAAAAAAAAGCTATTGAAGTTATGCAAGAGTACGGTTTGAAGATAAAAAAACCTTCAGATGAAGAAATTGCTGTTTGGAATGATTTCAAAGATGAAATTACCCCTGATGTCGTAGAAACATTCTTGGAAAAATCAAAATGCCAGCGTGTTGAGACATTGTTTATACTGCACACAAGCCTCCCGGTTAGATGAAAATTTAAATAGTCTTGGTACTCGCATATCGTGGTAGCCTTTTCATATATTTCCGGTTCGTTTTGCTTTAACCAAAGTGCCTTGGGGATCATCCATTCAGCTGAGACGGGACCTTTGCCGTTGTCGCCGTAAAAGTAAAAGAACCTGTTTTCGATTCTTCTGCAAAAGTGAATTGGCCTAAATTTTTTGTTCATGTTTTTTCGCTATCTATTGTATTTGTTTTATCAATATCATACTTAAAAATGATACAGATTGGTTTTCAGTATCCAGACTATATAGCGCCATATATTCCAACATGGTTTGCTCAGTCAATAATTCCAGTAGGACTAATTTTAATCTGGTATCAAATGATAATGACTTGTAGTACAGATTTAAAATACAGAGTTTTGTTGACGGTAATTTCAATTATACCAACTATAATTCTTTATTTCTGGCAGTTTCCACTAGCGAATCCTTTACTACTATGGACCAAGGTGTTATTTGCGATTTCATTAGTAGCTTTTGGACTTCCAATTTTCATTCTATTAGCTTCATTATCAATCTTCTTTTTTTTGTCAGAGCCTTCAGAATGGGCAACAAACTATGATTTAATTTCTACTATAAGTGATAGCGCATATAGAATAGTTGTTTCTCCAACATTAGCAGCAATTCCAATATTTACTCTTGCTGGATATATATTAGCAGAGAGTAATATTTCAGAAAGATTAATTAGATTTTTTAAGGCTAGTCTAGGATGGCTTCCAGGATCAACTGTTCTTATAGTTGTGCTTTTGTGCGCTTTTTTCACTGCTTTGACAGGGGGTTCAGGAGTTACAATTCTTGCTTTAGGAGCAATACTTTATCCGATTTTAATACATGATGGGTATTCAAAACAATTTTCATTAGGAATAATCACTACTGCAGGATCATTAGGATTGCTTTTTCCTCCAAGTCTTCCAGCAATAATCTATTCAGTTACTGCTGGAATAAATCCATTAGAATTATTTAAACAAGCATTAATTCCAGCAATTTTTTTAATGAGCATAATGTTTTTTTATGGTCTTTATAAAAGACCAAAAAGTAAAACAGTTGAAAGATTTGTATTTAAAGATGCTTTTGAAACTGCAAAAATAGCTAAATGGGAAATTGCAATACCTTTGCTTATAATATTAAGCCTTTTTTCAGGTTTTGCTACTCTTGTAGAAAGCGCTGCACTATTAGTTTTATATGTGTTAACGGTGGAATTATATATTTTTAAAGACATATCATTCAAAAATTTACCTAAAATTATAATTGATTGTTCAACTCTGGTAGGTGGAGTGTTGATTATTCTTGGCTTTGCTATGGGATTTACTGGGTATTTAGTGGATGCACAAATTCCTTTGAAAATACTCAATTTTGTCCAAAGTACGATTTCTTCAAAAATAATATTTCTTTTAGCTCTTAATATTTTGCTTTTAATTGTTGGCTGTTTAATGGACGTTTTTTCAGCTATAATTGTAGTCGTTCCACTAATTGCTCCTCTAGCGACATATTTTGGAATTGATCCATTTCATTTAGCTATAATATTTATTGCTAATCTTGAACTAGGCTATATTACTCCTCCAGTCGGAATGAATTTATATTTATCATCTTATCGATTTAATAAGGATATGCCAACAATTTATAATGCAACTTTACCTTTCTTTTTTATAAGATTAATTGGTGTATTATTTATAACATATATTCCTTTGTTCTTTTACTGATTTATAATTATCTTTGTTGTATTATGAGAACAAAACACATTATTTTATCGCTAATTTTATTTTCCCAGTTGTCTTTTGCGCAAGGGCAAGCGGGATCACTATTTTTAACAATTAATCCTGGTGCAAGGTCAAATGCTATGGGAGAAGCACAAATTGGTGTTGCTAATGATGCTTATGCAACATATTACAATCCAGCTGGATTAACCAATCTATCTTCAAAAGAATTTTCTTTTATGCATACCAGCTATTTACCGAACCTTGTCGATGATATGTCTTATGATTTTTTAACCTTTGCGATGCCTTTTAGAGAAGGAGAATCTATAGGTGGTCATTTCACATATTTGAATCTTGGTGATCAAGTTAGTACTGATGCTAACGGAAACGAGCTTGGATCATTTTCAAGTTACATGTATGCACTAAATCTTTCATATGCAAAGCAAATTGATGATACTTCATCTTGGGGAGTGAATGGTAAATATTTTTATCAGGAGTTAGCTGTAATAAATAGCTTAGATGTAGATGCTTCAAGTGGAAGTTTCGCAGTTGATGTTGGTTACTTTAAACATAATGCCATGGATAACCCTAATCTTAAACTTGGTGCTGTATTGACCAATGTTGGACCTGGTGTTAGCTTTGATGATGGAGAAGAAGATCCGCTCCCAACCCGTCTAGGTTTAGGATTATCTTTATTAACCCTAGAAGGTCAGGCTACTGTTGCATTTGATTTGAACTATGAGCTTAATGATCAAACTGTCGTTACTAACCTTGGAGCTGAATACTATCTTGTAGAAGATTTTGCCTTGAGAGCTGGATTTCTTAGCGATCCATCTGGCGACCTAAATTACACTACATTAGGTTTAGGCGCAGACTTAGGCACTATTGCATTTGATGTAAGTTATGTAATAGGCGGTGAACTTGATCCTCATTCAAATATGGTCAGGTTCTCTTTAAGTGGATCTTTCTAAGTTAAATTCAAAGATAAACGTTAGGGAATCTTCATGATATTTAGATCAATTCCAGTGATATTTACCTTATTTATTTTTGGATGTGGAATGTCTAACCCATTTGATGATAATATTCCATATAAAACAAGATTTGATGATGGTCTATCTTTCTTTGAAGAAGAAAAATATGCTAAAGCTTCTCAACAATTTAATATTATAGTTGAAAGAGCATCTCATACAGATTTGGGAGATGATGCACTTTTCTTTCTAGCTGAATCATATTTTTTAAATCAAGATTATGACTTAGCTCTTGTTGAATTCGAAAAGCTTGTCTCAAGAATGGGATTCAGTCCATACATTGAAAAGTCTAGATGGCGCATATGTGAAACTCTTATGCTTTTATCGCCAAATTTTTACCATGATCAAGATTCAAGTAAAAAAGCAATATCTCAAATTCAAGAGTTCCTTGATGACTTTCCTAACTCTGAATATTCGAAAGATGCAGACAAGCTCATAAAAGAATTACGCACACGTTTAGCTGAAAAAAATATGGAAACTGGAAAGCTGTATGTAAAGCTTAAAGCTTATGATTCAGCTATAGTTTCTTATAATATCGTTATAAATGAATTTTATGATACGATATTTTTTGATGATGCTAATATGGAAATTATTAGATGTTTATCTCTTTTAAAAAAGAGCGATGAGGCAAAGCAGTTTTTAATGGATCTTGAAATGAACGAAAAATCTATTGTTACAGATTCATTTAAGGAACAAGCTTTGAGCGTTATAAAAGATAATTCTTAAAATAGGCTATAATATGAAAACATGTATATTTGGCGGAACTTTTGACCCACCTCATATTGGTCATCTACTTATTGCTCAAACTATTATAGAATCTGAAAACTTTGATAGGTTAATTTTTTTACCAGCATATTTATCTCCAGTAAAGCAGGGCAGAGAAATGTCTGCACCAGAAAAAAGGCTAAAAATGCTTGATATGGCTTT
>LUMP01000804.1_pt1 | contig 12475 bp, 12 predicted proteins | sample 729641 | NCBI WGS metagenome assembly LUMP01 (sample SAMN03860260, study PRJNA289734) | marine metagenome | biome: seawater column; feature: ocean; material: water; isolation source: Red Sea water column Station 12 - depth 47m | place: Saudi Arabia: Red Sea | collected 2011-10-15 | depth 47 m | reverse complement strand
TTTTTATAATTTTTATAGTTACCCCACCCTTCATGATAAGCAATATACTGCTTGAAAGCATCTTTTTTTGAAACTTTTAAAATTTTTTCAGTTTTATTAGTGTACCAACCAATAAAATCTACACTGTCTTTAAATCTTGTCCTAGCAGCAAGCTTATTCCCAGTTTCTTCTTTATATTGTTTCCACGTTCCTTTTACAGCCTGTGAATACCCGAAAGAACTTGATGGTCTCTTATAAGGCACTACTTTAAATAATTTCTGTCTAGGAGGTTTTGCTAACCAGTCAAAACTGGATTCCATTTTTATAATTGCAAGCTGTAAATAAACTGGGGTTCCCCATTTTTTCTCAGCTTTTTTTGCATGTTTGTACCACATGTATCTTTCATTAAATATGGAACAACCATCTGCTGTATTTTTAGGAACAGATGAACAGCCTGAAATTAATATAATTAAAACAAATAAAAAATTAATTTTTAATGTTTTCATTTTTTTTAAAAAAATAAACAATAATTGTTATTATAATGACACCTATAAGATTTCCAATCAAATCAGGAATCTCAAAACTTCTTTCAGGTATAACGTAGTGCAGTATCTCAAGCATTATTGATAAAAATATTAAATAAAAAGTAAGAAATATAAATTGAGACGATTTATTAAATGTTAAATAGCCAATAATAGAAAACAGAACAAACGCATACAAGTGATTAGTCGAGACTATAAAATCTGCTGTTATTTGTGGTTGTAATTTGCAATCATCGTATAGAAAACAACCAAGTAAACTACCCGGGTATAAATACAAAAGTATCAAAAAGAAATTGAATAAATAAAAAATAAATTTATATTTCGAAAAAAAATTAATCATTAATAATATAGTTTTATTTATCAAATTGATTTAAAAGATAAACAAATGAGTTATTTAATTTTAGTAAGACACGGTCAAAGTGTGTGGAATCTTGAAAAAAAATTTACTGGATGGGTTGATGTAGATCTGACAGAAAATGGAAAATCAGAGGCAAAAAAAGCTGGTGAATTAATAAAACAAAAAAAAATTGAAATTAATGTGTATTACTCCTCTTTTCAATTAAGGGCTAAAAATACTTTAAAAATTATACAGGAAGAATTACAAGATTTTAAAGAAGTAAAGAGCGCATGGGAATTAAACGAAAGACATTATGGAGCTTTGACAGGATTAAATAAAGATGAAATGAAAAAAAAACTTGGAGAAGAAAAAGTTCATCAATTTAGACGTTCTTGGGACCTTAGACCCGACCCTTTAGATAAAAAAAATCCATATCACCCACTAAATATTGAAACATACAAAAAAATTCCTTTAGAAAAAATTCCTGATACCGAGTCACTAAAAGATACATATGAAAGAGTAATAAAGTTTTATAGTAACGAGATAGAACAGAAATCAAGTGAAAATATTCTTATTTCTGCTCATGGAAATTCCATTAGAGCTCTTTGCAAATATTTGTTTAATTTAAATAACAATGAGATCTCTAAACTTGAAATTCCAACAGGAAACCCACTTTTAATTGAATTAGAAAATAGCAAAATTTCTAATTGCAAATATCTTGATCAAGAAAGAGCTAAAGATCTTTTAGTTTTTTAAAAATATCCAGATCAGTTAAATGATAAAAGTCTTTTTGGCTTTCATAACCAAATAATTTTTTTTGATCTAATAAATTATTCCAAATTTCCAAAATTGAGTAATTTTCTATTTTCTCTTTAATAAATAATTTTTTATTAATTATTTGACATCCAATATAAATAAATTCTTTTTCAGCCTCTTTGTTAATTAAATTATTTTTTAAATTAAAATCACCTTTTAATTTTTTATCAAAACTAAATTTTTTATTTACTAAAAGAAGAATGTTTTCTAATTTTTCAGAAAAATACATTTTTTCCATTTTTAATATCTCATCTTTATAGTCATTACTCCAGATTGTATCTGGATTAAAAATTATAAAATCCTTTTCATTAGAGTCTTTAATCATATTTTGAATACCTCCCCCTGTATCTAAAATATGCTCACCATCCTCAATTATTTTGATATCAATATTGAAATTTTTACTGTTTAAAAAAACTGAAAATTGATCCTTTAAATAAAAAGTATTTATTAAGATTTTTTGAATACCTAGTTTTTCGATTAAATTAATACATCTCTCCAGCATACTTACATCTTTAATCTCTAATAAGGGCTTAGGAGTATTTAAAGTAATTGGGTTTAATCTCTTACCAAAACCTGCACATAAAATTAAAGCTGTATTTATTCTCACTACTCTACCTTATAAATTTTGGAAAATTATTTTTTAATAGCAACATCAAATTATTGAATTCATTTTGCTCTTTAATTCTATGATTAATCATTTCCCAAGCGTAGGGAATTAATTTAAGATATTTTTTTTTATTATCTCTAACAGCTAAACGCATAAATATACCAATTATTTTTAAATTCCTTAAAACAGATAATATTTCAAAATCTTTTTTAAATTTTTCCAAATCAATTTTTTTATTTGTTTTGACGTAAAACTTAAATACTTTCTCTTTTAATTCATTGGGTGTTTTTAATCTTACGTCGTCAATTAAGGATGCTAAATCGTAAGCTCTATTGCCAATTAGTGCATCTTGACTATCTATTACTGCAATTTTTTTATTGTGATACATCAAATTTGAAACATGAAAATCTCTATGAACAAATGTAACATTTTTATAATTTAATTTTGATAATAATTTTTTTATCTCTAATCTAAATTTTTTTTTAAATTGAATACTTTTGGATTTAGACAATATTTTTGGTGCATACCAGTCACAAAAAAGTTTAGTTTCATCAAACAAAATTTTGTTTTTATATTCTTGAACTTTATATAATTTGTTTTTAAAATTTTTTACTTTTTTATCTTTTATTAATTGTATTTTATTTAAAATTTTTATTATCTTTTTAAAAATGACATATTTATTATTCTTTTTGTTTTTTAAAATTTGAAACAAAGTTTGATCTCCAAAGTCATTTATTTCTATATAATTATTAATGTAATTTTCACTTAATAGATTTGGTGCTAAAATTTTATTTTTAATTAAAATTTTATTTATCGCATCATAAATTAAAAGATTTTTTAACTTTTCTTTCTTAGATATTACAATAATAGATTTATTTTCTCTGTTTCTATAAAATTCTCTAAAAGACGCGTCACCTTTTATTTTTTTCAATTTTGCTAAGCTTTTCATCAAAATAAGTTTTAATTTAAACTTTTATATCTACAGTTCTATCATTTAATTGATTTAAATAATTAAATGTTAAAGTTATAAATTTTATATCTTGTTTATCAGCAATCAATTGTGGCCATTCTATAAGTGTTATTAATTTATTATCTTTTTCAAAAATATCTAAATTATTGATATCTTCTTTCCTATTAATTCTAAATAAATCATAATGTTTTATTCTTATATCTTTCACCTGATACTCATTTAATAAACTAAAAGTAGGGCTTGTAATTTCTGTTTGTGTTAAATTATTTATTTTTTGATACTCATTTATAAAATATTTAACAAAGGTTGTTTTACCAACGCCCATCTCTCCATATAAAAAAACAAACTCGCCGCCTTTAAGATATTTTGTAAATTCTTTAGCTAATTCTTTAGTTAACTTCTCTGAAGTGATATCGATTGTGCTATCTTTAATAGCGATAGGCATCTGGTTTGAAAGGACCTTCTGTTCCAACGCTTATATAATCTGCTTGCTCTTTTGATAATTTTGTTAGTTTTGCCCCAACTTTTTTTAAATGCAAAGTTGCTACTTTTTCATCTAAATGTTTTGGAAGTACATAAACTTTATTTTCATAATTTTTATGATTATGCCAAAGTTCTATTTGAGCAATAACTTGATTAGTAAATGATGCACTCATTACAAAACTTGGATGTCCAGTTGCACAACCAAGATTAACTAATCTTCCTTCAGCTAAAAGAATAATTCTTTTACCACTAGGCAACTCTATTTCATGCACTTGAGGTTTTACTTCAGTCCACTTATAATTTCTAAGAGCTTCAACTTGTATTTCATTATCAAAGTGACCAATATTACATAAGATGGCTCTATCCTTCATATCTCTCATATGGTCTGCAGTAACAATATCTTTGTTACCTGTGGCTGTTACAACTATATCCGCTCTACTTATAGCCTCCTCCATTAATACCACTTCATAACCTTCCATTGCAGCTTGGAGAGCACAAATTGGATCTGCCTCAGTAACTAAAACTCTAGCACCACTTTGTCTTAAAGATGCAGCACTTCCTTTTCCAACGTCTCCAAAACCAGCAACAATTGCAATTTTTCCAGACATCATTACATCAGTAGCTCTTCTTATGCCGTCTACTAAACTTTCTCTACATCCATATAAATTATCAAATTTTGATTTTGTGACAGAGTCATTCACGTTTATTGCTGGAACTAAAAGAGATTTATCTTTTTCCATTTTATTAAGTGCTTTAATTCCAGTGGTAGTCTCTTCTGAAACACCCTTAATATCTTTCATTAAATCCTGATATTCATTGTGCATGATAGCTGTTAAATCACCACCGTCATCTAATAACATGTTAGGTTTCCAGTCAGGTTTTCCAACTATAGTTTGTTTAATGCACCATAAATATTCCTCTTCTGTTTCACCTTTCCAGGCATAAACAGGGATCCCAGCCTTTGCAATTGCAGCAGCTGCATGATCTTGAGTTGAAAAAATATTACAAGAAGACCAACGAACTTCAGCACCTAATGCAACTAAGGTTTCGATTAGTACAGCTGTTTGAATTGTCATATGAAGACATCCTATAATTCTTGCACCCTTTAATGGTTTTTCTTTAGTGGAGTTCAACCAAGTTTTTTACAATATTTAAACCTAAGCCTGAATGTTCTCCAAATTTTTCAGGTCTATTACTATAAAATCTTTTAAATATTCTTGATGTGTCTTTTTCTTTAAATCCTTGTCCTTCATCAATAATTTTGATTGATATTTGATTTTTTCCATTAACAGAAACATCAACAAAAACATTAGCGCCGTCTTTACTAAATGATATTGAATTATCTAATAAATTTGCAATGATTTGTTCAATTCTGTTTTCTATACCATTTATTAAATATTTATCTTTTCCGTCATTTTTATATTCAATTTTAATTCCTTTTTTCACTTGATGAATATTATTATATCAGTAATTAATCTTTCTATTCTTTGAACGTCATGACTAAGTATATTCAATAATCTATTTCTTTGTTCGCTATCATTTGTGTCTTGTAAAATTTCTGATGCACTTTTTAAAGATGCTAATGGATTTCTAATTTCATGAACTAAATCTGTCGAAAAGTTTTCTGCATGTGTAACTCTATTTTGAAGCTCATTTGTCATATCCTCTAAAGAATTAGATAAAAGTCCTAATTCGTCATTTCTTTTTTTTAAATTTTCAATACCTGGTTTAACTTGACTTTTTTCTTTGACACGAATTGTATATCCAACGAGATTTTGTATTGGTTTAATAAAATATCTGCTTAAAACAAAAGAAAAAATTAATATTACAAATCCTACAGATATAGCTGTTCTTATTACAAATGCTTTTCTCTCATCTATCGCTGTTTTTATTTCATTTGCATTTTCTGTAATAGCTACATAACCAAGATTAATTTCATTCTTTGTTACATTCTTGATTGTTGTTACATTAAATTGATTAAAATCTTCTTGCGTAAATGTGTAAGGAGCTCCTAAATTTTCAGAACTAGAATAATTTTTTAATATATCTTTGAATGAAACAGGTTTTTTTTCATCAATTTTTATATTTTTTTCCTCAATAGTTTTTTCTATTTCCTCATTATCTAAACTTTCAAATTCAATTTTATCAAGTCTTGTAGAGAATGACCTTGGATCAAGATCTAAAGTATCAGTGTCTCCAATAAGGTTAAGTTGATCATCAAAAAATATTACTCTATCTAAATTTTGAAAAATAAACCTTGTAGAAAATAAAAATCTTCTAATATCATCAGATTGGAATTTTACATCTAGCCTTAAAATATTATCAATAGTGTTGTTAATAATGTTTGTGTGATTTTGAGATTTTTTTTTTATTAAACTTGGCTGAATATTATTTAGATATATGAATGTAAATAGTCCAATAATTGTAAAAATTACAAAATTTATAAATAAAAATTTTTTTAATATAGAAAGAGTTTTTAAGTATTTACTAAACATTAGCTAACATTCCATCTATATCCACTACCATACCTAGTTTCAATAGCTGAAAAATCAGGATCTACTTTTTTAAATTTTTTTCTAATTCTTTTTACGTGACTATCAATAGAGTTGTGATGGATCTAATTTTAATCTTCCATGAGATATCAGGCTTTTATTTTCCTCTAGAATATTATTTGAATCTTTTTTTCTTAACTGCACTCTAATTCTTTCAATCAAAACTTTTATAGAAAAACCTCCTGATTTTTTTACAAAATCATCTGCGCCCAGCTTTAGACCTAACAACTCATCAATTTCATCATCTTTAGATGTTAAAAAAATTACTGGTAAGGAAGTTTTTTTTCGAAGTTTTTTTAGTAATTCTTCTCCATCCATCTTAGGCATTTTTATATCTATGACTGCTAAGTCAGGTGGCATTCTGGTTAAACCGATTAATGCACTTTCACCATCAATGTATGTTTGAACTTTAAAACCCTCTTTTTCTAATGCGATACTTAAACTTGTTAAAATATTTCTATCATCATCTATCAAGGCTATTGTTTGTTTTTGCATAAAGTAGTTTAAAAATACTAAATTGTCCTAATTTGGGCAATGTTATAAATTTAATGTAACATACCCCAATTATCTCCAACATTAATATCAACTGTTAAAGGAGTTGAAAAAGAATGATAATCACTCTGAGCTACACTGGTCATTTCTTTCTCAATTAATTTAATCATTACTTTTTCATCTTTTTTTGGAATTTCAAAAATTAATTCATCATGAATTTGCAAGAGCATTTTTGAATTAGAATTTTTTTCCTCTGATAATTTCTTATCTAATCTTATCATAGCTAATCTCATTACTTCAGAAGCAGAACCTTGAATGGGAGCATTAATTGCAGCACGTTCTTGAAAATTTCTGACATTAAAGTTTTTGTCATTTATTCCATTAAAGTGAGATCTTCGTCCAAAAATATTGTTAACATATCCACTTTTCCTACAAAATTTAATTGTATTATCCATATAAACTTTAATTTCTGGAAACTTAGCAAAATATGAATTCAAAAATTCCTCTGCTTCATAATTAGAAACATTTATTTGCTTAGCTAATCCATATTGCGAAATTCCATAAATAATTCCAAAATTAATAGCCTTAGCCTTTCGTCTGTGATCTTGATTAACTTTTTTAATATCAATATTAAATATTTGGCTAGCTGTTAAAGAGTGAATATCTTCTTTATTTTTAAAAGCTTTTTTTAGTTCTTTTACATCTGCTAGATCTGCTAAAATTCTCATCTCAATTTGATTGTAATCCGCAGAAATTAATAGGTGCCCTTTTTTTGCAGTGAAAGCTTTTCTTATATCTTTTCCATCTTCTGATTTAATTGGTATGTTTTGTAAGTTGGGATCACTAGATGCTAGTCTTCCAGTCGTTGTAGCAGCCAGCAAAAACGAAGTATGAACTCTTTTTGTATTTGGGTTTAAATGTTCAGGTAAAGCATCTGAATAAGTATTTTTTAATTTTGAAACTTGTCTCCAGTCTAAAATTAATTTTGGAAACTCATGACCTTTAAAAGCTAAATCCTCTAAAACACTTGCACTTGTTGCAAAACTTCCTTTTTTAGTTTTCTTTAAACCAGCTATTTTCAAGTCATTATAAATTATTTCACCTAATTGCTTTGGGGATGCGATATTGAACTCTTTTTTAGAAATTTTAAATACTTCTTTTTCAAGTTTTTGGATTTTTTTTTCAAATTTAGATGAAAGAGATTTTAAAAACTTACTATCAATTTCAACTCCCTCTATTTCCATAAATGCAAGAATTTTAATTAATGGCTTTTCAAAAATTTCATAGATATTTATCATTTTTTCTGATTTTAAATTTTTGATAAATTTCTTGTATAATCTAAAAGTAACATCAGCATCTTCAGCAGCGTAATCTTTTGCTTTATCTAATTCCACCTCACTAAAATTAATTTCTTTCTTCCCTGTCCCTACCATCTCTTTAAAAGAAATAGTTTTATGCCCTAAATGAATTTCTGATAAAGTATCCATATTATGTCTATTTTTTCCTGCATCTAAGACATAAGACATCAGCATTGTATCTTCCATTGATGAAAGCGTTATTCCACACTTATAAAGTACGATAAAATCAAATTTTATATTTTGACCTATTTTTTTTATACTAGGATCTTCTAATATTTTTTTTAATTTTTTAATTACTGCATCTTTTTTAAGACACTTGGGTGAATTGTGACCAACTGGTATGTAACATGCTTTTCCAATTTTAGAACAGAGAGAAATACCTACTAAATCTGCTTGGTGAGGATCTAATGAGGTTGTTTCCGTATCAACAGCAACTTCACCAACTTCTTCTGCCTCTTCTATCCATTTATCAATTTCATCTAAGCTATTAATTAAGTAATAATTTTTATTATTTATCGTTTGTTGTTTTTCTAGATTTTGAGTTTCAATCTTATTACTTTCTAGTTCAGGTTCTCCATAAGCAGAAATTGCAGAGCTTAACAACCTGTTAAATTCCATTTCTCTTAAAAATTTATATAATTTATCTTTATCTATATTTTGCAATTTAAATTCACTTAACTCTCTATTAACAGGAGAGTTATGATCTAGTGTTACAAGTTTTTTACTTATTAATGCTTTATCCTTATTCTCTATTAATGTTTCTCTTCTTTTATTTTGCTTAATCTCATGAGCAGATTTTAGTAAATTTTCTAAAGTGCCATATTTGTTAATTAGCTCTGCAGCTGTCTTAACACCTATCCCTGGAACACCAGGAACATTATCACTACTATCTCCTGCTAAAGATTGTACATCAATAACTTTTGAAGCATCTACTCCAAACTTTTTTACAACATCATCATCAGTTATAAATTTATTTTTCATAGGGTCAAAAATTCGAACCCCTTTTTTGTAAAGCTGCATTAAATCTTTATCTGATGAAACAATTGTAACCTTTGCACCCTTTTTAAGAATTTGATCAACATATGTGGCTATTAAATCATCTGCTTCATAATTAGGAAGATCCACAGATGGTAAATTGAATGCTAGGACTGATTTTCTTATATACTCAAATTGAGGAGCCAAATCATCAGGCGCCTCTGACCTATTAGCTTTGTAATCACTATAAATTTCATTTCTGAAAGTTTTTCTTGCTGAGTCGAATATTACTGCAAAATGTGTTGGTTTTTGCAAGTTTTGATCAGATTTTGAGTCCTCTAATAATTTAAATAACATACTGCAAAAACCACTTACAGCACCTGTTGGAAGTCCATCACTTTTTCTAGTCAATGGAGGCAAAGCATAATAAGCTCTAAAAATATAACCAGAGCCATCAATCAAATAAAAATGATCTGTTTTTTGAATTTTATTCATGAAGTAATATTAAATATTATAATGATAATATATTCTGTATATAAAAAAATTTACTTTCAATTATTATAACAATTATAAGTAGATTATTTTTTATATTTTGAGTATTATTTAACAATGGAATTAACAAAAAATCTCACACAAGCTAAACTATTTAAATCTCTGGTTGTTATTGTTCTTGGTTCAATAGCACTAACTATATCAGCAAAGATCAAAATTCCTTTCTATCCGGTTCCTATGACTATGCAAACATTTGTTGTATTGTTTTTAGGAATAAGTTTAGGACATAAAATTGCGAGATTTTTAAAATTATGCTTTTAGCTCTTTTGACTAAGCAAATAATTAAAATTAAAAAATTTATCTAGGTGATCTTTTAGAAAGAATTCTTTGAAGAGTTCTTCTGTGCATTTTAAGCCTTCTGGCTGTTTCTGAAACATTCCTATTACATAACTCGAAAACTCTATGTATATGTTCCCACTTAACTCTATCAGCCGACATCGGGTTTTCTGGTGGGGCTGCTTTTTTTGAAGGATCTGCCAATAATGCTTTCTCTACATCTTCTGCATCAGCAGGTTTAGCCAAATAATCTATGGCACCTTCTTTGATTGCAGCTACTGCCGTTGGAATATTTCCATAACCAGTTAACATGATGATCCTGCTATCACTATTTGAAGACTGAATTTCTTTTACAACCTCAAGTCCATTACCATCTGCAAGCCTTAAGTCTACAACAGCAAAACCAGGTTTTTTAGTTTTTACAGATTCAACTCCCTTTTGTACACTCTCAGCTTGAAAAACCTCAAATCCTTTTTTTTCCATCGCTCTTGCTAAACGCTCACGGAAAGGATTATCGTCATCCACGATTAATAATGACTTATTTTCAAAATCACTAAGATTCTGTAGTTTTGCTTCTTCTTTCATGACCCTTATATGGGGTCTCTGCAAGATATTACAATATATGAATTTTACGCATTTCTGGCTTGAATTATTTGCTTTACTTTAGTGCTGTTTACTTTATATGCCAAAAAATATTAAAGTTTTTTTTAAAAAGACTTTTTTTTATTAAATTTTTTTTGGAGGCATTTAAAATGCAAAAATTTAAATCAGTTGAAGAATTAGTTAATCAGCTGAAACCTGAAAAACCAGTTTACTGTATTAGAAAGAATTCCATTAAATCTGCTGTTAAATTTTTCCTAAACAAATTTCCAGGTAAAATTTTATATGCAGTTAAAACTAATCCGCACCCTGAGGTAATCAAAACAATCATAGAAAGTGGAGTTGAGCAATTTGATGTTGCTTCAATTGAGGAAATTAAAAATATTAGAACTTTTAGCAATACAGCTAAATGCTCTTTTATGCATACTGTTAAAAGCAGAGAAAGTATAAAAGAAGCATATTTTAATTATGGTGTAAAAACTTTTTCATTAGATACTAAAGATGAACTGATTAAAATAATTGAAAGTACAAATAATGCTAAAGATTTAGAGTTATTTGTAAGAGTAGCTGTTTCAAATGAACATGCAGAAATTGATTTATCAAAAAAATTTGGTGCTTTAACATCAGAAGCAATTGGTTTGTTAAGACTTGTAAAACAACATGCTAAAAAGATTGGTTTAAGTTTTCATGTTGGTTCACAATGTATGCATCCAATTTCTTATTCAAAAGGAATTAGTGAAATTGGAAATATAATTAAAAAGACAAAAATTATTCCAGATTACATTAATGTAGGTGGAGGTTTCCCTACAATCTATCCTGACTTAATTCCACAATCTTTAGATAGTTATTTTAATGAAATAAATAAGAGTTTAGAAAATTTAAAGCTTGAAAAACTTCCTGAAATTATTTGTGAGCCTGGTAGAGCTATAGTTGCAGAAAGTGGTTCAACAATTGTAAGGGTTAATTTAAGGAAAAAACAAAAGCTTTATATTAATGATGGTACTTATGGTACTCTTTTTGATGCTGGTACACCAAACATTGTATTCCCATCTAGAATGATTAAAGAAAATTCTAATAAAATAATTTCAAAAAAATTAACTGCTTTTGATTTCTTTGGACCTACATGTGATAGCATGGATTATATGAAAGGTCCTTTTTTGCTTCCAAATAATATTAAAGAAAATGATTATATTGAACTTGGTCAACTTGGGGCATACGGATTAACATTTAGAACTCAGTTTAATGGTTATTACTCAAATGAAATTTATGAAGTTGAAGATAACCCAATAATGACAATGTATGATAAAGACATTAACAAAGCTAACATGGTAGCTTAATGTCGAGTCAAAAAAATCCAGGTCATAACAGTAAAAGAGATTTCTTAAAAAATCCTGTTGAGCATATCGATATAACTTCTTTCGACTCTAGAAAAATTATATCCTCAATGGAAAAAATGTCATTTGTTTCTAGAGAAACAGCAAATGCTGCTAATATTTATAACGAGATGCTTAAAGATAAAGATTGTACAATTTTCCTTACTTTAGCAGGCTCTACTTCGGCAGCTGGATGCATGAATATTTATAAAGATTTAGTTAAATATAATATGGTAGATGCAATCGTTGCAACAGGTGCCTCAATAGTAGATATGGATTTTTTTGAAGCTCTTGGTTTTAAACATTACCAAGGTTCACAATTTCAAGATGATACTGAGCTGAGGAATAACTATATAGATAGAATTTACGATACCTATATAGATGAAGAAGAGCTTCAAATGTGTGATAAAATCATATGTGAAATCGCAAATAACTTAGAAGCGAGAAGCTATACTTCAAGAGAATTCATTTATGAAATGGGAAAATATTTAAAAAATAACTCAAAGAAAAAAGACTCTTTAATTGAAACCGCTTTTGACAACAATGTTCCTATTTTCTGCCCT
>LUMP01000718.1_pt1 | contig 12492 bp, 10 predicted proteins | sample 729641 | NCBI WGS metagenome assembly LUMP01 (sample SAMN03860260, study PRJNA289734) | marine metagenome | biome: seawater column; feature: ocean; material: water; isolation source: Red Sea water column Station 12 - depth 47m | place: Saudi Arabia: Red Sea | collected 2011-10-15 | depth 47 m | reverse complement strand
AATAAAGACTTTGCCCTTGTCAGGTATATGAATGCCCGCAGCATATTGAGATTTAATATATGCTTCACCGAATGTTTTACCAGTGCCCATGACCTCACCAGTGGATTTCATTTCAGGACCGAGTATAGGGTCAGTATCTGGGAATTTATTGAAAGGAAATACAGGTCCTTTGACAGAATAAAATTCAGGAATGACTTGATCGAGATAACCCTGGTCTTTGAGACTGATTCCAATCATAACTTTTGCAGCTATTTTGGCCAGTTGAAGGCCTGTAGCTTTAGAAACAAATGGCACCGTACGAGATGCCCTAGGATTTACCTCTAATACGAATATCTTATCCTTTCTGATTGCAAATTGAGCATTAACGAGACCGATGACGCCAAGCTTTTTTGTAAATTCCTTCATTTGTCTGATTATTTCATCTTGTAGTTCATTTGATAGACTGAAAGCTGGAATAGAACAAGATGAGTCACCAGAATGAACGCCAGCTTGTTCTATGTGCTCCATCAGTCCGCCAATGAGGATATTTGTTCCGTCTGAAACTGCATCGATATCAACTTCAATGGCTTTATTGAGAAAATGATCCAATAAAACAGGCGATTGGTTGGATACCTTTACCGCCTCTTTCATGTATGTTCTTAACTCGTCATCGTTGTAAACGATTTCCATTGCTCGTCCGCCTAAAACATAAGATGGCCTGACGACCAGAGGATATTCAACTCGTTTTGCATTGACCAGAGCTTCATCCAAATTGGTTGCAACTTCATTGTATGGTTGCAATAGGTCTAATTCTTGAACCATTGATTTAAATAACTCTCTGTCCTCAGCTTGGTCAATTGACTCTGGTTGTGTTCCGATGATTGGTGCGCCTGCGTTCTTTAATGCTTGAGCAAGTTTCAAGGGAGTTTGCCCTCCAAACTGAACAATAACACCTTTTGGTTTCTCAAGATCAATCACTGACATGACATCTTCAAAGGTCAATGGCTCAAAATAAAGTCTGTCAGAAGTGTCGTAGTCGGTTGATACGGTCTCAGGATTACAATTAATCATAATTGATTCATATCCTGCTTCACTGACAGCCATTGCAGCATGAACGCAACAATAGTCGAATTCTATACCCTGTCCAATTCTATTTGGACCACCTCCAAGAATGATAATTTTATCTTTTGATGATGGCATTGATTCGCATTCTTCATCGTAGGTCGAATACAAGTAAGCTGTGGTCGTTTTAAACTCAGCAGCACATGTGTCAACTCTTTTATATACCGGAACAATTCCTTGAGAGATTCTAAGATTCCTAACATCGATCTCATTCACTGATAGAAGGTCTGCCAATCTTGAATCTGAAAAACCTTTGGATTTTAGAGATTGCATCATCTCATTGTTTATTGAATCGATTTCTTTATTTTTAAGTTCTGATTCAATGTTCATCAAATCTTCTATATATACTAAGTACCAAGGGTCAATCTTTGTTAGACCATAGATCTTATCGACACTGTAACCCTCTCTGAATGCTTGAGCAACATAAAGCAAGCGGTCTGGGTTCGGATTCGATAATCTTTCATCAAAGTCTTCTTCAACATCCATATTTGTGAAACCATCGTGATTGTTCTCAAGACTTCTGATTGCTTTTTGCAGTGATTCTTGAACATTCCTTCCGATGGCCATGGCTTCGCCAACGGATTTCATTTGTGTAGTCAGTCCTGGATTGGCACCTGGAAATTTTTCAAAAGTGAACTTTGGTATTTTTGTAACAACATAATCTATGGTTGGTTCAAATGAAGCTGGGGTGAGCCCTCCTGTTATATCATTAGAGAGTTCATCCAAAGAGTATCCTATGGCGAGTTTTGCAGCAATCTTTGCAATTGGAAATCCAGTTGCCTTTGATGCCAATGCTGATGATCTCGATACTCTTGGATTCATTTCGATTACGATCATCCTTCCGTTATCTTGGTTGACTGCAAACTGAACATTTGATCCACCAGTGTCAACTCCTATACGTCTGAGTATTGCGATGGAGTAATCACGCATGACTTGATATTCCTTATCAGTAAGCGTCTGTGCTGGAGCGACTGTTATTGAATCTCCTGTATGAACGCCCATCGGGTCTACATTCTCTATTGAACAGATAATGATGGCGTTGTCATTCTTATCTCTGACCACCTCCATTTCATACTCTTTCCAACCCAAAAGAGACTCTTCAATTAAAACTTCAGTGGTTGGAGATAACTCTAAACCTCTTTTTACAATGGTTATGAGCTCTTCTTCATTGTTAGCGATACCACCGCCACTGCCTCCTAGTGTGAATGATGGCCTAATGATCAATGGATAGTTGATAGTATTTGCAATACTGATTGCTTCTTCCAATGTATTTGCTATTTCTGATTTGGCAACATCAATATTGATCTCCCCCATTGCAACCTTGAAGAGTTCTCTATCTTCTGCTGTATCAATGGCCTCCTTTGAAGCGCCAATCATTTCGACATTGTACTTTTCAAGAATTCCTCTCGATGCAAGATCAAGTGCTGTATTGAGAGCGGTTTGACCTCCCATGGTAGGCAAAAGTGCATCCGGTCTTTCCTTGTCTATAATTTTTTCAAGTGTTTGCCAGTTGATTGGTTCTATATAGATTGAATCTGCAACGTCTGGATCGGTCATGATGGTTGCAGGATTTGAATTGACCAGTATGATTTTATAGCCTTCTTCTCTAAGTGCCTTGCATGCTTGTGTCCCTGAATAATCGAATTCACATGCTTGACCAATAATGATAGGCCCTGCCCCAATGATTAATATCGATTCAATGTCAGTTCTTTTTGGCATGATTTATATTCGAGATGAATTTTTGAAATAAGGGCTGAATATCATGAGGTCCTGGGCTTGCCTCAGGATGGCCTTGGAAACTAAACGCATTCTTGTCTTTCAATTCAATGCCCTGGATGGATTGATCAAATAATGACTTATGTGTGACTTTAACATTCTCTGGAATTGTCATTTCATTGACAGTAAAACCGTGATTTTGACTCGTGATGTAAACAATGCCTGTCTGAGTGTCTATCACAGGATGATTTGCACCATGGTGACCGAATTTCATTTTTTCTGTTTTTGCACCTGATGCGAGTGCCAATAATTGATGACCGAGACATATTCCAAATATTGGTATGTCTGCTTTGAGCAGTTCTCTGATACATTTTATAGCATAATCACAAGGTTCTGGATCTCCAGGACCATTTGATAAAAAGACACCGTCAGGGTCATACTTCATTACCTCATCAAATGAAGATTGAGCGGGTAACACAGTTACCTTGCATCCATTTTTGGAAAGCAAATTGAGAATGTTAGTCTTTACACCAAAATCAATCGCAACGACATGATATTGCTGGTTTGTTGAATCAGCTGTTGATGTAAAAATGTATGGACTCTTGGTTGATACCTCTTTAGCAAGGTCCAATCCGGCCAAACCTGAGAATGACTTTGCTTCAGATAATGCTTCATCGATAGTTAATCCATTTGATGACAAACAAGCATTCATTGAGCCATGATTTCTTAAATGATTGGTCAATTTTCTGGTATCGATATTAGATATTCCTACAATCTCATTCTTTGATAAAAAATCTTCAAGGCTAAGCTGATTTCTCCAATTACTTGAAATTGGGGAGCTTTCTCGAATAACCAAACCTGAACAGAAAGAATCCTTGCTTTCATTGTCTTCGTCATTTGTTCCTGTATTCCCGATGTGAGGATAGGTTAGGGTAACAATTTGTTTATGATATGAAGGATCTGTGATGATTTCCTGATATCCAGTCATTGCTGTATTGAAAACGACTTCACCAACAGAATGAGACTCAATGCCAATAGACTTACCAGAGAACTTAGTGCCATCTTCAAGTATCAGTAATGCGTCTTTCAAATTTCTTCCTTCAGTACCTATTTGGGTTCTAAAAAAGGGAAGGACTTTATGAGTCCTTCCCTTGAGAAGTTTGGAACCAGAACTATATTAGGTTCAAATTAGTCTGATGTCATCAAAAAAATATTTTATTCGCTTATTCTTTTAAAAAAGTCACTGACACTTTCTGTCCATGATTTCTTATTCGGTCGATGATCTGTTTTACTGTTATTGATTGAATAATCAAAATTTCTGAGAATTTCTTTTTGTTCATCGCTTAAGTTAATCGGTGTTTCAACTTGAACAGTGCAATATAGATCACCATTGAAATTCTCTCTATAGGACTTAATTCCTTTGCCTTTTAAGCGAAATGTTTTACCTGATTGAGTTTCTGCAGGAATTGTCAAGTTTACTGCGCCATCGATTGTCGGAGCCTCTACAACACCGCCTAGAACCGCTTTACCGAAACTGATTGGAATTGTACAAATCAAATGATTGCCTTCGCGTTCAAATATCTCATGTTTCTTTACGGTGACATCGACATATAAATCACCTGAAGGTCCGCCTTTAACACCTGCCTCGCCTTCCCCTGAAAGTCTGATACGATCAGCATTATCAACACCAGGTGGTATTTTTATCGCAATGGTTCGATTGCTTCTCTTCCTTCCAGCACCCGAACAGTCTAAACAAGGATCTTTTATCGTTTCACCAGATCCTCTACATTCAGGGCATGTTTGCTGTAATGTAAAAAAGCCCTGCTGAACTCTGACTGCACCTCTGCCGTCACACTTCACACAACGCGTTGCAGTTGTTCCTTTTTTTGCTCCTGAGCCATTACAAATATCACACTGGTTATATGATGGGATATCAACATTAATTTTGTCTCCAAAAACCGCCTGTTCGAGTGTCAGATTGATTTCATATCTGAGGTCGGATCCTCGTTGAGCTGAAGATCTTCGTGTTTGCCCTCTTCCTCCGCCAAAAATATCTCCAAAAACATCTCCAAAAATATCATTGAAAGCATCTCCTGGATTGAATCCACCGCCCATACCTCCTTGTGGATTGACTCCTGCATGTCCAAATTGATCATAAGCGGCTCGTTTTTGTTTATCTGATAATATGGCATAAGCCTTTTGTATGGATTTAAATTTCTGTTCAGATGCTGAGTCACCAGGGTTTCTATCAGGATGATATTTCATGGCAAGCTTTCGATAAGCTTTCTTTATATCAGCATCTGATGAGTTCTTCTCGATGCCTAAAGTTTGATATAAATCTTGTTCACTCATTGTTTTTTCCAAATATAACCAGACAGGGTATTAAAACCCTGTCTGATTTAGTGTTGATGCGTTTTTAGTTAATGAGTATTTTTATTCTCTTCAGAATCAACTTCCTCATATTCAGCATCAACCACATTTTCATCTTCTGAATTGTTTTCATTTTCAGTAGATTCATTTTGTGCATTTGCCTGAGCTTCTTCGAAAATTCAATGCAGATTCAACATTCGATCTCTCTTCATTGGTAACTTTTTCACCCAGTTCTTCCAAAGATTTCTCGGTTGCATGTATAACTTGATCAGCCTGATTTTTAATATCAACGAGGTCACGAAAATCCTTATCACTATCAGCATTGGCTTCTGCTTCAGAAATCATTTTTTCGATTTCCTCATCAGATAGACCGCTAGAAGCTTTGATTACAATCTTTTGTTCCTTGCCTGTTTCTTTATCAGTTGCTGAAACATTAATGATACCGTTTGCATCGATATCAAAAGCAACTTCAATTTGTGGCATCCCTCTTGGTTTAGCAGGAATATCTGTTAGATCAAAACGACCTAAAGATTTATTGTCTTGTGCACGCTCTCGTTCACCTTGGAGAACATGAATAGTGACTGCCGTTTGATTGTCTTCTGCCGTTGAGAATATTTGTTCAGCTTTGGTGGGTATTGTTGTGTTTTTCTCAATTAACTTTGTTGTAACACCACCCAATGTTTCGATACCCAGAGACAATGGTGTAACGTCCAGTAACAACACATCTTTTACATCGCCAGAAAGAACACCGCCTTGGATTGCAGCGCCAATGGCAACTGCTTCATCAGGATTCACATCCTTCCTTGGTTCAACACCAAAGAAAGATTTTACTTCGTCCTGAACTTTTGGCATTCGTGTTTGTCCACCTACCAGAATCACATCATTGATGTCACTGGTTGATAATCCAGCATCGCTCAGAGCTGTTTTGCAAGGCTCTATTGTTTGAACAATTAAGTCCTCAACCAATGACTCCAGTTTTGCCCTAGTTAGTGTCAAGTTCAAGTGTTTAGGGCCTGATGCATCAGCAGTTAGATATGGCAAATTAATATCGGTTTGCGCTTGATTTGATAATTCAATCTTTGCTTTTTCTGCTGCCTCCTTCAGTCTCTGAACTGCTTGAGGATCAGTGGATATATCCATACCAGTTTGATTTTGAAATTCTCCAAGTAGATGGTCAATTACTCTGAGATCGAAATCCTCTCCACCGAGGAATGTATCACCGTTTGTAGCAAGCACTTCAAACTGATTCTCTCCATCTACATCAGCAATTTCTATGATCGAGACGTCAAATGTCCCACCACCTAAATCGTAAACAGCAATTTTCTTATCACCGCGCTTCTTATCCATGCCATAGGCCAAAGCTGCTGCTGTTGGCTCATTGATAATTCTTTTGACGTCAAGACCGGCAATTTTGCCAGCATCTTTTGTCGCTTGTCTTTGTGAATCGTTAAAATATGCAGGCACAGTAATCACAGCTTCAGAGATTGATTCACCGAGATAGCTTTCAGCAGTTTCTTTCATTTTTCTCAGTACTTCTGCTGAAATTGCAGGTGGAGCCATTTCTTTATCGCCTGTCATTACCCAAGCATCTCCATTGTCTGCTTTAACAATTTTAAACGGAACTTTATCAATATCTTTTTTTACAACATCGTCATCATGTTTTCTTCCAATCAATCGCTTAATTGCAAACAATGTGTTTTCAGGATTGCTAATTGCTTGACGTTTGGCAGATTGTCCTACCAAAAACCTATCATCTTCTTTTGAATACGCCACGATTGATGGTTCGATCTCCTTCAGAATTTTCAATGACTTTAGCTTGATCGCCATCCATGACAGCAACACATGAGTTTGTCGTACCAAGATCAATTCCAATTACTCTACCCATTTTTATTTCTCCATATTTAAGTAGGTTCTAACGGATATATATGTCCGCTTTATTATTTTTCAAGGAAATATCAGTCTTTTTCTGTTTCTGATGAAACAATAACTCTTGCTGGTCTTAAAAGCCGATTCTGAAGTCGATATCCTTTTTGGATGACATTAACAATATATCCAGGTTCTGTATTCTCATCCTCAACAATACTCATTGCCTCATGATTCTCAGAATCGAATTTCATGTCTTTTGGGTCGATGACTTCGATTGAAAACTTATCAAGAATAGAAATAAACTGCTTATAAGTTGCCTCTTGTCCAGCAATAAAAGTTTCAATGCCATCATCTTTTTCCTTATCTATGGTCATTCCGATCTCAAAACTATCTATTACTGGGATTATTTCTTGAAACACTCTTTCAATTGAAGCTTTGGCAGCACTTTCTATATCTTTGACATTTCGCTTTCTTAAGTTTTCAATCTCAGCCTGAAGTCTGAGGATTTTATCCCACTGTTCATCAATCTTTTCCTGAAGATTTTCTTCAACTGGAACTGAATCATCCATTTCTGCGTCATCTGTATGAATTGCTTCTGAGGTTTCTTCTGTTATCTCATTTGCTTCATTTTCATTGTTATCAGTCATGTGACCTCCTTGATTCAATGAAATATATGGTCAAATATTAGGATTTCAATGATTTACTGAGTAATTTAGCTGTTACATCAACTATTGGTATGACACGCTGATATGCCATTCTTGTTGGGCCGATTACACCAAGTACACCAATAGAACCCTCTTCATTTGTATATGGAGCTGTTATCAGTGTGCAATTATCAAAAATCTTATACCCAGATTCTTCACCAATAAATATTTGAATATTGCTCGTGGTTAAGCTTTTGTCCAAAATATTCAGTAATTCTTGTTTTTCACTAAAAGCATTAAACAAGGCTTTTAATCGCTTGATATCAGATAATTCATCATGATCCATCAAGTGACTCTCGCCAGTTACAAAATAATCGTCATTCTCTTCTGTATTCAAAACATCATCAGCGATATCAATGATATTATTCATAAGGGTTTTTGCTAGATCTGAAGTCTCTTTGAGCTGATTGAGAAGGTCTTCTTTAATGAATTCAAGACTCTTGCCGGAATAGTTTTGATTGAGATAGTTTGCAGATTCTTGAAGTTCCTCTCTTGTGTAATCTCGTTTCATTTGCAAAATCTTGTTCTCAACTTCTTTTTGATTGATGACAATTATGGCCAAAATCCTTTGGTCAGAAAGCGGGATAAAATCAATTTCTTTCAGGATATTATTCTTTTTTCTAGGGACTGTAACAATTCCTGCGAGGTGGGTAATGTTCGATAACGTACTAGAAACATTCAACGCCAGATCTTTGTTTGATGAAGTAAGCGTTGAGACTGTATTTTCAATCGATACATATTCGTCTTGATCCAATGGCTGAAGTTGTAATAGTGAATCTATAAAGAAACGATAACCTTTTGGGGTTGGTATTCTTCCGGATGAGGTATGTGGAGACGCGATAAACCCGAGGTCCTCAAGGTCAGACATAACATTCCTAATTGTAGCTGGACTCAAATTAAACTTTTCATTTGATGCAAGTTTCTTTGATCCGATTGGAGTTCCCTCTTCAATATAAGAGTCAATGATCGCAGACAAGATCATTTCAGCTCGATTGGTTGTCAGTTTCTTTTTGGTCATTGTTCTAAGATTTATTCAATACGATACCGTATAATTTATCAAAATATAGGCATGAGTAAATTAATTCAATTTTATGATCGACTCAATTAAGAAAATACTTTTCTTAGGTTCACTGAATGATGACTATCTGAGTAACCTTGTCTTTGATCTTTCTTCAACGGTAGATAAATATAAGCTTGAGCTCTATAGATATAGCCCCTCTAATGATCAGAATGATATTTCTGGTGTAAAACAGGTTAAAGAAGATCAGATAACTGATATGGATCTAATTGTTTCAATTGGTGGGGATGGAACAATGCTCAAATCGTCAAAATTGGCAAGTAAACACAATGTTCCAATCACAGGTATCAATAAAGGGCGTCTAGGATTTCTTACAGACATCAATCCTGATCTTGTCTCTGCCGCTCTTAAAGAAATCATTCAGGGTGAATTCCAAACAGAGTCAAGAATATTGCTTGATGTAAAAATATTAAATAAAGATAAAGAATCGTTCATCGGACATGCGATCAATGATTTAGTCATCAATAAAACAAAAACTGGAAGAATGATCAATGTTCTTACTTCGATTGATGGCAATTATGTCAATTCAAACGAAGGTGATGGTTATATTGTATCCACACCAACTGGCTCTACTGCTTACTCTCTTAGCTGCGGTGGTCCTATAATTAACCCAAATTCAGACACTTTCTTATTGGTTCCAATAGCACCCCATACACTAACCAATAGACCAATGGTTATATCATCAACATGCGAGATAAAACTTGAATTCACAGAACAGAATGATGATTCGATAGAAATCAGCCTTGATGGAGAAATAATTTCTGAGATATCAGGTCGTGATTGTATTATCATCAGCAAGTCAGATAAAAGAGTAAAGTTTATTCATCCTAATCACTATGATTACTATGAAACTCTGAGGTCAAAATTATTCTGGGGACACGATAAAAGAAATGCGTAAAAATCATTTACTAAATTTAATTTTGATCTCCTTTATTGTCTCTTCTTGTGTTTACAGGCCAGACCTTCAGCAGGGAAACCTATTAAAGATCGAAAATATTGACAGAGTTGAAGTCGGAATGACAAAAAGCCAAGTTCGCTATCTGCTTGGTGGTCCAGTAATCGGTAACCCATACCAAACTGATCGTTGGGACTATATTTACTTATATCAAGAAAGAATGAGCGGTGATCCTTTGAATAATGATCAAAGATACTGGTTGGTTGTTTATTTTGAAAATGAAGTAGTGACTAAAATAGAGAAAGATGTTTTAACGAGGCCTGAAATATAATTTTTATCCTTCAATCTTGCTCTTAAATGCTTGAACAATTCTTTGGCTTACAACATCAATATTTTTTGAAAACATAAGTTCTGTAATGGGATTACTTATTGAGTAGCTCATCTTAAATGTCAGATCTGTTTTATTCTCACTGATGGAATCAAATAGCCATTTTGCATGTTTGTTCAATTATTTTTGATTCGGAGCAGAATGGTATGAATGATTGATAATCTTCAACATCATTAAGCACGTTAAATACTTCATCAATTGGTTTACTGACTGAAAATGTTCGAGAGTATGTTTTCAAATCAAATGATACCGATCGCATTTAGAAATACTAAAATTACTCCGATGGGAGCAATGTATCGAGCACTGAATCTCCAAAGCTTATAGATACTTAATGAAACATCCGATAACTCTTCTGTTGAGTGATCTTTTCTCATAACCCAGCTGGCAAAGATAGTAAATAGCAGGCCACTCAATGGAAGCATGATGTTGCTTGCTAAATAGTCAAAATTATCAAATAAAGTTCCTTTCCAGAAAGTAAATTCAGAAAGAATATTGAAAGAAAATATTGATAAAAATCCGAGTATCCATATTGAAAAACCGATGATGATTGCAGATTTACCCCTACTGTAGTTCTTGTTTTCAATCATCCATGCAACTGATGGTTCTAACAAGCTGAGTGCAGAAGTAATTGCAGCAAATGCTAATAATATAAAGAAAAGACCAGCGAACACGTAGCCTCCAGCGATTTCATTAAAAGCGAGTGGTAAGGTTAAGAATATCAATCCCGGGCCATCTGTTGGTTTGAGTCCAAATTGAAAAACAATTGGAAAAATAACCAATCCAGCCAATAAGGCAATTGCTGTGTCACAAAATATTATTGCTGTTGTCGTTCCAATGATCGATTCATCTTTTGGCAAATAAGCGCCATACATGACAATACAACCCATTCCTAGACTCAATGTAAAAAATGCCTGCCCCATCGCTGCGAGAACACTTTGCGATGTTATTTTTGAGAAATCAGGCTTGAGTAAGAAATTTACTCCAGCCATGAAGTCTCCCTGAAAAATAGAGTACAACAGCAGTATAATTAAAATGAAAAGCAATCCTGGCATCATAAGTTTCACTGCTCGTTCAAGTCCGTCTTTAATGCCTTTTGCAATAATCGAAATTGTAATTGCCATGAAAATGGTGTGATAGATCAATTGTGTTACAGCAGATCCTGTTAATTCACCAAAAATAGATTGAACTGCATCATTATTAAGATTTGATAACTCTCCGAATATTGACAACTTAAAATAATGTAGCGTCCATCCAGCTATTACACTGTAGTAAGATAATATGATAAAGCCTGCCATTAGCCCGATTAGACCAACATATTTCCAAGCTTCATTGCCCTGCTCTTCTTGACCGAGTATCTTCATTGAAGTGATTGGGTTTCTTCGCCCTCTTCTACCGAGCATGATTTCAGAGACCATGATTGGAAACCCTATGACAAAAATACAAATTAAATATATGAGGACAAATGCACCACCGCCATTTTCGCCTGCAATATATGGAAATTTCCAGATATTACCTAAACCAATTGCGGAACCCGTTACTGCAAGTATAAAGGTAAATCTTGATGACCATTGTCCGTGAAGTGAGGAGCGAGATTGATTGTCTTGATGATTGTCCATTAATCAAAGATGATATGTATATTGAAATCATAAAACTAATCGATTTGACATCTTATGGCAAACACAATCGTTAACAACAAGAAAGCTCGTTTCGATTACATCATTATTGATGAATACGAAGCTGGCATTTCTCTAAAAGGATGGGAAGTGAAATCATTGAGAGAAGGCAGAGGCAATATCAAAGAGAGTTATGCAACCATCAAAGGTTCTGAGCTGCTGCTTATTGGATCTCATTTATCTCCTCTCCCACACTCAAATGTCATTGACGAGTCAGAATCAACACGAACAAGGAAACTCTTAATGCATCGAAGAGAGATCAATAAAATAAGTTCTTTGGTCAATGAAAAAGGCCATACTTTGGTTCCGCTCTCTATGTACTGGAAAAATGGCAATGTGAAAGTCTCTATAGGGCTTGCAAAGGGGAGAAAGAAGCAAGATAAGAGATCCTTAATCAAGGAACGAGACTGGAAGCGTCAAGCAGACCGATTAAGAAAGCTTAATAGATGATTTGCATCTTGTAACAGTTTGTAAATTACAAATGTCCTTCAAAAATGCTGTGATAGTATCGATTACATGATTCAATACTTACTTATATTTTTGACCATCTTTTCAACTTCTGTTTTTGCAATGGATATGAATCATTGTGAATATACTCAAGATGAGTTGGGCAAGAAATACCCAAAAATGATGCATCATGACATGAATCAAAGCTTTGATCAGCTCAGAAAATCTATAGCAAGCATGAAGAGAATGAGCAA
>LUMP01001009.1_pt1 | contig 12529 bp, 18 predicted proteins | sample 729641 | NCBI WGS metagenome assembly LUMP01 (sample SAMN03860260, study PRJNA289734) | marine metagenome | biome: seawater column; feature: ocean; material: water; isolation source: Red Sea water column Station 12 - depth 47m | place: Saudi Arabia: Red Sea | collected 2011-10-15 | depth 47 m | reverse complement strand
CTGGAGCAAAGCTAGCAGAGCTTCTTGGCGTAACACCTAATGAACTTTCCAAGATTACAATTACAAACACAAATAAAGTAATGAATAGAGAAACCTAATGAGTGAATATTTTTGGATAGAGAAATTAAAAGATAAACCAAAATATAAACTCGGACAAAATTTTTTAATAGACACAAACATTTCGAGAAAAATCACAAAATTAGTCCAGGGCCAATTGGCTGATCCAATTATAGAAGTAGGCCCAGGGACCGGCTCGTTAACTAATGAATTACTTAAAGACAACTACAGGATTAAAGCTGTAGAAGTAGATAAAGCAGCATCAGATGTATTACATGAAAGATTTTCGGGAATACCAAATATAGAAATTTACAATGAGGATGCAATGGGGTTTGATTATCAAACTTTAACTGGACCTTGGTGGATATTTGTCTCTAATTTACCTTACAACATCGGCACACGTTTATTGGTAAATCTTATTACTGAAGTGCCTGTGATCCACAGATATGTAGTGATGGTCCAAAAAGAAGTTGGCGAGAGAATGGTTGCTAAAACGGGAACAAAGGATTATGGATCACTTTCAGTTTTATTCCAGTTGTTTACGGAAACAAAGATACAATTCGATGTCTCAAAAAATTGCTTCTATCCACAACCAAAAGTTACCTCAACCGTAGTCACTATTCAAAGAGAGAGTTTGTTTGATGAAGATATTAGGTTAAAAGCTTTTGAAATATCTAAAATTGCATTTCAGCAGAAACGGAAAAAGATTAGAAGTTCATTAAGTTCGATAGTCAATGAAGATCAACTTAGCAAACTCAATTTAGACGCAAATTTACGTGCGTCCGATTTGAGTCCAGAGGATTTTTTATTAATTGCTGAGGAATCAAATTGAAATTAATAACATCTGCAAAAATAAATTTAAATTTGGAAATTTTATCTGAAAAACAAGACAATTTACATAAACTAACTTCTCTGATGATACCTATTGATTTATATGACGATATAGAAATCGAAGAATCAATAAGTGAAAATATCAAATTCAGTGATGGAAATCTCAACAATATTGAAAGTACGATTCATAAAGCTCTAAAACTTATAAGGAAAAATAACCCTTCTTTCGATAAAAGCTTTGATATTTACATAGATAAAAAAATTCCATACAATAGTGGACTTGGTGGTGGAAGTTCTGACGCAGGAGCACTAATTCGCTATCTCTGTGATAATTATGAATTAGATTTACAAAATATAATTGAATTTGGTGCATCACCTAGAGCATCAATTTGGTTAATTAAAGCAGCAAAAGCTAATGCTATGATTAATGGGAGAGGATTTGTTATTCCCGAAGACATTAAAGAAGTTGCTCACGAGGTATTACGTCATCGATTAATTTTAACATTTGAAGCAGAAGCTGATGAAATTAATTCAGATAAAGTAATAGATACAATTCTTGACAAAATACCATCACCATAAAAATGAGCAAAATTTCAGAGTTACTGCGTCAAATTAAAAATTTAGAAATTCAAACTAAAGATCTTGTTGAAGGAGTAGAATCTGGTGCCTACAACTCAAAATTTAGAGGAGGAGGCATAGAATTTTCAGAAGTTAGAGAGTATATTCCAGGTGATGACGTAAAAAGAATAGATTGGAACGTTTCAGCAAGACACAATTCACTATATGTGAAGGAATTTGTTGAAGAAAATGAATTAAACATTTACCTAATTGTAGACTTGTCTGCAAGTACAAATTTTGGATTTACAAAATCAAAACTTGATTTGAGTTTTGAAGTTGCAGTATCACTAATGTTTCTAGCATTAAAAAATAATGACAGATTAGGATTAGGCATATTTACAAACAAATTAGAAAAATTTATTCCTTCAAGAAAAGGTAAACGACAATTACTAAGAATAATTAAAGAATTAATTGAATATGAACCAAAAAATAAAGAAACAGATATTTTACAATCCCTATCTGCTTTAAAAAATAAATTAAAACGAAAAAGTGTCATATACATTATTTCAGATTTTCTTTCAGATGATTATGAAAAACCATTAAAATTTTTAAAATTACATCACGAAGTAATTTTGATAAATATTTCAGACATTAAGGAAAGAGAAATTCCAAATATAGGTTATGCTTACATCGAAGATGCAGAAACTGGAGAACAAATTCTTGTTAATACATCAAGTGAAACTTTTCAAAAACAATATTCAGAATTAATGAAACAAAAAATTGAAGAGAATCAAAACAGTATGAAAAAAATTGGAATCGATATGATTAATTTAAGTGATCAAGAATCATTTGACATTACAATAAACAGATACTTTAGAAATAAATGGAGAATGAAAAATTAATGGAATTTGGATTCATTAATGCATTTTTTCTTTTTTTAATAATTCCACTTTTAGTATTTATTTACTACAGGTATAATTCAAATAAAAAAGAGTCAATTCTAAAATTTAGTACATTAAAGATTATCAAACAAACAAATGCCAAAAATAATGCATTTAGAAAGCATATACCATTTGTGCTAGTTTTAGTTGTACTGTCTTTGATAATTATCGCATTAGCAAATCCGCAAATTGTAACTATTGGAAATGAAAAAGGAGTTAATTTGGGAATAGTCCTAGATGGTTCTGAAAGTATGGCTGCTTCAGATTATGAGCCTACAAGATTAGATGCAGCAAAAAATGCCATTACATCCCTAGTAACAAAAACGGGTGAAACAAGTAATGTAGGCGTTGTACTATTTGAAACTGGAGCTGGAACTATCTCATATCTATCCCCAATTAAAGAAAAAACACTAACCTCAATCTCATCTATTCAACAAGGAACAGGTGCTACTGCAATGGGAGACGGATTATCGTTAGGAGTAGACATGGTTTCATCTATTTTAGATAAAAAAAGAGTAATCATTCTTCTTAGTGATGGAATACATAATTCAGGATTAGTAACACCTGAACAAGCTACACAATATGCAGTTTTAAACAATGTACAAGTTCACACAATTGGAATTGGTTCAGAAGAACCAGTTTATCTTCGAGATGACATATACGGCGAACCACAATTTGCCGAATTAGATGAAGAAACACTTCAAAAAATTGCTAGCAGTACAGGAGGAAATTATTTCAAATCATTAGATGAACAGACTTTAAACCAAATATTATTGGAATTAAAAACAAATCTAGAATATGAAACTGAATTGTCAACAATTAGAGATTGGTTTATTGGTTCAGCGATCATTATTCTTTTAATAGATATTTACATTATTTATGGAAGATTCAGAATAGCAGCATAAAGATAGTTTCAATTTAATAAATAGCGATCAAATTAATGTGAAAAAGTTAAACACCCATGTAATTTTTTTTAAATTTAATTTTTAACAAAAAGATAATTCTATTGAGTATAGAGTCAGAGACATCTTGCGGCGTTAGCTGGATGAGCCCAATGCTCACATAAACTAGTTAATGCATTACAGAGTCTCCAAAATAACGGAGACTGACTTTTTTTTCAGAGAATAAAAGAATGAAAATTAATTAATTAATTTTACAATCAAATCAATATGCCATTAGATAAGATAAAAGACGTTGAAGAATATGCAGAAACTCACAAATCTTCAGTTTTACATATTAAAAATAATCCAGTTGCATGTATCTTAGAGAAAAATTCTAAAAACATATTAAAATTTCAATCAATAGAAAATTCAATTTTTTCTTGTAAAATTTTAACTGATCAATTTGTTAAAACAAAATCAGAATTTGATAAATTTAAAAAAATATCAAATGATTAGATGGTAGAAAGGAGTTTCTTTTTTTTCTCTTGAAATTCTTTAGCAGTGATTACTCCAGCATCTTTTAGTCGTGCCAAGTTTTCTAAAAGTTCTAAATTTTCTTTTTTAGAGGTCTTTAGAGATTTACCTACATTAACTGTTTTTTGAATTTTTGATTTTGCAGTAGTCTTTAATTTAGAACTCAATATTTGATGCTTACCAGAAATTTTTTCACTAATTTCAAATCCTTTACGTTTTGCTTGTTCAACAATTTCTTGAGATTTTTGTTTAGTTACATCATCAATTAATTTATGATTTTTAGCCATTTGGCTAATTTCTTGAGTCTTTTTCTTAGCTAAACGAGTTTGATATTTTAGATCTTTTAATATTTCAGTTTTAGTTTTTTGTTCAAATCTTCGAGTATATTCTTGAATAACCAAGACAGGGAATGGAGAATATTCTACATCAGAATAATATCGAATAATTGTCTCATCGGATAATTTTTTCAAATATTCTTTAAAGGATGCTTCTGATTTTAATGCCATAAAGTGATTTTAATTAATCATCATAAAAACATTATAGAATAGATCTTTGAATCTAATTTGACCAAATAGGCTGAGTTTTTAGCCATTTTATTAAATCGGCATACAAACTGCTTTTTTGCATGTTTAAGACACCTATTTCTAAATTTGTGGAGGATTTTACAGTTTTAGAATAATTTTCATATTTAGCAAATATCACTTTGTCTAAAAACATTTCATTATTCATTTCTTTTTTTGCTAATTCTTCTGATTCAGTCATTGCAAAACTAGCAAATAATACTCCATCTACCCAATATGCGTTAGCAGATTCCAATGAAGACATCATACCAATAAGATCATCAAGACTGAGTTGAATCATATCACGAACGTAAATTTTATCATATGGTTTATGAACAAATTCTGTCATGAAAATATCTATTTTTAGAGATTTATGAATATTTGTAAATTTAATAAAAGTGATTTTCTAAATAGAGTACATGTCAGAATCGTCAGATAATCCTGCAGAACATGAATTATTTGTAACAGAATTTCCAAAAGGGAATTTTGGAATTGTAGATTATCTTCAAGGTCGCGTACATTTTGCATTAATGGATCAAATGAAATTAATGCATAAATCAGGAATGAGTCAAATACAAATCAAAGAAGCAATATTAAAAACAGTGACAGAAATTGTAGAAAATTTTGAACCACAAAAAGAGTCAGAAAGTTCTTGATTCTAATTTACTAGATTCCATCATCAGTATTTTATGACATTTACAATAGCAATTTGTATGAGGTAAATCATTATCATTTCTATATTTACACTCTTTAGTATGTTCTAAAATCAATTTTCTCACGACAGTTGAATTTTTTACTTTAGATCTACAAAATAAATCTATGAAAATAAAACAAGTAATTTAGAAGAAGACGACTAAATTATGGGTTATTTCTAAAATTAGAAATTTACCAAAATTAGTCAATCACTCTTCTGAAATTAACCATGATGAGCCTATAGCGTCTTCCCAGGTAGCGGAATTATTGTTATCATTCATGAATAAAGTAAAACAAATTTGCATTTAAAAGAGATGAACGATTGATCAGTAGGAATGTTAAGAATGATTTGATAGAAAGAAGTTTTTATTCAGTTATCATGTACTGTTTTAAAAAAATGATGAATGAAATTATTCAAAAATTTCTGTAATTAAGTTAGGCATCACATTTGCACTTGTGTCTCGAATAGTCAAATCCATATCTTTGCTCATAATTGTCTCCTCAGGATTTACTTCAATTAGAGTAGCATCATTTTCTTTTGCAAATATTGGCAAAGTGTTTGCAGGAGATACAACAAGAGAAGTTCCTGCAATAATCATTACATCACAAGAACTAGCATGAACGATAGCTTTTTCCCATACGTCTTGTGGTAAAGATTCACCAAACCAAACAACATCAGGTCTTAAAATATTTCCACATTTACACATAGGTGGTAAATTATTGAATTCATTAATCAAATCATCTACAAAATCACAAACAGTGCATTTGATTCTTACAATACTTCCATGTAATTCTAATACCTGATTGCTTCCAGCTCTTTGATGCAAACCATCAATATTTTGTGTTAAGATTACAACATCACAATATTTTTCCAGTTGTGCAATGGCAGTATGACCTGCATTTGGGCTTGCAGAAAAGATGTTTGTTCTACGTTCGACATACCATTCCCACACTAATTTTGGATCATCATAAAATGCATCAATTGTAGCTAGTTTCATAGCATCATAATTACGCCACAAACCATCTTTTCCACGAAATGTAGGAATACCACTCTCTTGAGAGATTCCAGCACCAGTTACAATTACAATTTTTTTAGCTTCTTTTAATTTATTTTTTACAAGTTCAAACATACTTTTTCACCGATAATAAATTTCAAATTGGTTATAAGTTGATGTTTTTCCAATGAACAATTTAAAATAATTTTGAATTGTGAATAGAATATGAATTAGAAATCTAATTCTCATTATTTGGATTATTATGAGCAGTTCTTTCAAAATAATATTCTTGCTTTTTCAAATCTTTTTCTGATATGATTCTACATTTTCTCATTGGAACAAGTCGAGAAATTTGTTCATATGTACTCATATCTCTAACGTCAGCTGCAAATGCAATTTGTAGTAAAGGAGGTTTTTCTTCAATCATAGGTTTTGCTTGTTCATAACCCCCACTTTGAATCATACCAGTTCTAAAAAGGCCAATATGTGCAGAGCTTTTGGAAATCTGAGGATCTTCATAACAACATATTGAAAATTCACCATTATTCTTTTCTACAATTGTTAATCGTGTAAATTTATCACTCCATTCCTCTATTTCTTGTGCAATTGTTGTTGCTTCTTTTTTATCTTCAAAAACTGTTGATACTACTAATCTATCTTTTTCATAAGCCCAGGAAATACCGTAAAAATTTTCATGCCAATCAATTTCAAACGTCATGATTTAGATCAAAAAAATCTCAAAATAACGTTTTGCATTAAAAAATTAAAAAATGAATAAGCCCAAAGCAAAATCCCGTTTGGTTTCCTTTAGAGCATTTCACTCAGGGGGTAATGGTGGACTTATTCCTAATAATATATCTAAGAACTAATCATAATTAAGTATAATTTTTTTTATGAAATTTTTACAGATCAATTTGAAAAAATTATAGATTAAAATAAAAAAATTTCAATTTTTAATCTGAAATTCATAAATCAAATAAATGAAATATTTTTACAAAACAGAATATTCTTTTTTAGATTCAACAAGATCTAACAGTAAACTTTTTGGAAATGGATCAAAAATAGACTGTTCCAAAATTATTTTTAAATCATATCGTAGTGCCCATGAATATAATAAAGTGGAAATCTCAGAATGTGAAATCAAATCATTTTCAAAATCATCTACTAATGAATAATAATGTGACTTTTCAGATTCAGAAAGATTTGATTTTACATGTTTAAACATATAATCAAATGTATCAATCATAGGAGTTTTTTTAACGGGTGAAGATATTATTTCATATACAATATTTTGGATACTCTTTGAGAGAATTTCAAAGTTATCTTCAGTTCTAAAAAGTAACCCTAATTCTGCAGTTAGTTTTTCATCATGACACAAAAATAAAAGTAAATTTTTTGAATAAAATTCAAACAATTTGTCAATAGAGTTCTCGCTAATAGACTCCCTTAATCCAGCTAATACAAAAATTCTAGTAAGAAAATGCTCTCTTATTGAAATATTATCTAATCTTTTTTCATCTTCTTTTACCAAGTTAACGAATTGAGAAGATACACCTTCAGAAAACATACCAGAAGTTTTTTGATATCCAGAATCAGTTCCCAATTTATGATATAATCTTACATCAGCAATACCACAGGATGGAGAATCACGTTTAAAGATAAATCCATCCAAAGTATTAACAGAGGTAACAAATTTTTGAATGAAATTTGTCATTTGCTCAGTTAGATCTTTTTCAGACGAAGGCTGATAGAGAGATTTTTTTCCATTAATTTTTACCAATCTGATAGGTTTTCTTGGAGTTCTATCTACACATTTCAAATTCGAGGCATTTACTAATTCCCAAAATTGGTCTTGAAAATTTTGTCATGAATTAACTGAAAAAACATCGAATATAACTAGAAAAATTATTTTCAGATAGTGCTAACTAATAGTAAAATCCATTATTTGAAAAATAATTTTAAGTAATTTGAAAAATTTAATGTCTATTTTTTATAACATCAAATTTTTTTCTAGATTTATTATTTCGAGGATGGGTTCTTAACATGTATCCACAACACGGACACCAAGTTCCTTCCCATTCAATAAAAATTTCACATATTTGACATCGTTTTTGATTATTCAAATATCTATTTTTACCAATATTTTTTGCCTTATGTTCTAAACAAATTTTTTTACAAGTCATAATAATCAACATGAACATGAGTTTGAGTGTCTACAATATTTCTACAACAATTACAAATTGTTGTAATGATTAAACTACATTTTGTACATAAACCCAATTCTTTAATTTCACAACCACATAATCGACATAATTTATTATTCATTTTTAAAAAAAATGCAACTATCTATTTTTTAGATAGTACAGATAAGATAGGCATGGCATCCCATTCATACATAGAATATTCTAAAATGCCAGAACATATTTGATCATATTTTTTGAAAAAATTATCTGCTTCACTTTTAGTTGCCTCAAATACAGCCATTCCTGTAAGATTGTCATTAAAGGGTCCAGACCACATAATATTACCTGAACTTTGCCAAGAATCCACTAAATTTTGTATTTCAGGAGTAATTCTTTCAATATCAGAGGGATTTACTTGTTCTTTAAACACTGTAATGATAACCCAAGGTTTTGTTTCAATTTGACTCATAAAATAAATTCTCATGTATCTTTTTAAAATTAAAGAACAGTCTCATTGGATAAAATAATATTTTAAAACAATTCTTGAAAGTAATCTTAATTCAAATAATTCAAGATTTTTTCTTCAATTAATCCTGATTGATAATCTTTCAAAGTGAACAAAATAGTATCAATCCCAAATAATTTTGCTGCATCTAAATTTTCTTGTTTATCATCAATGAATAATATATTATCAGAGGATATTTGGTCACAGACATATTGATAAATTTCAGAATTGGGTTTAGACATTTTTAATAAATTTGAATAAAAGTGATAATCAAAATCTTTCAAGAGATTTTTTTCAATATGTTTGGAAGTTTCAGGAGTTAAATTTGATAATATACCAATTGAATTACCATTTATTTGTAAAGATTTTGCAAAATTTAAAAATTCTTTGTTAATACTAGATTTTTTTACAAATGTTTTACTGATAATTTTTTTATCAATTTGAATATTTGAACCTAAAACATTCTCCCAAAATTCATTTTCATTGATTTTAGATTCAAACAAGCTGCAAAGATTATCATTAAATTTGGATTTTATTTCATTGAATGGTTTATGAATTTGAAAAGAAATTTCATCATATAGCCAATCATCATTCCAATTAATCAATACGCCTCCAAGATCAAATAATACAGTCTTATTCATAAAAAAATTTTAAAATTTTTATTAATTAAATTATTGATGATAAAAAAATTATTTAGCACTATGAATTAGTATTATTTTTCAGTGTGTTTTTGTAATATTTTATCAATTTCATGCAAAGCCAACTTGTCTCTGCCAATCACATCAAATTTTTGTAAAAGAGATTCAAACAAATCCTCTTCTTCAATTTGTTCATGTACAAACCATTCTAAAAAGATGCTAGTTCTATAATCATTTTCATTTTGAGCAGTGTGAATTATTTTATCAATTGATTTTGTGACTTTTTGTTCATTTGCTAAAGAAGTCTTAAACACCTGTTCTAAAGATTTCATGTTTTGTTTAGGTTTTTCAATTGAAGGGATTGTAGTAGGAATTTTAAGATCATTTAGATAATTAATGATTTTCAGCATATGATCACGTTCTTCAGTAGAATGATTCTGGAAAAATGCAGATGCACCATCATAACCATTTACTTTACACCAAGATGATATGTAGAGATAGTAATTTGAAGCGTTTGCTTCCATAGCAATTTGATCATGAAGTAAATTCAATATTTTTTTAGAAATTTTCATATGATTTGTTAAATTTAATTGAATTTAAGGAATTCGAAATCAAAATAAAAAAATAAAATGAATTTGTAGACTAAGCATGGAAATTGGAGAAATAATTGTACCAGCAGCTATAATTTCTGCAGTAGGCATTATGATAGGTACAAGAATTTGGATTATGTTTAGAAAATGAGTTAAAATTAATGTAGATTACCACTATGCGTTCTTAAAAAAACATCTAAAATAGATGTAAAAATCAATTTAGTTGATATATGTTGGATAATGCAAAAATTGCTTTAATAGCAGGATTTGTCACAGTTGTTACATTATCGGTTGCGTTGCTTTTTGTATGATATTGTAATAAATCAATTAAAAAATTCAGTACATTTGTTTACTAGTAATTAATTAAATAAGTATGAGAAAAACATTAGGAGATTACAATATTGAAAAATCATCATCAACTGATGTCAATAATATCAATTGGTCTCAAAAAAAAGTTAATGATGGTAAAGACTCATCATTTGGACAGGTTAAAGAAAGATCATATAAGAGACCTGGACGATGATAGCCTAAAATGGGTTTGTAGTTGAAACAGTTTTAATTAATAAAAAGTAGGAATGATTAAAGAAAATGTCACGAATTAAAGAAAAATTTGAAGAATTGGAAAAACGAAATGAAAAAGCACTCATTTCATATATTATGTTAGGATTTCCAAATGAAAAAGCTACAATCTCAACAGTAAGAGGTTTGGTCAAAGGAGGGGTAGATATTATTGAAATAGGATTTCCATTTTCAGATCCTTTAGCAGATGGTCCAGTAATTCAAAATGCAAGCACCATATCACTTCAAAAAGGAACAAATGTTTCAAAATTTTTTAACATTGTGAAAAAAATCCGTAAAGAAACAGAAATTCCACTTGTATTGATGACATATACCAATATTTTACATCGAATGGGATATGACAAATTTATCAAAGATGCAAAAAAAGCTGGAATAGATGGATTTATTCTTCCAGATATGTCATTAGAAGAGTCAAAAGATTATTTGGATGCTGCAAAAAATAATGCAGATACAATATTTTTAATTTCACCAAATACAACTAAAACAAGAATTGATAAAATTTCAAAAATATCTACGGGATTTTTGTATCTTGTAGCAGTGTTTGGAACTACAGGAGTTAAAACAAGTATCAAAAATTATACATTAAAAGCAATAAAAAATGTAAAAAAACAGACGAAAGGCAAAATTCCAGTTGGAATAGGATTTGGAGTGTCAACACCAGAAGATGTAAAATTTACAAAAAGTCTGAAAAAACAGACGATTCTTCAATAACAAATACACTCCAAGACATACAAAACATACAAAAACTAGATGTTTATTTCAATAATGTGCAGACGAAGTTTATTTTTGTCACAGGAGGGGTAATGTCTGGCCTTGGAAAAGGTGTTACAACTTCATCGATTGCCAAATTATTACAATTATCAGATCAAAAAGTTTCATGTATCAAAATAGATCCATATCTAAATTATGATGCAGGAACAATGAATCCGATTGCACATGGAGAAGTCTTTGTCACAGATGATGGAGGAGAATGTGACATGGATATTGGAAATTATGAAAGATTTCTTAATCAAGATATTTCAAAAGATCACAACATTACTACTGCACAAGTATATTCCTCAGTAATTGAATCAGAACGAAAAGGAGAATATTTAGGAGCATGTGTGCAAATTATTCCTCACATTACTGATGAAATAAAAAATAGAATTAGAAAAGTTGCTGAAGATGAAAAATTAGACTTCTTAATTGTAGAATGCGGAGGAACAGTAGGAGATATTGAATCATTACCATTTTTAGAAGCACTAAGACAGATGAGAGTTGAAGAAGGGCCACAAGGAGTAATATTTGTTCATGTAACATTAGCACCATCTTTAGATGTTGTAGGAGAACAAAAAACAAAACCCACTCAACACAGCGTACAAGAATTAAGAAGAATTGGTATTCAAGCAGACTTTTTGGCTGTTAGATGCACTAAACCATTAGAAGAAAAAACTAAGAAAAAAATTGCAATGTTTACTAATGTTACAACAAAAGATGTTTTATCATGCCATGATGCAAAATCAATCTTTGAAGTTCCTCAAATGCTCTACGAGCAAGGAATTATGGATTCAATATTTACTAAATTTGGCATAGTAGGAATGGTTAACACATCAGCAAATTGGGACAAATGGAACAAAATTGCAGAAAACATGGTTAATCATGAAGAACAAAAAGTTAGAATTGCAATGGTAGGAAAATATGTCACTCTAGCAGACAGTTATGTCAGTGTAAATCATGCATTAAAGCATGCAGGTGCAGAAATTGGAAGATCAGTTAAAATTGATTGGATAGATTCAGAATCAATTACAGACTACACTCAGCTATCAAATTATGACGGTATTTTAGTTCCAGGCGGATTTGGAACAAGAGGGTCTGAAGGAATTATTCAAACTGCAAATTATGCACGAGAAAAAAATTGCAATGTTTACTAATGTTACAACAAAAGATGTTTTATCATGCCATGATGCAAAATCAATCTTTGAAGTTCCTCAAATGCTCTACGAGC
>LUMP01000329.1_pt1 | contig 12558 bp, 15 predicted proteins | sample 729641 | NCBI WGS metagenome assembly LUMP01 (sample SAMN03860260, study PRJNA289734) | marine metagenome | biome: seawater column; feature: ocean; material: water; isolation source: Red Sea water column Station 12 - depth 47m | place: Saudi Arabia: Red Sea | collected 2011-10-15 | depth 47 m | reverse complement strand
ACCTAATACAGCGCATACTACAAATCCAGTTCCTATTATTGTTATAGATTCAAAAACTGATAAAGTTAATGATGGTATATTAGCTGATGTTGCCCCCACTATTCTAAATATTATGGATATTGACATTCCAGAGAAAATGTCAGGAAAAATTTTAATATGAAAAATCTAATAAAACTAACTCTACTATTTATTTTATTTATTGGTTGTAATAGTAAAATAAAAAAAGAAACTAATGTTGACAATGAAGATATTGAGTACGTAGATTTAATTGGTAAATTTAAAAGAGTAGAACTTGAGAAACATCCATTTATTAAAGATTCCTTTAATATGAATTATACTGATTATAAAGTAGATAAGGAAGTATTAAAACAAATCAAACCATTACTTAAAAGAGATATTAGTATCAAAGTAATTATGGGTACATGGTGTGAAGACAGTAGGTTACTAGTCCCTCAATTTTTTAAAGTAATGGATAAATTAAGATTTAATAAAAGAAAAATTGAGCTAATAGGGCTGGATAATGAAAAAAAATCTCCAGATAACTATCACGAAATTTATGAGATAATAAATGTTCCAACATTTATATTCTACAGGAAAGAAAAAGAAATAAATAGAATAGTAGAAATAACTATTGAAACTTTGGAAAAAGATATTTTTAGTATTCTTAGTGATAGTGGCTATGAAAATGCTTACTATGGATTCTAAAAAAATAGTAATTAAGACTGAGGAAGAAATTGAATTAATTAGAGAAAGTGCTTTATTAGTATCAAAAACCTTAGGACTTATAGCCAAGGAAATTAAACCTGGATCAAATTCCTTAAAGCTTGATAAGATTGCAGAAGAATTTATAAGAGATAATGGTGGAGAACCTGGTTTTCTAGGAATGTATGGCTTTCCAAATACTCTGTGTGTAAGCCCAAATCAAGAAGTAGTACATGGAATTCCAAATGAAATACCATTTGAAAATGGGGATATTATATCAATTGATTGTGGTGTTCTCAAAAATGAATTCTATGGAGATCACGCTTACACATTTCAAGTTGGTGAAGTAACTGATGAAATAAAAAAACTACTAAATGTTGCTAAAAAATCTCTTTATGAGGGTATAAGAGAATTTAAAATTGGAAATAGAGTTGGCGATATTAGCTATGCAATACAAAACTATAATGAAAAAAACGGTTATGGTGTTGTAAAAGATTTAGTTGGTCACGGCTTAGGTAAAAATTTACATGAAAAACCTGAAGTACCAAACTTTGGAAGAAGAGGTAATGGAAAATCACTTGTTAATGGAATGGTTTTGGCAATCGAGCCAATGATTAATTTAGGAACTGATAAAGTTCTACATTTAAATGATGGGTGGACTATTGAAACAGCAGATAAAAAACCGAGTGCTCATTTTGAGCATAATGTGGCATTAATAAATGGTCAAACAAAACTTTTATCCACTTTTAAATATATATATGATGCATTAGGAATTGAATCCAATGAAGAAAATGAATTTAAATAAATATGAAGTTCATAGTAAGATTATTGCTTAATTTATTTCCAAGAACATTTCTCATTAGAACAAGTCTTTTATTTAAACCTTTTTTTAATATTTTTTTTAAGGGAACAAAATTTACTGATCCAATTAACAATAAATCTTATTCTTACTTTTTTCCCTATGGATATAATAAACAAAGAAAAAATGCTTTATGTCCAGGAACATTTTCACTTGAGAGACATCGATTATTGTGGCTTTATTTAAAAAAAGAAACTGACTTTTTTAATTCAAACAATAAAATACTTCATTTCGCTCCTGAACAATGTTTTCATAAATTTTTTAAATCATTTTTTAAAAATTATACCACGACAGACTTAAATTCACCAATTGTTGATATTAAAGCTGATATATGTAATCTACCATTTAATGACAACTCCTTTGATTATATTTTGTGTAATCATGTCTTAGAACATATATATGATGACGATAAGGCCATGAAAGAAATCTTTAAGAAGTTAGGAACAAACTTTTTGGACAATATGACCACTTAAGGATGTATGGTTTAGATTATTTTAAAAAATTAAAAAAAGTTGGTTTTAATGTAAAAAACATAGATTATGTATCAAAACTTACCAAAGAAGAAGTAGAAAAGTTCTCATTAACAAATGCTGGAACTATTCCAGTTTGTATTAAGGATTAATAAATAATTTTTTAAAACCAAACGAAGAATATTCTGTTACATTATTTAATGAATCTACATAAATAATAAAAGAATCTATTTCATCATTATCTTCGGTTAATTTAATAGCATTATCAATATCACCTACCATCATAGCTGTAGCAAATGCATCAGCTGTAAAACAACTTTCGCTTATGACTGAGGCACTTAAAACATTTGTTTCTTGAGATTTACCATTGATTGGATTTATTGTATGAACATACTTTTTTCCTGATTTAGGGTCAATTTTATAATTACGATAGTTACCTGATGTGGCTATTGAAATATTTTCAAGTTCTAATAGTTTATAATAATTGCTTTCACTTTTTAAATCAGGATTATTTTCTTCAATATATATTTATCCCACTGGACTTTATTTCACCACCAATATCAATCAAATAATTTGAAACACCTTTGGACTCAATATAATTTGAAATAACATCAACTGCATATCCTTTAGCAATAGCATTAAAATCTAGTTTTGTCCTAATATTTTCTTTGTTTAGTTTTCGATTATTAATTGAAATTTTATCAAAACCAACAGACATCATTATATTAAAAATTGAGTCTTGATTGATATTATTTTGAATTTTGTTAGGACCAAATCCATAATATTCAAGTAATAAACCTATTGATGGATCAAAAAGACCATTAGTTTTTTTATGTAATAATTTAGACTTGTTGTAAACATCAAAAAATAAATCATCAACATCAATATCATCTCCATTATTAATTTTAGATATTATAGATGAATTAATATATGTTGATAAGGAGTTATTAAAACCTTCAAAAATAGAATCAAGATTTTGTCTTGAAATTAATTGATCTTTCTCAGAAAACATTTTAATATCATAATATGTTCCAAACGTATATCCAGTCAAATTAGTGAAATTTGTACTAGAGCTACAAGAATATAAAAAGATTACAAAGAGAAATAAAAGGTATTTTGAAATCTTAGCCTCCAAAATCGTCAAATCTAATATTCTCTGGCGGCACGCCGAAATCAAGAGCCATTTTTTCAACGGCAAGATTCATAAGTGGAGGTCCACAATAATAGACTTCAATATCTTCAGGTGATTCGTGAAAATTTAAATAATTATCAATAACAGCTTGATGAATAAAACCTACAAACCCATCGCCATCTCCATCTAACCCGTCTTTAACCTTCCAATTATCCTCTTCTAATGGTTCTGATAATGCTATGTAAAATTTAAAATTTGGAAAGTCTTTTTCTAAAGCTCTAAAATGGTCAACATAAAATAACTCTCTTTTTGATCTTCCACCATACCAAAAATTAACTTTTCTTCCACTCTTTATAGTTCTAAATAACTGGTATAGATGAGATCTCATAGGAGCCATACCAGCTCCACCACCAACATAAAGCATTTCAGCATCTGAATCATTTATAAAAAATTCACCATAAGGTCCAGAAATTGTTACAGTATCCCCAGGTTTTTTTGAAAAAATGTATGATGAGGCAATTCCAGGATTAACATCCATCCATCCATTTTTACTTCTATCCCAGGGTGGTGTAGCAATTCGAACATTAAGCATTATTTCTTTACCTTCAGCAGGATAAGAAGCCATTGAATAAGCTCTTTCAACATCATCATCATTTTTCATTTTTAAATTCCATAATCCAAAGTTATCCCACTCTAATTTAAATTTTTCAGGATCATCTGGATGTTCTTTTGGATGAGAAGTTATATCAATATCACTGTAATTAACTTCACATTTGGGAATTTCGATTTGTATGTACCCTCCAGCCTTATAATTCATCTCTTCAGGTATTTCAACAACAAATTCTTTAATAAAAGAAGCTACATTATAATTTCTAACAACTTTAGCTTCATATTTTTTAATTCCAAAAACCTCTTCTGGGACATGAATATTCATGTTTTCTTTTACTTTTACTTGACATCCTAATCTCCATCCTTCTTTGATTTCTTTTCTGGAAAAATGTGGTTTTTCTGTTGGAAGTATTTCACCACCCCCATCATTTACTATACACTTACATTGAATACAAGTACCTCCTCCACCACAAGCTGATGGTAAAAAAACTTTATTGTCTCCTAAGGTTGTTAACAATGTGCTTCCAGAACTAACCTCAATTTCTTTTTCATCATTAATTAATATTTTAACAGGGCCTGATGGAAGTAATTTAGATTTTACACCCAAGAGCATAGCAACTAAGATGTATATAACTAAAATAAAAATTATCGTACTAACAAGTATATATGTAAAAACACTCATAAATTATAATTTTATACCCATAAAGCTCATAAAGCCTAAGGCCATTAATCCGGTTATTATAAAAGTGATACCTAAGCCTTTTAATGGAGCTGGAACGTTAGAATAAGCAATTTTTTCTCTTATTGCAGCAATTGCTACAATTGCCAAAAACCATCCGATTCCTGATCCTAAACCATATACTGCAGCTTCAGAAACACCCGAAAAATCTTTAATCTGCATAAAAAGGGAGCCTCCTAAGATAGCACAGTTTACTGCTATCAGAGGAAGAAAAATTCCTAATGAGCCATAGAGTGCTGGTGAAAATTTTTCTACTATCATTTCAACTAATTGAACCATTGAGGCAATTACAGCAATAAACATTATAAGACTTAAAAAACTCAGATCTAATTCTGCATATTCTGGACCAATCCATTTAAGAGCACCGTCAACTAGTAGATACTCATAAATTAAATAATTTAAAGGTACAGTGATAGTAAGTACAAAAATAACAGCTAGTCCCATACCAACTCCGTTCTTTAGTGTTTTTGAAATGGCTAGATATGAGCACATTCCAAGAAAATAAGCGAAAACCATGTTTTCTATGAAAATACTTTTGATAAATAAATTAGCGTACTCTTCAAACATAACTATTAACCTTGTTCAATTAATTTTTCATTTCTAGATCTCTGAATCCATATAATGATTCCAACAGTAATTAAGGCCATTGGAGATAATAACATTAATCCATTATTCTCATATCCCATTTCATATACAAAATCTGGAATAACTTGATAGCCCATTAAATTACCAGAACCTAAAAGCTCTCTAAAAAAAGCTACCAAAATCAAAATTACTCCATAACCTATTGCGTTTCCAATCCCATCAAGCAGAGACTTGAATACTCCATTTCCAAGAGCAAAAGCTTCTAGCCTACCCATTACAATACAATTTGTAACAATTAAACCAATAAAAATTGAAAGTTCCTTACTAACATCATAGGCATATGCTTTTAAAAATTGGTCAACTAAAGCAACTAAAGATGATATAACCACTAAAAAGACAATAATTCGAATTCTATTTGGGATAAGATTTCTTAAAACAGAAATAATAACATTACTACAAGCCATTACAAAAATTACTGATAAAGTCATCACAATAGCTGGTTTTAACTGAACTGTTATAGCTAGAGCAGAACATATTCCTAAAACCTGAACCGTGATTGGGTTATTATCGTCAAGTGGATCTGAAAGTAACTTCTTATTCTTTTTTGAAAATATAGGTTCACTATTTTTACCTATGAATAGAAGTAATGGTTTTTTGTTTTTATTTTTTTTCATTTTTCTTTAAAGTTGTGCTATCTCTAACTTTTCAAGATATGGCAAATAATTATTCAGTCTTTCTTTAATCATATCGGTAACACCATCTCCAGTAATTGTTGAACCAGAAATAGCATCTACTTCATGATCATCTTTATCAGAATTACTTGGATCATTATTTCCTTTTAAAACAGTTATTCCAACTAATTGACCATCCTTATTAAATACTTTTTCATCAATAAAACTTTCTTTAAACCAATCTTTGGTAATCTCAGCACCTAACCCAGCAGTTTCTCCTTTATGATCAAAAGAAACACCATTTATAGTATTAAAATCTGCTTTGAGAGAAATATATCCCCAAATTGCATCCCAAAGTCCAACACCTCTCAATTCAATTATATAATATCGTTGAGAATCAATATCAGCAATGTATAAAGGAAAATGTTGATCTTTATAATCCTTTTTTAATTCCTTAGCGAGATTTAAATCTGAAAATGGATTTAAAGATTCATTAATGGTTCCATCCATTTTCAATGCTAATTCTTGAGTAATATATTTACTGTAGGACTCCTCTGCTTCTTCTCTAGACACATTTATACCAACAGTAGACAATATGTTCTGCATTTTCTCATTCTTTACATTCTCATCTTGCATAGGCTTCAAAGTTTGGGAAGTGTATGCAAGTATTGAAGCAATACCAACAATCATGATACCTACAAATAAAAAAGTATATATATTAGAATCTCTATTCATTAAGCTGTTTTTAATTGATTTTTAACTCTATTTTCTCTTCTTTTAATGTTCGACTCTAAAACATAGTGATCAATTGTAGGCGCAAAAACATTCATTAATAAAATTGCTAACATTACACCTTCGGGATAAGCAGGATTGAATACTCTTATTAAAATACAGAAAACCCCAACTAATATTCCATATATCCATTTACCTTTTAATGTTTGAGCAGCTGATACAGGATCAGTTGCCATAAAAACTACTCCAAATGCAAATCCACCAACAATTAAATGACTCATCCAATCAAAACTCATTAAAGCATTAGCTCCCCATAGATTAAATAGAAAACCTGTTATTGCAGCTCCAATTACTCCACCCACCATAATTCTCCAACTACCAACGCCAGTATAAATTAAAATGAATGCTCCAATTAAAACCATAAGAGTCGATGTTTCAGCAATTGACCCTGGGATTGAGCCCATAAACATTTCCAATATACTATATTGCTCTGGTGAATTTCCTGCAGCAAGCATTCCAAGAATAGTTTCACCAGAAACACCATCAACATTTGAAGCCTCTGATACCCAAACCTGATTTCCAGACATATAAGTAGGATAAGCAAAAAATGCGAATGCTCTAGCGGTGAGAGCAGGATTAAGTATATTCATTCCAGTTCCTCCAAATGCTTCTTTACCAATAACTACAGCAAAAGCTACTGAAACACCTACCATCCATAAAGGAATGTCTACAGGCATTATCATTGGAATTAAAAGACCAGTAACAAGATATCCTTCATTAACTTGGTGTCCTCTTAAAATCGCAAATAAAAATTCAATAGATAAACCAACAATGTATGAAACAGCAATCATTGGAATAATTTTGTAAGATCCATGTATAATTGCGTCAAGTGTTGTGAATGCTTCAGGAGTTTGTATCAAGTATTGATAACCAGTATTATATATACCATAAAATAATGCAGGTAGAAGGGCAATAATAACTGTAATCATTACTCTTTTTAAATCAATTGCATCTCTTATATGAGCACCTGTTTTAGCTGTGTGATTTGGCACGAATAAAAAGGTTTCAAAAGCATCAAATGCAGGATAAAGTTTTTCTAATTTTTGTCCCTTTTCAAAAGGCTTTTTTAAATTATCAAGAATATTTCTAATCTTCATTTTACTGTGTTTCTTTATATAAATAATCTAATCCTTCTCTTATTATTGTTTGTGCTTCTATCTTAGATGATGATGAATAATCAATCAATCCAAAATCTTCAGGTGAAACTTCATAAATTCCAAGTTTTTCCATCTTTTCAATATCACCTATTAAGCACTCTTTAATTAGTTGCATCGGATATACGTCCATTGGAAAAACACTTTCCATTTCTCCAGTAGCTACAAATGCTCTTTCCTCTCCATTTAAATTAGTATCGTATTCTTTAGGTTTACTATTTGTTAACCATGAGAATGAAGTTTTATATATACTAGGTACTTTATTATTTATAAATGGAATCCATCCAAAAAGTTTATACTCATTACCTTCCTTTAAAACTGAAACATTGTTATTGTAGTAACCCAAGTAACCATCAGCACTAACTTTATGACCGGATAAAACATCACCATTAATAAATCTCAAGCTATAATCTTTTGAAAGTTTTACCTTTTTTATAATTGACTTTAATTCAACACCTAAACGAGTTTTGAGATACATTGGATTTTCAACAGGTGGGCCTGAAATAGCTACTGTTCTTTCTGGATTATATTCACCGTTTAATACAAAATTTCCAATTGTAACAACATCCTCAGGTTTAACAACCCAAACAACTTCACCTGAATTTATTGGGTTAATGTGATGAATTTGCACACCTACATTACCGGACGGATGTGGACCATCGAAAACGGTAGTATTGTAGTTTGACAATTCCTTACTAAAGAATGATTGACATTTTTTAATACCCAAATTAACATTATTTGGACATAATATTTCAAGAGCATCAAGTCCAGTTTTAAAAACGTCAATATTGTCTTTTAATATAAATTCAAAATCAACACCAAGAGGAGCTGAGTCAAAGCAGGAAACATGAATCGATTTGGGTTTTAAATTTGGATCAGCAATTATGTCAAAAGGTCTTTGTTTAATGAAAGGCCACAACCCGCAACTTAAAAGCTTACTTTTTAAATCATCAGCTGAACATTTTTTTAAATTGGTAGGCTTATTTTTTACAAAACTATCCTTGCCATCACTTTCAACAATAATATTTAATATTTTTCTCCTTTCACCTCTTACTATATCTTTAATTTTTCCTGATATGGGAGAAACAAAAACCAATTCTTCATTAGTTTTTGAATAAAAAATTGATTCACCTCTTTTGACATGATCATCCACTTTTTTAGTAAGCTTTGGCATCACTAAATGAAAGTCTTGTAAGTTTAGAGCGTAAGATTTTGCTAGAGGAAGTTTTTCTATTTTTTTGCTTGCAGAACCTTTAATGTTAATGGATAAACCTTTCTTTATCCTTATGTCTTTTGTCATAAATAATTCAACACGGCGCAAATGTATTAATTAAAAGCGATTAAGTGAAATATTTTTTGTTAATATTACATAGATTTTTCAACAATTTTATATGAGTATTAACAAGGCATATTTTTTTTTACTAATTGTTATTATAAATAGTTCATTTAGCCAAGAAAATTTAATTAAATCCATACAATTACTAGACTCTAATTTTGAAAATGAAAAGTTCATTTTTAATGAATCAGAAAAAATTAATGTAGTTTTCGATGAACTAACAAATAGAAGTAAAAATTATTATTACGAGATTGATCATTATGATTTTGACTGGAATTTATCTGAACTAAGAAAATCTGAGTTTTTAGATGGATTTGATGATATTAGGATAACCAATTATTTTAAATCCTATAACACTATTCAACCCTACATTAATTATCAATTCCAAATACCTAACAGAAATTTTAAAATTAAAAAATCTGGAAACTACATGGTTAAAGTAAAAAATAATGAGGGAAAATATGTCTTTAAAAAGAAGTTTGTTTTTTTAAAGCAGACATCATTAGGATCAATAGAAATATCTAAATCAAGAAAAATCAACTTTCAGGACTTAAAGCAGAAACTGAAAGTAACGATAAATTGTAAAAATTGTAATTTTTCTAACAATTCATATGTCTATAAACTAATCATTTATAAGAACTATGATTTACATAATTATAAAGTTTTTAGTTCACCAACTTACAAGCTATCTCAAAATATTATTTATGATAATATAATATATGATGGAGGTACAGAGTTTTTCAACTTTGATAATTCAAATATTTTAAACACAAGCATTGAAATTAAAAATGTCGATTTAAATAAAAAATACAAAACAGAGCTTAGAAAAGATATAATACCATCCATTTACACATATGAGCCTGATATCAATGGAAAATTCATTATAAAAAACAACAACAAGAATCCGCAAACTGAATCAGAATATTCAAATGTTATTTTTTCTCTCAAAACAGAAAAACCCATTATTAAAAATCTATATATAGTTGGAAATTTTAATGACTATAAAAAAAATGAATCCAGCCAACTTACATACAAAAACGGTTTGTTCCAAATTACACTTTATTTAAAACAAGGCTTCTACAATTATAAGTATATAATGAAGGATAAAAATAAAAATTTTGAGCTTGCAAATTTTTGGCAAACTGAAAATGAATACACTGCTCTTCTTTACGAAAAAAGACCAGATGAAAATTATTTTAAAATTAAAGCGATTGCCACTAATAATTCATCAAATATTGTAAATTAGTGTAACATTTTTTTACACATGACTAATAAAATTACTGACCTAGATAATTTAAAAGGAATTAGAATTTCAGTTAAGTCATTATATCTCAATAAAACCTTTTTTGGAAGAAAAAGCAAATACAGATTTAAAAACATAATTACTATTTACAATGTTGGAAAAAATACAGTACAAATAATTTCTAGACATAAGAAAGTTTTTGATTTAAAAGGTGTAAAATATATTAGTGGTTTAATTAAAGGTAAACCCATTTTAAAACCCGGAGCTAAACTTAAATTAGAATTAAATTATTCTATGAGATCAAAAATTGCTTCAATTATTGGGTATTTTTCAATTATATGTTTAAATACATCCACTAAATGCAAAGCATATATTCCAACTATTAAATTATCGCCACCTGAAACTTTAAACTAATGAGCAAAATAAAATTATACAAGGCAGAAAACGAACCTGTATTAGGATACCATAAAGGTTCTCCTGAAAGAAAAAGGGTTGAAGAAACATACAATGATATGTTTAATTCTAAAATTGATGTACCATTATACATAGGTGAAAAAACTGTTTTTACTAAAAATAAAAAAGATATTTTACCACCACATGATCATAAAAATATAGTTGGAACTTTTTCTCAAGCCGATAAAGAGCATGTACATGAAGCCATTGAAAATTTAATGAAAAATAAAAGAACATGGTCTGAAACACCTTGGGAAAAAAGATGTGAAATTTTTCTTAAAGCTGCTGATCTCTTATCTGATAAATACCGAGCAAAAATAACAGCTGGTACTATGATTGGACAATCAAAAAATATTTTTCAAGCTGAAATTGATGCTGCTTGTGAGTTCATAGATTTTTTAAGATTTAATGTGTCCTATCTTACGGAAATTTATAGTGAGCAGCCTATTGATGGTCCTGGCAAATCTAATAATTTGGAGTATAGAGCATTAGAAGGGTTTGTATATGCAGTAACTCCATTTAATTTTACAGCTATTGGAGGAAACTTATGTGCTAGTGCAGCATTGATGGGCAATGTTGTTTTGTGGAAACCAAGTGATAATCAAGTATACACTGCAAAAATTACTATGGATATTTTTAAAGAGGCTGGACTTCCAGATGGAGTTATTAATTTAGTCACAGGTGATCCAGAAATGATCTCAGACATTGCGTTAGCTCATCCGGAATTTTCAGGACTACACTTTACAGGATCTACATCCGTTTTTAGAGATCTATGGAAGAAAATTGGTAATAATATTAATATTTACAGAGACTATCCAAGAATTGTAGGTGAAACTGGAGGAAAAGATTTTATCTTTTGTCACCCCTCAGCTAACATTGAAGCCTCTGCAACTGCAATAATTAGAGGTGGTTTTGAGTTTCAAGGTCAAAAATGTTCAGCGGCATCAAGAATTTACATTCCAAAATCAATTTCTAATGAACTTATTTCAAGTGTTATAGATCAAACTAAAACAATCAAAATGGGATCTCCTATTGATTTCAATAATTTCATGACAGCTGTAATTCATGAAAATGCTTTTAAAAGAATTTCTGAATATATTGATTATGCAAAATCCAGCGATGATTGTGAAATATTAATTGGAGGAGGATATGATGACAGTGTTGGATATTTTGTTGAACCAACAATAATTCTTACGAAAAACCATCAGTTTAGAACTATGCAAGAAGAAATTTTTGGTCCAGTTGTTACTATTTACGTTTACAATGATGAAGAATGGAATAGTATGTTGGATATTGTTGATCAAACATCTGATTACGCACTTACAGGAGCATTTATCTCTGAAGATGAAGAAAGTATTAAAACTGCATTAAATAAATTAAGATATAGTGCTGGAAACTTTTATATTAATGATAAACCTTCAGGTGCAGTTGTTGGTCAACAACCTTTTGGAGGATGTAGAGCTTCAGGAACAGACGATAAGGCTGGTTCTAAATTGAATCTATTAAGATGGGTTAGCCCAAGATTAGTAAGTAGAACTCACAATCCACCTACTAACTATCCTTATGATTATATGGATTAGGAACATATATAATTTTTTTAGTTTGAAAGTAGTCTAAATTTATTTTTTCAAAAATATTGTAAGACGTATAGTTTTTAGTTTCAGAAAATTCCTTTTTAATATCTCCACCTTTTAAAAGAATAAAACCATTTTTTAATTTGTGCTTGCTTTCATGTTTAATCTTATTAAAGCAGTTTTTTTTAATTTTTGGATATGAAGCTACTGCCCTAGAGATAATAAAATCATACTTAGAG
>LUMP01000336.1_pt1 | contig 12581 bp, 13 predicted proteins | sample 729641 | NCBI WGS metagenome assembly LUMP01 (sample SAMN03860260, study PRJNA289734) | marine metagenome | biome: seawater column; feature: ocean; material: water; isolation source: Red Sea water column Station 12 - depth 47m | place: Saudi Arabia: Red Sea | collected 2011-10-15 | depth 47 m | reverse complement strand
AATTTTTATAGTATAATTTATTTTAATTCCAAGTTCCTAAAACAGTTGAGATTGTTGAACCTTTATACTGAGAAATAGGAGTAATTATAGAATTGAATTTTGCAAATGCTTCCTGCTCTTTTTCATTATCAGGGAAAAAAGTAAACTGAGATTTTGCATCAGAATGAGTTGTATAAATATAATGAGTCTCATTTCTTTCACCTCCAGTATATTGACCAAGAGATATATAGTTGCCATTTGAAAAGCCTTCATTTAATTCTATGAATGCTTGTGCAAACGTTCCAGGATCATCTACATAAAAAGACCACATTTGTTCAGAGTAAGAACCGTTTTCTCCTTGAATTCTAACTAAAGATTGTCCCTGTTTCATTGCAACAATTTTAGCTAAGCCTTCAAGATTTTCAACATATGCTTCATATGCTTCTCCGGATCTAAGTTCTCTCAACTGTGAAAGACCTTCAGGGGTTCCAGCAAAATTTAAGAAATGAGTAGCTTTAGTCCACTCAGATTTATTTTGAATTGCATTTAATGTTAATGAAGAACCCTCTGGAAAATCTATACTTGAATAAAAATCATCTACAAGTTTATAGACTAAAGATGCTTTTCCAGGAGTTACTTCTAAGGCAACTTCTGTCCAATATATTTGTTGTTGAGCAAAAGCAGTAGAAGTAGTTAATAGAAATGCGCTAAATAATAAAAGTAATTTTTTCATTTAATATTGATTTAAGATTATGTTTAAATATAACCAATAGATAGGTAAATTAAAATTAAGCAATAACTTATCTTAAGAAACTTCCACCATTTACATCTATTGTTGAGCCAGTTGAATGATCCATCTGGCCAGAAACTATCAGTGATACTAATGGTGATATATCCTTTGGCTCTGTTAGCCTATCTAGAGTAATTCCTTGTTTTACAACATCCTCTCCATGTTTATCAATAAAACTTTGAGCCATTTCAGTTCTAACAAATCCGGGAGCAATACTAATTGCTACAATATTATCAGTTTCTCCAAACGATCTTGACATAGTTTTAGTAAGCGAAATCAATCCTCCCTTCGAACATGCATAAGAAATATAATCCTCTTGCTCACCCCTGAATGCAGCTCTTGAGGCAATATTAATAAATCTCAATCTAGATTTAATTTTATTTGCTCTTTTATACTTTATTAACTCTTTAAAAATAAGTGAAGGAGCTTTAAGATTCACATCAATTGTTCTATCAAATAAATCATTCCATTTCTCAAAGTCTATTGATATATCAGCAGATTCTGCAATTCCTGCATTATTAATAATACAGTCAGGAAATGATAATTTATCAATTGTATTATTTACTAGATCTTTGACTTGAATGGAATCAGATAAATCTGATTGGATTGCAAAAGAATTTGTTTTAGAATCTTTTAATAAAGCATCTAATTCAGATTTATTTTTATTGTAATGCAATGCAATATCATGACCTTCATTAATTAATGTATTAGCAATATTAAATCCAATTCCCTTAGATGATCCTGTAAGTAATATTTTCAAATGTTATCTTTTAAGTTAAATTAGTAAAACAAATTATATGTTTAGAAAGTTTTTTTATTTATTAATTGGTCTTTTACTCTTCTCATGTGGAGAAAATGAAACAAGACCAAATATAGTCTTCATTCTTACTGATGATCTTGGTTATGGTGATCTATCATCTTATGGATCAAAAATCATAAATAGCAAAAATATTGACCAGTTGGCTAAAGATGGTGTAAAATTGACATCATATTATGCTGCTCAACCTGTTTGCTCTGCATCACGTGCTGCTGTTCTTACTGGTGTTTATCCAAATAGAATTGGGATTCATAATGCCTTTGGGCCAAATTCAAATTCAGGTATTAATCATAGTGAACTTACTCTTGCTGAAATGTTAAAAGAAAACGGATATAGCACAGGTATTTTTGGAAAATGGCATCTAGGAAGTAAAAAAGAATATTTCCCAACAAATCATGGTTTTGATGAATTCTATGGAATACTCTATTCAAACGATATGTGGAGATGGCATCCTGAATACCCGGAAGGCTATCCAGAGGATCTACTTCTTTATAGAAATGGAAATCCAATTATGGAAATAATTGATCAATCTGATTTAACAAAAGATATTACTTCAGAGAGTATTGATTTCATTGAGAGGAATAAGAATAATCCTTTCTTTCTCTATATCGCACATCCACAACCACATGTTCCACTTTTCGTTTCGAAAGATTTTGAGAATATAACTGGAAATGGACTTTATGCAGATGTGATAACAGAAATAGACTATTCGGTTGGAAGAGTATTAAGATCTTTAGAAGAAAATGGGCTTACAGAAAATACTATAGTAGTCTTTACATCTGATAACGGGCCATGGCTATCCTATGGAAATCACTCTGGATCTTCTGGAATTTATAGAGAAGGAAAAGGTACAACTTGGGAAGGAGGAGTAAGGGTTCCAAGTATTATTAAATTTCCAAATAAATTAAAATCAAGAGTGATTGATGAACCAGTAATGGCAATTGACTGGATGCCCACATTTGCTGAATTAACAAATTCTAAATTGTCAGCAAATAAAATTGATGGTAAAAATATTTGGCCTCTTTTAACAGGTGAAATTTCTTCTTCTCCTCATGAGGAATTATATTTCTATTATAGAGTTAATGAATTACACTCAATTAGAATGAATGACTGGAAAATTCATTTTACAAGGACATATAGATCACTTAACGGAAGACCTGGTGGAATAGATGGAATTCCAGTAAAATATGATATGAATGTTATAGAACAAAATGAATTATATAATTTAAAAAATGACCCTAGAGAATTATATAATGTTTACAATGAATTTCCTGAAATTGCAAAAAAGATGGAAGAACTAGGAGAAAGGGCAAGGAATGAATTAGGAGATAATCTTTCAGGAAAAAAAGGTATGGGTATGAGATTAAGTAATAATTAATTTAATAATAGTAAATCATGCAAATATTTAAAGCCAAAGTATTTTATTTTATTATTCTTATTACAACAGTAAGCTGCACTTCGACTGCTGAGGTTTTTTTTCAAGATGTTGTTGACACAAGTGATAAAGAAATAAAGTTTCAAGAAAAAAAGATTTTTTCTTTTGATAAATCTGGAGTTTATTTTTCAAATGATTTTGATGGTGCAAGATTAAATAATGTAATTCAAAAAAATGACAGCACCTTTATTTTATCAGTTTTACCTGAAAATATTCCTATTAATCCAAGTCCATATTATGCTTTTAAAGTTATTAGTAACTCAACAAAAAGAATTAATCTTGAATTTGATTACCCATATGGTTATAAACATAGGTATATTCCTAAAATTTATTTTGAAAATAAATGGTCAATAGCTGATACATTGTCTTTCATTGAAACTAATAATAAAAGTATTCTTAAAGTTGTAGTTGGAAATAAATCAAAGATTATTTCAGCCCAGGAGTTAAATTCTAGTTCTATTGTATATGAATGGGTAGAGGAATTAATTAAAGATAAAAGAGACTTTGTAAGCTTTAAAAAAATTGGTAAAACTAAACTGAAAAGACCTTTTATGGTCATTGACATAAATAAAAATGAAACTAAAGAAAAGCCAACAATAGTACTTATAACTAGACAACATCCCCCTGAAGTAACAGGATATTTTGCCTTTCAGTCTTTTTTATCATCAATACTTGAAGAGAGCGACTTATCCTCTAAGTTTCTTAATAGATATAGAATTTTAGCATTCCCTATGATGAATCCTGACGGAGTTGATCTTGGACATTGGAGACATAATTCGGGCGGAGTAGATTTAAATAGAGATTGGTCGGCATATAATCAAAAAGAAATCAAAACAACCGTTGATTTTATATCCAAAACACTCAGGAAATATAAGTCAAATTTGATTCTAGGACTTGATTTTCACTCTACATACTATGATGTATTTTACACTAATATTGAAAGATCATCTACATCAATGCCATTGTTTTTGGATGAATGGTTCTCAAGCTTAGAGAATTCTATTCCTAATTATAAAGTGAATGAACAGCCAAGCACTAGTAAGCAACCTGTGTCCAAAGGATGGTTTTTAAATGCTCATAAAGCTGTAGGGGTAGTATACGAAATAGGCGATAATACTCCTAGAGATAGAATCAAACTTATTGGAAGGGAATCAGCCAAATCAATGATGAGAATCATGTTAGAAGGGAAAAGTGGGCGCTGAGGGATTCGAACCCCCGACCCCTTGGGTGTAAACCAAGTGCTCTAAACCAACTGAGCTAAGCGCCCTGAATTTTCAGGCTGTAAATATAATCTATTTTTACAGATCTTTTATTAGTCTTTTTTAAATTAGTTATATGAATAACAAAATTATGCTTTTAGATGGGAGCATGTCTTATCCATTGGAAAAATTAGGATATAACTTAAATAAAAAGTTATGGACTGGTGATGCATTAATTAATAACCCTGATATAATTAAAAATATTCACAAAAAATATGTCAATGCAGGTGCAGACTTCATATCTACTTCAACATATCAAGTTAGTTATGATTCATTAAATGAAATGGGATATAGTTTAAGTGAAATAAAAAATATATTAAAAAAATCAGTAGATATAAGTAGATATGCTATAGATGAAACAATTGATTCAAATAGAGTAAAGGTAGTAGGAAGCTTTGGACCATTTGCTTCTTATAAGCCAGATGCTTCTGAATATGAAGGAATTTATCAAGCTAATGATGATGAAATAATTAATTATCACGCAAATAATATCAATTTAATTAATGAGTTAGAACTTGATATTGTTCTCTTTGAAACAATTCCATGTTTAAGAGAAATTAAAATTCTAGTCGATCTTTTACCAAGATTAGATAAAGAAGTATGGGTCTCAATGACATGTAACGAAGAAATAAATTTTAGAGATAATTCTTCAATAGACCAAGCATGTGAATTGATTGAAAAAACAGGCAATGTTTCAACTATTGGAATGAATTGTTTCTCCCCACTACTAGTTGAAAAAGTTATTGAAAAACTCAAAAGGTTATCGAGTAAAAAAGTTCTTATTTACCCTAACTCAGGAGAAGTTTATGATCCGATTAGAAAAAAATGGTATGGAGAAAACAAATTTGACAATAATTTGATTAAAAAATGGTTAAGTTTATCTCCAGATATTATAGGTGGATGTTGCAGAATTGGTGATGATGTAATAAAGCTTATGAGAGAAGAAATTGATAATCAAAATAATAAATAAATGAATACTAGTTTAAAGGAATTAATTTTTGCAGGGATTGCATTTACAGTTACATATTCAATAGCAATAGCAACTAATCTTGATATTGTAATTGATGCTGTTCTTCTTGCTTTTATAATTCAATGGATACTTTTTATACCAGCTTACCTTCTTCAAACTGAAAAGTTTTTTGATATATCAGGAAGTATTACTTACATATCAGTTGTAAGCTATTGTTTCTTTAATAACTATGATTTAGAAAATCTAAATATTGGAAATGTTATACTTTCAATAATAATTATTGTTTGGGCTTTAAGACTTGGTAGTTTTTTATTTATCAGAATTAAAAAAGCAGGAGAAGATATTAGATTTAGGGAGATTAAGAAATCTCCAACTAGATTTTTTATGACATGGACTCTACAAGGAATGTGGGTCTCTTTATGTTCTGCTTGTGCATTAGCTGGAATTGCTAAAGGAGTAATTATAAATAGTTACTTCTACATTGGATTAACTGTTTTTTTTATTGGATTTATTATAGAAATTATTGCAGATAATCAAAAAACTAAGTTTAGGAGCAATCCAGAAAACAAAGACAAGTTTATAGATTCTGGATTATGGAAATTCTCTAGGCATCCAAACTACATGGGTGAAATTTTATTATGGTTAGGTATCTCTATAATATCTTTATCATCTCTTGAAGGTCTGGAGTTTGCTACATTGATCTCTCCTTTATTTACCTATTTATTATTGGTTTATGTTAGTGGAATTAGAATATTGGAACATAATGGAGATAAAAAATGGGGTCATCTTGATAGCTATAAGAGCTATAAAAAAAATACACCTAGATTAATTGGATTTTTATAAACTTTTTTAATCAATCCATTCGGCGATAAAGACATTTGTGTCTCTATTTCCTCCATTATTTCGATTGGAAGAGAATATTAAGTATTTACCATTATTAGAAAACACTGGGAAAGAATCAAACATATTATCGTATGTAATTCTTTTCAAATTTCTTCCATTAATATCAATCATATAAATATTAAATGGAAATCCTGCCTCCGCCTCAAAATTGGAGGAAAAAAGAATTTTTTCACCAGATGGATGCCAGTAAGGACTCCAGTTTGCATTCCCTAAATATGTAACTTGTTTTAGGTTTGAACCATCAGCATCAACTACAAAAATTTCTAGCTCAGTTGGTTGAACAAAACCTTCTTTTAACAATGATTGATATTCTTGAACTTCTTTTTCAGTTTTAGGTCTAGAGGCTCTAAAAATTATTTTAGAACCATCCGGAGAAAAGAATGCTCCTCCATCATATCCTAATTGATTTGTAATTTGCTTTACATCAGAACCATCAATATTCATTGTAAATAATTCTAAGTCTCCTGTTCTCATTGAAGTAAAAACAATTTTATCACCTTTGGGAGAAACAGTTGCTTCAGCGTCATATCCAATTTCATTAGTTAATCTATTAGTAATATTTCCCTCGAGGTCTGATACAAATATGTCATATGTATCATATATAGGCCATACATATTTTCCATCTATTCTTAAAGGAGCTTCGGGACAGTTTGGATCTCCAAGATGAGTTGATGCATAAACAATATGCTCCCCATCTGGCATAAAATAAGCACAAGTTGTTCTTCCCATTCCAGTACTAATCATTTTTGGTTTTCGATTCTTTAAATCCTCCGATTTATCCATAATAAAAATTTGATCACAACCAACTTCCCAACCTGGATTATTTGATTGAAAGACTAGTTTTGTGTCAGAGAAATTCCAATATGCCTCAGCATTATCACCACCAAAAGTTAATTGTTTTAAAGACTTAAAGTTTTTTTCTTGAGGATATATCAAGTTATCTATTTGGGAATAAGTAAAATTTGTTGTTAGAAAAAAGTAAAAAACGAAAAACAATAGTAACTTTTGCATACAAATAAATTAATTTTGCGGCTAAAGTACGATTAGAGAAATAATTATGAAAATATTTTATCAAAGTTTATTTTTTATTCTAATAACCTCATTTACAGTTTATTCACAATCTGAAGATATTTATCAAATAAAATATGATATTGAATATTTAGCTAGTGATGATTTAGAAGGAAGATTCCCAGGAACTAACGGAGAAGATTTAGCTGCTGATTTTATTGCAGATAAGTTTAATGAGTATGGATTATCAAAAATTGGTGACTCTTATTTTCAGAACTTCAGTTTTACACTTCCAAGTAGTCCACATGAAGATGTAAAATTTAATCAAGAAAACAACAACAAAATAGAAGCAAAAAATGTAGTTGGATTAATTGACAATAAGAAAGAGACAACTATAATAATTGGAGCTCATTATGATCATATTGGTTATGGTGGTCAATATTCTCTTGATAGAGGAATAAATGAAATCCACAATGGAGCAGATGATAATGCAAGTGGAACTGCTATGCTTTTAAATTTAGTTAAAAAATTGAGCAAAAGGAATAATTCAAACAGCAATTACTTATTTATTGGTTTTTCTGCTGAAGAGCTTGGATTATTAGGTTCAAGGTATTTTGTGAATAGCAACTTATATGATGAAGGAACATATAACATGATGATTAATCTGGACATGGTTGGAAGATTAAATGAGAAAAAAGAACTTTCAGTTTTTGGAGCAGGAACATCATCAATATTTAGACAAGTTTTAAACTCGTTAAATGGCAGCTTTAATTTAAATATAATTAATGATGGGACTGGACCGTCAGACCATACATCTTTTTATAATAAAGATTTACCAGTTTTATTTTTTCATACTGGTTCTCATGAAAATTATCATAGACCCTCAGATGATGTTGAACTAATAAATTATGAAGGTATTCATGAAATATCAAACTATATAGTTAACGTAATAGCTGAAATTGAAACCTATGGTAAATTAGATTTTAAAGAAACTGTTTCAAATCAACCTACAGTAGCTAGATTTAAGGTTTCGTTAAGAGTCATGCCTGACTATGTTTTTGATGGTCAAGGAATGAAAGCTGATCAAATAATTAAAGGTGGTCCCGCTGATAAAGCTGGATTAATTGATGGGGACATAATTATTGGAATAGCAGATTTTAAAGTAAATGATGTTTACGACTATATGGAGGCTCTATCAAACTTTAATGAAGGTGATTCTACTGTAATCTATGTTTTAAGGGAAGAAAAAAGATTAGAGTTTCAGGTTAGGTTCTAATCTATATTTATACTAATTCCACCTGATACATAAAACATATCACTATTCAAACCTTTTCCGATTGATAAATCAAGTTGTTTTTTATCATCTAATAGATATGTAATACCAGAGTCAAAGTTAATGTTAGAATTATCTCTAGACTCATCACCAAATATTTCAAAAAAGACACCAAAGGAACCTAGGTTTCTACCGTATACAATTGTATAAATAAATTGCCCATCCATTTTTTCGAATTTATTATAACCTATATTATAGCCAATTTGAGATTCATTATTTAGATCATGTGAAACATTTAATCTACTTAGAAGTCCATAAACATTATTAGAAAATACTTCACTAGCTGTTGGAATGGAAAGGTGAGAAAGAAAAGCAACTTTTATATTATTAGAAGTTTTATTAAATATTTTAAACTTAGCTCCAACCTCAAAATCGCTAAATGATGATTTTTTCATAAATGATAATTCATCATTTATTAAATAATTACTATTTAATCTTATTTCAATTCCTTCAATTATACCAATCCTGAAAAGTGTATTAATATTAGATTGAGAGTCTTCAATTGAAATACCAGATTCGATTTGAATTTGACCTGTTGGTAAAACTACTGCAGATTCAGTTTGATCTGGTCTATCAGTTGTTATTTGAGAAAAAACAAAAGAACAGTTAAACAACAGAAACAAAAAAATTAAAAATCTATTTTTCATAAAAAATTTCTTTTGCAATGTAATTACTTCCAGTTATAATAATTAAGTCATCAGGTAAAGCCTGACTTAATAAATTATTATAAACCCTATTTGGATTTTTATTAAAATTAATATTTTCTCCTATACTTTCTTCAATTTCAATTTGATTCATAGACCTTGACATGTTTGAAGAAGTAAAATAAACTAAAGATTTATCTGGTAGATGACTAATTAATTTTTTAACATTTTTTCCTTTAACAAAGCTTAAAATAAAATACAGTTTATCATATTCTAATGAACTCAACTGTTTAGATAAATGAATAAAACCTGATTCATTATGTGCAGAATCAAAAATAATCTTTGGAGAATCATTTAAAACTGTCCACCTACCATAAAAATCAGTATTTAAATCAATGTTTAAAATACCTTTTTCTATAGTATTATCATTTATCTCTTCATCATTTAGACTACTACAAACTTGGACAACTGTTCTAATGTTTTTATTAAGATATCCTATATCTGAATTTTCAAATTTTGATTTGTAATCAGACGCATTCTGTATGATCATATGAAATATTTGTAATTACAGATAAAATTGGATTAATAATATTTGTAGCATCTAATCTTCCACCTAGCCCTACTTCAATTATTGCATAGTCTACATTTTTTTCAATATAATAGGATAGTGACATTCCAAATGAAAGCTCAAAAAAAGTAAGCTCCAGTTTTTCAATTATATCACGATTAGTTATAATAAACTTTGAAATAAAATCCTTTTCGATTTTATTATTGTTTACTTTAATTCTCTCTCTATAATCAAAAAAATGAGGTGATGTGAATGTACCTACCCTATATCCTGACTCTTGAATTATTGATGATAGATATGCACAGGTACTTCCCTTTCCATTTGTACCTCCAACATGAATAAGCTTTATATCTTGAGTATTAATATTGAGATGTTCAACAAAAGATTTTATATTATCAAGACCTGGTTTATATGCTTTAGAACCTTGAGATTGATAAAATGGTAAACGATTTAAAATCCAATTCTCAGTTTGCTTATAATTCAATATTAGTGATTAAAGAATATATGCCTCAAGTAATACAAATGTTATAAATCCGGCAAGAAATCCTAAGAATGCTAACCATCCTATTTTTTTTAGATACCAGAAAAACTCAATTTTCTCCATACCCATTGCTACAACTCCTGCTGCAGAACCAATTACAAGTACACTACCTCCTGTACCTGCTGCATATGCAATTAGGTGCCATAAAGAATCATCAACTGGTTGAGAGAACATACCAATTGATGCAGCTACTAAAGGTACATTATCAATTACTGCTGATCCAAGACCTAAGAAACCTGCAACTATTCTAATATCAGGAATAACAGTTTCTAAATATTGAGCAAACTCAAATAGATATCCAATTGATTCTAGAGCTGCTACTGCCATCAAAATTCCTAAAAAGAATAAAATACTTGGAAGCTCAATCTTAGTTAATGCAGAATGAACAGGACTTTTACTATGCATAATACTATCTTCATTAGGAGTACTAATATTAAATTTAGTACCACTGTATATTTCTGCAAATGTTGCAACTATAGCTAGTGAAAGCATCATACCTACATAAGGTTGAAGGCCAGTAAAAACTTTAAAAAATGGCACAAAAAGAATCGCTGATAAACCTAACCAAAGCATTCTAGTACCTATTTTAGTTATGCTACTCTCATCATTATCCATTTTATCTAGATTTCCTTTAAAGGGTTTAAGAAATGATGCAATATATACTGGAACTATCATACACACCACAGAAGGAATAAATACATAATACAATAACATTGGGACAGTAACTTTATCAGCTATCCATAACATTGTTGTAGTTACATCTCCAATTGGAGACCATGCTCCCCCTGCATTCGCTGCGATTACAATTAAACCAGCAAACCATAATCTTAAGTTTTTATCTCTAATAATTTTCTGAAGAATTGTAATTAGAACAATAGTAGCAGTCAAATTGTCAATTATGGCAGACAGAATAAATGCTAATATTGAAAATATCCACAATAATTTTTTCTTTGATTTAGTTCTAATGAATGATTTAATTTTTTCAAAACCATTATAGTAATCAATAATCTCAACAATAGTCATTGCCCCTAAAAGAAAGATAAGAATCTCGGAAGTATGAGATAAATGATATGCCATTATCTTCTTTATTTTTGTTGGTATTAGTTCCCGTAACTCAGTATCAACTTCAAATACCGGTATATGAAATATTGCAATCAATGCCCATAAAAAAGCCATCATTGCTAAAGCAGGTATAAGCTTGTCAATTTTTAAACTATGCTCTAGTGTTATTGCTAAATAACCTAGAATAAATATTCCTAATAATATTGTTTCCATTTAATTAAAATTTATTCCCATGATTGAAGCATAACCCTTGTTATACTCCTAGTATATTCTTCATCTTTTGTATCTTCTATCCATTTATTAATTGCATCTGCTTGATCTTTATTTTGGGCATTCCCAAAGTCCAAAGCAGCAATTAGATCAGGATAAGTTACGTATATATAATGAGTTTCACCATTTTCAACTCCATGAGTAGTCTGACCAATAGAAACATATCCAGAATCATCATTAAAAGCAGACATTAAATTAGCAAAAGCAGTTAAGAACTTAATTGGATCTTTTATTTTCCATTGGTGTGATTGAGCAATCGGCTGTTGCCATTTATCTAGATTATATCTAACAAGAGTAACACCTGCTGTAACAGAAAATCCATCTCGACTAGTTAAAGAATTTAATTTTGACACATATGCATCCCATTCTGGAGTTAATTTTCTGGATTCAAATTCAGCAAGTGCCTCTTTTGAGCCAGCAAAATTTAAGACATGGGTAGCCTTTTCACTTGAACCTTTATATTCAATACTCCATAGAGAAACTCTAACACCCTCAGGTATTTGAATATTAGAATAAAATCCATCAATTAGATTATATACAGAGTCTGTATTTTCAAATGGAACATTTATATTAACATTCTGCCATGTAATATTTTGTGCACTTACATTTAAGGAGATTAGTGATAAAATAAGTAGATATGTTTTTTTCATAAGTATGATTTATGGTAAACATCTAATTTAATAAAAAAATTTTTCCAGAACAATGATCTTTTGATGCACCAGTTACTGAAGAATAACAATTATTGATATTTAGATATTTTAAGACTCCTAAAAAAGCGAAAATTAAAGCCTCTTTAAATTCAATTATATTTTTCGATGGAATTATAATTTCAGAATCTGTTTTAGATCTAATTATGTCGATTAAATAATCATTATATGCCCCACCACCTGTAACTAAAACTTTATCAAAATCATTCAAATTATTTGAAATTTGATTTGCAATGTGATTTGATAAGGTATTCAATAAATCTTCTATTGGGTAATCAAAATATTTATTAATCAA
>LUMP01000634.1_pt1 | contig 12589 bp, 16 predicted proteins | sample 729641 | NCBI WGS metagenome assembly LUMP01 (sample SAMN03860260, study PRJNA289734) | marine metagenome | biome: seawater column; feature: ocean; material: water; isolation source: Red Sea water column Station 12 - depth 47m | place: Saudi Arabia: Red Sea | collected 2011-10-15 | depth 47 m | reverse complement strand
TGACTCAGTAGCCCAGGGCTATGGTTCTCTTGGATTAATGACAAGTGTTTTAATGACTCCTGATGGAAAAACTGTAGAAGCTGAAGCTGCACATGGAACTGTTACTAGACACTTTAGAAATCATCAACAGGGTTTAGAAACATCCACAAATCCAATTGCTTCTATATTTGCATGGTCAAGAGGTTTGCATTTTAGAGGAAAATTTGATGATAATCAAAATTTAATGAATTTTTCAAAAAAACTTGAAGAGACTTGCATCGAAACTGTTGAGTCTGGAAAAATGACAAAAGATCTGGCGATTTTAATTAGTGAAAACCAAAAATGGTTAAACACTCAAGATTTTTTAAATACTTTAAAGGATAACTTGGAAAAAAAATTAGGATCTTAAATTAGTTTTAATCCTATCCATAGCTTGATCAATATTTTCTAGACTAATTCCACCTGCTTGCGCCATATCTTTACGCCCCCCTCCTCCTTTACCACCTAAAATTTTTGATACATCTTTAATAACTTCAGAAGAGTCAAAATTAGATGTCAAATCTTCTGTAACACCTAAAACTATAGATAATTTATTATCATTTTTTGAAATTATCAGAGACGCACATTTATTTTGATATTTGTTTTTTTGATCATCTACAAACTGTTTTAGTGTTTTTGATGGATAATTTTCAGTTAGTAAATACACAAAATTAATATCATTAATTTTTTCAGTAACGATATTTTGTAATGACGTTTCTTTATTTTTATTTTGTTTTTTTTGATCCAATAATTTTTTTAATTCCTTTAAATTATTTGTTAAATCACTATTTTGATCATAGCTATAATCAAAGTTGTTATCATACTCTTTTATCTCACTGATAAGTGTTGAAATTTTATCTAGATTTTGTTTTAATGTTTTTTTATCAAGTTCAATTTTTTGCTTATTATATTCGTCAACTGCAATATTTGTTAGTGCCTCTATTCTTCTTATTCCTGAGGCTACACTAGTTTGATTAATTATTTTAAAATTCAAAATATCACCAGTTTGATCAACATGTGTACCTCCACACAGCTCTTTTGAAAATATTTTATTGTTTTCAACTGTGCCCATCGATACTACACGAACCTCATCACCATACTTTTCTCCAAAAAGTGCAGTTGCACCCTCATCTAATGCTTTTTGATGATCAATAGTCTTAATTTCTATTTGCGAATTAGCTGTTATTTCTTTCTTCACAAAATTTTCAATTTTTATAATATTATCTGATGTTATTGGTTCATTATGACTAAAATCAAATCTTAATTTTTCACTATTAACCAATGAACCTTTTTGTGAAACATGATTTCCAAGAATTTTTCTAAGTGAAGCGTGTAGTAGATGAGTTGAAGAATGATTACATTTTATTAATTGCCGTTTATGGGAGTCAATTGTAGCTGTTACACTATCTCCAATTTTAAATTTTCCTTTTTTAACTTTACCATGATGCAAATAAAATGAGCCAAATAATTTAGTCGTATCATTTACTTCAAAAGTATTGTGCTCAAACATTATAGTTCCTATATCACCAACTTGACCCCCACTTTCTCCATAAAATGGTGTCTGGTTTAAAATAATAATTCCATTTTCACCTTCATTTAGCTGATCAGTTTTGCTATCACTCTTAACTATGGAAGTGATTTCACTTTCAGACTCAGTTTGATCGTATCCTAAAAATTCAGTCGAACCTAAATTCTCAGTAATTTTAAACCAGTTTTTTTGATCCTCTTGATCACCTGTCCCTTTCCAATTTTTTCGAGCTCTTTCTTTTTGCTCTTTCATCATTTGGTTGAAAGTTTCAACATCAACTTCTACATTTTTTGATTTGAGATAATCTTGTGTTAAATCTAATGGAAAGCCATAGGTATCATATAATTTAAATGCAATTTTACCATCTAGTTTATTTGATGATACAGAGATTTCATCTTCTAAAATTTTTAGACCTTTTTCTACAGTCTCCTTGAATTTAGTTTCCTCATTAATAAAAGTATTAATTATTAAATCTTTAGCTCTCATTAATTCAGGGTATGCAATTTTAAAAATATCCAATAATGTTGGAAAAATTTTATCAAATACCGTCTCTTTATTTCCTAATGTATGAGCATGCCGCATTCCTCTTCTCATTATTCTTCTTAAAACATAACCTCTACCTTCGTTAGATGGTGTGACACCATCAGCAATGAGAAACGATGAAGATCTTAAATGATCAGCTATAACTCTATGGCTAGGACTGTTTAATTGGCTTTCATCATTTAACAAATTTCTAGACTTATCAATTAAAGGAATAAACAAATCAGTATTATAATTATCATTAGTATTGTTTAGTAATGCTGAAATCCTCTCTAAACCCATGCCAGTATCAATAGAAGGTTTCGGGAGGTTAATTCTTTCAGAAGGTGAAATTTGCTCAAACTGCATAAATACTAGGTTCCAAATTTCAATAAATCTATCTCCATCTTCATCTGGACTTCCTGGAGGTCCACCTGGATATTTATCACCGTGATCATAAAAGATTTCTGAACATGGTCCACAGGGTCCCGTATCTCCCATCGACCAAAAATTATCAGATGTGCTTATTTTAATTATTTTGTCATCGCTTAGACCTGCAATTTTCTTCCAAAAATTATATGCATCTTCATCTTCACTAAATACAGTGACTAACAACTTTTCTTTTTCTATTTTAAATTCCTTAGTAATTAAATTCCATGCGAATTCTATTGCCTGATCCTTGAAGTAATCACCAAAAGAAAAATTACCTAACATTTCAAAAAAAGTATGGTGTCTTGCTGTGTAACCTACATTTTCTAAATCGTTGTGTTTACCTCCTGCTCTTACACATTTTTGTGAAGTAACTGCACGATTATAATCTCTTTTTTCTTTTCCAGTAAAAATATTTTTAAATTGAACCATTCCTGAATTCGCAAATTAATTAAATTAAATTAAGGTTTATTCTTCGGTCTTTGTCTCTTTAGGTTCTTTGGATTCAATTTCACCCTCCATCATAGCCTTTTCAACTATTCCGGCGTTTTCAAGAATTTTGTTTTCAATTTCTTTAGCTATATCAGGATTGTCCCTTAAGAAATTTTTAACATTTTCTCTACCTTGACCAATTTTTTGATCTTTATAAGCGAACCAAGAACCTGCTTTGTCAATAATTTCAGCTTTCACGCCAAGATCAACAAGCTCTCCTAGTTTAGAGATACCTTCACCATACATAATGTCAAATTCAACGACTTTGAAAGGTGGTGCAACTTTATTTTTGACAATTTTTACTCTTGTCTGGTTACCAATAATCTCATCTTTATCTTTAATAGCGCCAATTCGTCTTATGTCCATTCTAACAGAAGAGTAAAATTTAAGTGCATTACCTCCTGTTGTAGTCTCTGGACTTCCAAACATAACACCTATTTTCATTCTTAACTGATTAATAAATACAACTAATGTATTAGATTGGGCTATAGAGCTTGTGAGCTTTCTCAGTGCTTGACTCATTAATCTAGCTTGTAATCCAGGCAGAGAGTCACCCATATCACCCTCTAATTCAGCCCTTGGGACTAGTGCAGCTACAGAGTCAATAATCAGAACATCTATACCACCTGATTTTATTAGTGAGTCAGCTATTTCTAAACCCTGCTCACCTGTATCTGGCTGGGAAATTAGTAGTTCTTCTAAATTAACTCCTAATTTTTTCGCATATGCGGGGTCAAGAGCATGCTCAGCATCTATAAATGCACAGTTTCCACCTTGTTTTTGTGATTCAGCTACTATGTGCGTTGCAAGTGTAGTTTTTCCTGAACTTTCAGGTCCATAAATTTCTATAATTCTGCCTTTTGGAACACCGCCAATTCCTAATGCTATATCAAGACCAAGGGAACCAGTTGAAATTGCCTCAATATCAACGTTGGTTTTTGATCCTAACTTCATAATTGAACCTTTTCCATAGTTTTTTTCTATTAGACTAACGGCAGCCTCTAAAGATTTGGTTCTGTTTTCTTTATCCATTGTATGATTCTCTATTACTTTTAATTTAGTTTGAGACATTGTTTTCTCCATCATTTGGTAATTTTTTATTGTGATTCTTGCAAATCATGATTTTTTGTACATGTTTTGTTCTCATTTTAAAAGTTCTATTTTTGTTCTTTTATAAAATATAATATAAATTATTGAAATATATGTATATTTTTTTCATAATATTAATCTTGAATTTAAAAAATCTTTTGATAAGTCCTTTCAAGTTTTAAATTATGGCTAAAATCTCAAAAACATACAAACCTACTCAAAAAGAAAAGTTCATGAATGCTAAAATGAAAGAGTATTTCAGACAAAAACTTGAAAGTTGGAAAAATGAACTTCTAAAGGAGTCTTCACAAACTTTAAATAATCTTCAAACAGAAAATGAAGCTAAACCTGATATGACTGATAGAGCGTCAGAGGAAATAGATAGAACTTTTGAGCTTAGAACTAGAGATAGAGAGAGAAAGTTAATAAATAAAATAGATGCTGCATTAAGAAGAATTGAAGATGGGACATATGGCTACTGCGAAGAAACTGGTGAGCCAATTGGTCTAAAAAGACTTGAAGCTCGTCCAGTTGCAACTCTAAGTCTTGAAGCTCAAGAGATGCATGAAAAAGCTGAAAAAAGACTAAATTAATTAAAAATAATATATTAGGGTAAAAAAGTTGATGGAAAATTACTCTACCCTTTTTACACCTGGATTATATGTTATTAATCCAAACAAGAAACAAGAATGGGGAATTGGTCAAATTCAATCTTCAATAAATAATTTAATTACTGTAAACTTTGAAAATGTTGGTAAAAAAACAATTAATCTTGAAAAAATAAATTTAGAAATAATAAATATTAATGCAAATAACTGATCAATTTTTTAGAAAAATAAATTACTTAAGAGTATCTGTTACTGATAGGTGTGATCTAAGATGCGTTTATTGCATGAAGGAAAAAATGAATTTCCTACCAAAGACTGAGGTTTTAAGTTTAGAGGAGATTGAAAGATTATGTGATAACTTTATTGATTTGGGTGTAGAAAAAATCAGACTTACAGGCGGTGAACCTTTGGTAAGAAAAGATATTATTCATCTTATAAAAAATTTAAACAAAAAAAAATCTGTATCTAATTTAAAAGAAATTACACTAACAACGAATGGGAGTTTATTAAAAAAATTTTCAAAAGAATTAAAAATGAATGGAGTTGATAGAATTAATGTTTCTTTAGATACTATCATAAAAGACAAATATAAAGAGATAACTAGATTTGGTAATTTAGAGAATGTTCTTGATGGCATAGAAGAGGCAAAACAAAATCATATTAAAGTAAAGATAAATACTGTTGTATTTAAAAATTTTAATGAAAATGAAATTTCAGAACTCGTAAATTGGGCAAATAAAAAATTAATAGATATCACATTCATAGAGGTAATGCCTATGAACGATACTGATATGCCAAGACATATGCAATTTGTAAGCCTTGAAGATATATATAAAAAATTAAATAAAAACTTTAAATTTGAAAAATCAGATTATAATACAGGAGGTCCATCTAACTATTACATGAGTAAAAAATTAGATATAAAGGTTGGCTTTATTACCCCTTTATCAAATAATTTTTGTGCTAGCTGCAATAGAGTGCGGATATCTAGTACTGGAAAATTATATATGTGTTTGGGGCAAAATGAATTTGTTGATTTTAGAGAAATTTTGAGAAATGATAGAAGTGATGATTTTATAAAAGAAAAAATTAAATTTGCTCTCAGTATTAAACCTAAAAAACATGATTTTATTATTAATTCAGAAGTAAAACCATATATGAATAGATATATGAATGAAACAGGAGGATAATGAAATTTCACTTTATTTCATCGAACTCTAAAGAAGCTCAAATAGCCAAAGAAGAATTTGTAAGTTCCTATTTGCAAAGTGAGCCAGAGTCAGCTGATGTTATTATACCGATTGGAGGAGATGGAATATTATTAAAGTCTCTTCATGATTTCAATAGTCTTAATAAGCCTTTTTTTGGAATCAATTATGGGTCTGTGGGTTTTCTGATGAACTCTGCAAATAAAAGTAATTTAGAGGATACTATCAATAGCTCTAAATCAACAGAATTAAAACCACTTAAAATGATAGCAAAAGATGATAAAAATAAAGCTTATGAATCTATTGCATATAATGAGGTTTCATTAATGAGACAAAGCCATCAAGCTTCTAAATTTGAAATCAAAATTAATGAGATTACAAGAATGAATGAGTTAATTTGTGACGGAGTATTAGTTTCTACATCTGCAGGAAGTACAGCCTATAATTTATCAGCGCATGGAAGTATATTGCCTTTGGACTCAAGATTATTAGCTTTGACACCCATAAGTGCTTTTAGACCCAGAAGATGGAGAGGTGCTCTTCTCTCTGAAAGTAATATAATTAAAATAAATGTATTAAATTATAAAGAAAGACAGGTAAGCGTTACCGCTGATAATATAGAATTTAGAAATATAAAAGAAGTTACTATCCAATCATCAAATGATAAAACATGTAAAATTTTATTTGATAAAAATCATTCTATTGAAGATAAAATTTTAAATGAACAATTTGAATACTAGAATTTTAAATTAATCAGGACAGTAAATACATATCTTATTTCCATCTAGATCTCTAAAATATGCATAAAAATGCTCTTCATGCCTTGGACCAGGTTTGCCCTCATCTTTTCCACCTAATTTTAAGGCAAGATTATAAATATTTATTACGCTTTCTTTGGATTGAGCTGTAAAAGAAAGCACAGTACCATTACCAAAAGAGGCCTGCTCTTTATTATGAGGCTTCATAAGATAAAACTCAATATTTTGGCTATCTTTTTTTTTGTAACCAACATAGCGATCATCTTCTTCCGCCACAACAATTTCAAGCAAAGCAAAAAGTTGATCATAAAAATTCTTACTTTTTGTAAGATTATTAGTTCCTAAGGTTACAAAACTAAACATTATATTTTAAAGTGGTAGCCTCGGCCGGACTTGAACCGGCACTCCCAAAAGGGCAAGGATTTTAAGTCCTTTGTGTCTACCATTCCACCACGAGGCCAATCTAAAAATTGTATTATCAGACAATGGAGTAATTTCCACCATTTAATTTTATCATCTCACTTATTTCTTTTACGATATCATCCAGGGAGTCCATCGTCCATGAAGATATTGATATATTAACTCCACCAGTTTTAGATAAAAAATTAAAATATGGATAACTACCAATTGAACACTCCTGATACTTTTTCTGAATATCATTCAGATATGGAGCCAATTTACTTTCATATAAATTTGTATTCAATGTTATGACATTTTTTGGCTTCCCCTTTTTTATGTTTTTAAGTATATTAATAAACATCACTTCCATTATTTTCGGAACGCCAGGAAGAACATAAACATTATTTAAAATAAATCCTGGGGCAGCTGTCATTGGATTATAAATTAACTGAACATCTGATGGCATTTTAGCCATTCTTTGTCGACTTTCATTAAATTCACCTTCGGGATAATATTTTTCTAAAATATTAAATGCTTCTTTATTCATCTCATATTTTTTATTAAATGCTTCAGCTACACTCTCTGAGGTAATATCATCATGTGTGGGACCTATTCCTCCCGTGGTAAAAACATAACTGTAATTTTCACTAAATAATTTAACAGAATTAACGATATGATCTTTTACATCTTGTATTACTTTTATTTCCTCAAGTTTTATTCCTGATGATGTTAAATTTTTTGCAATAAAATTTGAATTTGTGTCTTGGGTTCTTCCAGATAATACTTCATCTCCAATAATTAAAATTCCAGCTGTCAGCATAGTCATAAGATAAATTTATTATAATTATCCTGTTATTTATCAAATAAAAACATTAAATAGAATTAATAAATGCATTCAAATAATATTCCAATTTATCAGAAAAATGACTTCCATAAAATGCATCAAGCAGGAAGACTGGCTGCCTCTGTATTAGATCAACTTTATGAACTAATTAAACCAGGTATTTCTACTTTAGAAATTAATGATTTTTGTCACGATTTAATCATAAAGAATAATGCAATCCCTGCTCCGCTTAATTATAAAGGTTTCCCAAAATCTGTGTGCACATCAGTTAACCATGTTGTCTGTCACGGCATACCAAACGAAAATAAATTACTAAATAATGGTGATATCATAAATGTTGATGTCACAGTTATTTTAGATGGATGGTATGGAGATAGTTCCAGAATGTTTGTTGCTGGTAAAACAAATAAGAAAAATTATGATTTGCTAAAGACCACATTTGAGTGCCTTCATATTGGAATAAAGGAGGCTATTCCTGGAAAGACTTTTGGTGATATAGGACACAAAATTCAGGAATACGCTGAAGCCAAGAACTATTCTGTGGTCAGAGATTTCTGTGGACATGGAATTGGAAAGGAATTTCATACCCCTCCAAGTGTACTTCATTATGGCAAAATTGGTGAAGGTCCAGAACTTAAACCTGGAATGTTTTTTACTATAGAACCAATGATAAACCTTGGTGACTGGAGAATAAAAATACTTAATGATGGGTGGACAGCTGTAACAAAAGATAGATCTCTGTCTGCTCAATTTGAGCATACTATTGGCATTACTGAAGAAGGAAATGAAATTTTTACTCTGTCAGAAAATAATACAGATTTTCCAATAAATGATTTATAAAAATAATTATGATACCAAGATACAATAGACCCAATATTGAAAAAATTTGGACACTTGAAAATAAATTTAAGATTTGGACAGATATTGAAATTTTAATTGCTGAAAAATTAGCTGACATTGGTGTTATACCAAAAATAGCTTCAAAAGAGATAAGAAGAAAAGCTAAATTTAATGTTGATGAAATAAATAAATTAGAAAAACAAACAAGACACGATGTAAATGCATACATAGACAATGTCAGTAAATATATTGGTAAACAATCAAAATACTTTCATCATGGTGTGACTTCAAGTGATATTATAGATACTGGATTTTCTATTCAGTTGAGGCAAACTGGTGAAAAGCTAAATCATTAAAATATAAAAATACTGCAATGATTGGCAGAAGTCATGGAATTCATGCTGAGCCAATAACCTTTGGGTTAAAATTAGGATCTTTTTATAATGAATTTAAAAGAAATTTAAAAAGACTAGAACTGGCTATAGAAGAGATTAGTATTTGCTCAATTTCTGGACCAGTTGGAACATATGAAAGCATTGATCCTAGAGTTGAAAAATATGTAGCAAAGAAACTAAAATTAAAATCAGAAGATATTTCAACTCAAATCATTCCAAGAGATAGACATGCATTCTTTTTTTCAGTACTCGGCATAATAGCATCTTCTATAGAGCGTTTTGCTGTTGAAATTAGGCACTTACAAAGAACTGAACTACTTGAAGTTGAAGAAAAATTTAGTTCTAAACAAAAAGGATCATCAGCAATGCCTCACAAAAGAAACCCTGTCTTAAGTGAAAACTTAACCGGTTTAGCTAGATACATAAGAAGTGCAGTAATCCCTTCAATGGAGAATATTGTATTATGGCATGAGCGAGATATTAGTCATTCAAGTGTTGAGAGAATTATGGCGCCAGATATAAGTATTGCACTGGACTTTTCATTAAACAGATTAAATGAAATCGTTAAAACAATGACAGTTTATCCTGAAAATATGGAAAAAAATTTAAATTTATTAGGAGGACTTTACAATAGTCAGAAACTTCTTTTAAAATTAACTAAAAAAGGTCTCTCAAGACAAGAAGCTTACTCACTTGTCCAAAAAAATGCAATGGAAGCTTGGAATAATAAAAAAAAATTTCATGATGTTTTAAAAAAAGACAAAATTTTATTAAAATACATATCAAAAGAGGAACTTAAAAATATTTTAGAAAATGATAAAAAAAACAGCAAAATAGATTGGATTTTCAAAAATAAAATTAAATGATCTTTATTTTTTATAATTATTAAACTATTTAAATATTATGCCACTATCAAAAAAAGACCTGGAAAACCATATTAAAGAAAGTATCCCTGACTCTACAGTTATCATTGAAGATTTGAGAGGTGATGGTGACCACTATAGTGCTACTGTCATTTCAAAATCTTTTGCTGGTAAATCAAAAATTGAACAACATAAGATGGTATATGACTCATTAAATGGAAAAATGGGAAATGAACTTCATGCATTAATGCTAAAAACAAGAACGGAGTAAATATGGAAGAAAATAATATTATTGATGTCACTGAAAATATTAAGAACGAAATTAAATCAAACGATGTAGTTTTATTTATGAAGGGAACACCAGTTTTTCCAATGTGTGGTTTCTCAGCTGCTACTGTGCAAGTATTATCAGATATTGGAGTAAAATTTAGTAGTGTTAATGTATTAGATAGCAATGAAATGAGAGAAGGAATTAAAAAATTTTCAAATTGGCCAACTATACCTCAACTGTATGTCAAAGAAGAATTTATTGGAGGATGTGACATTGTTAAAGAAATGCATGAAACAGGGGAGCTTCTCGAATTATTCAATAGCAGAGGGATAGACGTAAAACCTTCATAATTTGAAAACTAATTTTATTAAAGGCATTATATTTGCCTGTGTTGCAGCTCTATGGTGGGGTATGCCTCAACCCCTCTTTTTTGATGAAATAAACTATATTCCATCTTTAGAAGTTGCAATGCATAGAGGTGTTTGGTCTTTTTTTGTGCTTTTCTTCTCACTTGTTATTTTTAGTGAAATCAAAGATTTTTTTAAATTATTTAAATCTTCAAAAAAAATAATCATATTAACAATTACCTCTTTATTGATTGCCACTAATTGGCTAGGTTTCATATACTCTGTAAGTATAAATAAAGTACAAGATGCTTCTTTAGGTTATTTTCTTACCCCAATGATCAGTATTTCTCTTGGCTATTTTATTTTAAATGAAAACTTAAACACAAGAAAAATAATTTCAGTTTCATTAATGCTTCTTGCATGTTTTATTCTTTTTACAAGTTTAGATAGCTTTCCATATTTAGCTTTGTTAATTGGGACAACTTGGGGTGTTTATGGATTGTTGAGAAAACAAATTGAAGTTTCACCTGCTACAGGACTTCTTTATGAGTCAGGACTAATAACATTAATTGCTTTACCCTATTTAATATATTTAAATCATTTGGAGATAGGTTATTTTAGTTTTAATTTAAGCTATATTTCAGTTATGTTGTTTTTAACAGGTATCGTAACAATTATACCTTTATTTTTTTTTAATCTTGGACTTAGATACACAACATTAAGTTTAGCCGGGGTATTGTTTTATATAGCTCCAAGTTTTCATTTCATTACCTCAGTATTTATTTTAGGCGAAAACTTAGTAAATGAAAAGTTTATAGCTTTTATAATAATTTGGGTAGGAGTTAGTATTTTTATTTATGATGTTGTAAGAAACTCAAGGTTATCTTGAATAATACTCAATAACTAAATTTGGTTCCATTGTTACAGGATAAGGAACATCATGAATTAATGGAGCTCTCAAAAATTTTCCTTTAAATTCTTTTATATCAACTTCAATATATTCAGGAATTTCTCTCTCTTGAGAGACAATTGCCTCTTGGACAAGATTTATTTCTTTGCTTCCGTCTTTAAGAGATATTTCATCACCATCCTTAACTGAATATGAAGGGATATTAACTCTTTTTCCATTAACTTTAACATGACCATGATTAACTAATTGTCTTGCAGCGAAAATTGTTGGAACAAATTTCATTCTATATACGATTGCGTCCAACCTTCTCTCTAGAAGTTCAATTAAAATTTGGCTAGTGTCACCTTTAGTATTTGATGCTTTTGTATAGATTCTTCTAAACTGCTTTTCAGGTCTGCCCCATAAATTGCAGCCTAGCCTTCTATCAATTTTGTATTTTGCTGTTGTTCTTTTTGTCATTAATTATGGGGGTATATAGAGATTAATTTATTGATGTCAAATCCATAATTTTAAATTTTTGGCTGATTTTTAAGCTTTTTGTGCATTCCCCATAACATCTTAAGTTCTTTTTTGGTTAAATCCATTTTATTGTAAATTGAGTAAATATTATCAATCATACTATCTTTTTTTTCTGCTGGATTAAAAAAACCTTTATTATTGAGATCTCCAATTAATGCATTGATAAAATTAGAAAGTTCACCCTTAGTTACTTTTTGATCTTTTTTTTCATTATTTTCTAATACTTTAGATGATTGAATATTTTGAGAAAATATTTCGTGAGAAATGACAGATACTGCATGTGATAAATTAAGTGATTTATTGAGTTTAGCAGTTTTTATAGTGTAAATTACATTTGCTAATCTTAAGTCTTCATTAGATAATCCAGAATTTTCAGGTCCAAATAATATTGCAATTTTCTTAAAATCATTAAATTTTTTACTTAACTTGTTGAAATTATTAAATGTTTTTTTGGTTAAAAATCGCTGTCTATTAGTAGTAGCAATAACTAAATTAAATTGCGAGGTAGCCTCTTCTAGATTTGAAAATATTTTTACACTTTTTATTATACCC
>LUMP01000262.1_pt1 | contig 12597 bp, 12 predicted proteins | sample 729641 | NCBI WGS metagenome assembly LUMP01 (sample SAMN03860260, study PRJNA289734) | marine metagenome | biome: seawater column; feature: ocean; material: water; isolation source: Red Sea water column Station 12 - depth 47m | place: Saudi Arabia: Red Sea | collected 2011-10-15 | depth 47 m | reverse complement strand
ATATAAGGAAATGTTTGAGCATTATAATCAAATAGGAATTGTGATTCAGGCCTACCTTCACAGATCTTTAGATGATATTAGATCACTTAGTGATGAGAAATTTAATGTTCGAATATGTAAAGGCATTTATGTTGAAGACCCTAAATTAGTATTAAAAGACTATAATGATATTAGAGAAAATTTCATAAGACTTGTAAAAGAGGCTTTAAATAAAGGCTCATATGTTGGTATTGCTACACATGATGAGTTTTTAATCGATAATATTTATTCATGGATAATTAAAAATAATATTTCTAAAGATCAGTATGAATTTCAGGTATTACATGGTGTGCCTATGCAAAAAAAGTTAGAAATGTTAATGAATGAAGGAAACACAGTTAGGGTATATCTTCCATATGGCGACAATTGGTATGATTACTCGGTTAGAAGATTAAAAGAAAATCCTAAAATGGCAGGGTATATAATCAAAAATTTATTTTTATCAATATTAAGAATTAAATAATCTTCTTAATTCTCAAAATATACAACAATATTATCCCAGCAAAATTTGGTATGACAACATATGGAGAGGACCATGAAATACCATCAAAAATAATATCAGAGAATGGCCATAAAAATTGTATAGGGAAAAAATCTTTTGTATGAAAAGGAATATCTAATACAATATGGAATGGCCAAGCTAACATAGGCCAAGCCATTTCTTTTTTGTAAAAATATACAATCCCTATAATTAAAAATGCTGTAACAAAACTATGGGATAAGTTATCCATGAAAAAAAGCCAATCAGGATAAGGTTGTAATTGTTTAAGGCTTTCAAGTGTTGGAGGTCCACTATACGTCAAGGAACCGTTGAAAAGTTTTACAATAAATAGGATGCCAAATGAGATTAAGTCAGGAAATGCACCAAAAAAAATAGCTAACTTCCAATGTCTTTTATAACCAAAGAGACCATTTCCCCAAAGTGCATGACTTAAAGTATCCATTTATTTTGCTAGGGCGCCCATAGGGTCCCAAGGCTTTAATGGAATAGCCTCAGCATTTTGAAAGATATCATTTAATTCATCTGATAAATAATCTTTATGAACAACTACTTCATAATTATACTCGTCAAACCAATCATCAGACATAATATGGTATCCTTTATTACCTCCTTTATCTCCCCAGCTATTTTCAACTCTCCATTTTATTGATTTTCCATTATCATCTAAGTCAACACCAGTAAATAGCATAGCATGGGTCATTTGGCTCTGGCCATATTCTAATCTTTCTGCTTTATTCATTTTAAAGTCAGTATTATAAAACATTTCGTAGTCAAATAAATCAGTGTCCATAACGCCCAAATCTCTATGAAAATGTTTACCAACATCACAACCAAACCATACAGGATTATCATCTTTAATTGATTTTATGCTCGCGTCTTTCATTACGTCGCTTTCAACATTTAAATATCTAATAGGACTTCCTTCAATGACATTTCCTAAATGTTCTACAGTGTAAACTTTATTATAATCTTTATTACTCATTGGGCAATTAATTAAACAGACATAATCATCGAGGTTCAATCCAACATGATCTTCATAAAAAGATTGAGGAGTTAAATTTTCGTATCTACTAAATTTTTTGTCTTTATCTCTTACTTGCCAATTAAAACTTTTTGGAGGAGTGCCCAAATGCATCGATAGCATTTTAAAAATTTCCTCAATCATAGAATTTTTTAGCTTATTTAATTCTTCATTTGATGCACCTTTTGAAAACTCTTTGCGAAGATCATGAGCATTTTCTCTTAGCTTTCTTGCAAGCATTTTATTCATTTCAGCTGATTGACTTGAAGAAAAAGATTCGGACATCTCTGCCTGCGGGATAACACCATATTTATTAATTAGGTTTTTCCACATATCCCATTGTCCTCCATCTTCTGTTGGCGTTTGAAGTAAATGCATAACAATTCTACTATCAAAATTCTCTTCACAAGTTGATAGAATTGATTCTAAGAAATAATTAGATTTTTCTAGCTTATCCCAAAACATGAAATAGCTTTGTGAAAACTGAAAATCTTTAAGGTTATGTTTTCTGCCAAGGTAAACTCTAAAGAGATTGAGACCTGCAAATCCCCAGCATCTACCACTTGATTTTTGATTGGTAGCTGGCATTTCTCCTGAAATAACATGGGAAAATGAATGATCTATTTTACGATATTTTTCCCAATCCATTGAAAGTTCATTAGAGTTGGTTTTGATCATCGCATTTCTAACTACTTTTACATGATTGTCAGATGAATATTTTTCTCTTAATTGTTGAATTTGATCTTGTGATATTTTTTTTGACATGTGAATTCCTTGTTTATGAACCTCGTTTACCCCAAATCATTTTATTTTTAAGGGTTTCGTAATAATTATAATCTTTAAAAGTAATAAATTTTAAATGATGATTAGCTTGAGATAATTTTACTGTTGAACCTTTCGTAAAATTAATAATATTCTGTCCATCAGCAATTAGTTTCAAATCATTTTCAGACTCTTCGCTAAACCTAAATTCTACTTCCACATCAGATGGTAAAACTAAGGGTCTTGATGTTAATGAATGAGGAGCAATAGGTGTAACAACTATTGAAAAAACGTCAGGCTGAACAATTGGACCACCTGATGATAATGAGTAGGCAGTTGATCCTGTTGGCGTACTGATGATTATACCGTCTGACTTATAATCACTTACGTGCTGATTATCTATAAATAATGATAATGAAGTAACTCTAAATGAAGTTTCGTTCTGTACAACAAAATCATTAACCGCATAATATGAATCTTCATTACCAGAAATTTTTGCGGATAAAACTAATCTATCCTGAATCTTAAACTCATTGTTTTTAACAGATTCAAGCTTATCTATTAATACCTCAGGAGTAATTTGGGCTAAAAACCCTAATCCCCCTAAATGAACACCTAAAACTGGAACAGATGGGTTTGAAAAAATTCTTACTCCGGAAATAAGTGTTCCATCTCCTCCAAAACAAAGAAGAAAATCAACTTCAGGAGGATTTTGTGAAGAAAAGTATGAGACCTCTGAATCAATATCTATACTTTTTAATCGGTCGGCTAAATAAACTTCAAGATTATTATTATTTGCCCACTTTAGAGTACTTTGGACCAATGCTGGAACTTGATTTTTTTCAGCATTAGCCCAGATAGCAAAACTTTTGACTTGCATTGTATTTATTTATTTTTTTTCTTATGTCTATCTGCTCTTAAACGTTTTTTACGTTTATGAGTATTCATTTTTCTTTTTTTTCTTTTTTTACCGCAAGGCATTTATTACTCCTTAATATTCAATTAATTTTTCATTTACTGTTTTTTTCATCAATTTTGATGGTTTAAAAACAGGTACATATCTTTCAGGTAGAAATATAGGATCTCCGGTTTTTGGATTTCGTGCTTTTTTTGGTAATCTATGTTTTGCGCTAAATGTTCCAAATCCTCTTAATTCTATTTTTTCATTGTTGCTCAATGCTCTGATTATTTCACCAAATGACTCATTTAAAACAGCTTCAACCTCAACCTTTGTTAGGCCAGTGGCATTAGCAACATTATCTACTATATCTTGTTTTATCATTATCTAATTACTCAAAATAAATTGTTAGTTTTTGACCAGGATAAATTGTAGAAGATTTCATACTATTCCAACTCTTTATTTTTGAAACAGTCGTATCATTATTTTTAGCAATCGTACTCAAATTATCCCCGACTTTAACAATATAAACATTTTTCTTTGGAGTATCCTTAACTGGTTGACCTTTAACAAATAATGTTAATTTTTGTCCGGGATAAATATTTGAACTAGATCCCATATTATTCCACTTTCTAATCTCGCTAGCTCTTGTGTTGTAGTCTTCTGCAATATGTCCGAGAGTATCACCCTTCTTAACAGTATAAATTTTCTTTTCAGGGTAGTTTGAATACAGGCCACCTTTAACTGGAATTTTAAGTCTCTGTCCAACAGATAGTTTATTAATATTTGAAATATTATTTATTGTCTGTAGGTCTGCAACTAATACTCTATATTTTGAAGCTATTGAAATAAGGTTCTCACCTTTTTGAACTCTATGTTCTACTTTTTGAACTGCAAACTTTTCATCATCTGGAATAGCATTAAATTGTTTATAAAAAGATTCTTTTTTACCAAATGGGATATTTAAAGAATAAGAACCATTATTTGGAGTAGCTGGTTGTCGGAGCTCAGGATTCAGTTTTTTAATTGTACTAACTTTTGTACCTGCTGCTTTTGCTATTACATTTAGATCAGAACTCTTTTCAATTTTGACTTCATCATACTTTAAAGGGTTATTTTTAGGAATTTTAAAACCATATTTTTCAGGATTTTGTAAAATTATGGCTGATGAAAGATAGTATGGGATATAATTCTTTGTATCTTTCGGTAAGGAGTATAATTGCCAATAATCTGAAGTTTCATGAAGTTTTAAAGCTCTATTTACTCTTCCGGGACCGGTATTATATGCTGCAAGAACTAAATACCAATCTTCAAACTCTTCATATAAATCTCTAAAATATTTAGCTGCAGCATGAGTTGATTTTACTGGGTCTTGTCTTTCATCAATATACCAATTTCTATTTAGTCCATATTGCTTTCCTGTTGAGTACATGAATTGCCATAAACCAACCGCTTTAGCCCTGGAAATAGCTTTGGGATCAAAGCCAGATTCAATCATGGAAACAACAATTAACTCTTCAGGTAAATCATACTGTTCTAAGATTGGTAACATTAAATCTTTGTACTGGACATATCTTCTGAGCCATATGTTAAATCCTTTTCGGCCTTTACCTTGAAAATACCTAATATAACTTTCAACTTGTGAATTTGTAACTAACGGTATATGTCCTTCTCTATCATCAATAATAGTAAATTTTGTCATACCCATTTCAATTGATTCATTTTCAGATGTCAATTCAGCTATATCTTTTCTTATTAAATCAGCTGTTAATATTTGAGTAGAACTATCAATGGTATTTAATCTGGTTGTATAAATTTTAACAAAATCATCTTGAAATTTTTCAAATTCAATTTTATCTAATTCTTCTCTAACACCTATTTGTTCAACATCAGATAATAGATCAAAAACCTTTTTAATATTATACACAACTTCAACAGTATCAGAATTGACATCAGCGATAATTGCATCTGATAAAAATTGCTTTGCTTCATCCAAAATTGAAGTAATTCTATTTGATGTTCCTAAAAAAGAAATATCATCGGTATTCATGAATGGTTTTCTAGGTTTTTCTGAAAGATTTTGTCCAAAAATTATTGAGGACATAATTATAGCAAATATTATTCTATTGTTTATCATAAAGTTGTGAAATTATCTGAATTAGTTTGGATAAGCAAGCTAGCGTTTTTTTATTTTATTAATATAATTTGTACTACTATAGCCATCATAAAAACTTAGGGTTTTTACTTGACCTCCATTTTGCATTACTGTCTGGTAGCCAACTATATCTTCAATATTATAATCTCCTCCTTTGACAAGAATATCAGGCACTATGTCTTTTATTAAATTTTCTGGAGTTTGTTCCTCAAACATTATAACTAAATCAACTGACTCTATTGATGATAATAAAGTTGCTCTATCTTCGAAAGAATTTATGGGTCTATCTTCGCCCTTTAGTTCTTTTACTGAACTATCTGAATTAAGACCAATAATCAAAAAATCTCCAAGTTTTTTTGCTTGAGCTAAATATCTTATGTGACCAACATGTAATAGATCAAAGCAACCATTTGTGAAAACTATTTTCTTTCTTTCAGCCTTAATTCTATTAATAATTTCAATATTGTTTTTAAGTAGAAATTGCATTTTAATCAATCTTCATATTTTTAATGTTTGTTTTAATTTTTTCGGTCAAATAATCTCTATCATCAAAAGAATAATTTTCAGTAGTAATTGGTTCTCCAAACTCAAAACTTATGACACTTTGTGATATATCAAATAATTTTTTTTTGGACCAGCTGTAGGTTCCTGATATTGCAACAGGTATTACAGGAATATCTGTATTTATGGCAAAAATAGCTGCACCCTTCTTAAATGGTAAAAGCTCCCCATCGCTAGTTCTCGTTCCTTCTGGAAAAATAGCAACAGATCTTGGTATCTTTTTTATATCATCCATTAGATTATTCATTGATTTCACAGCGCTATCATTATTTTTTCTATCAACAAAAATGAAACCAGCTCTATCTAAAATTGATTTAAAAATAGGTATTTTGCTAAGTTCACTTTTTGCAATAAATACCGTATATCTGTTTACAGCAATTAATAAAAGAGGAATATCAATCAAGGAAGCGTGATTTGCTGCAAAAATGTAATTCCTGTCTTGCAGATTATGATTTCCTTTTACTATCAATTTAATGTTAAAAATAAATGATAAAGTTTTTCCCCAAATTACTCCAAAAAACTTAAAATTTTCTTTCTTACCAGTTAGTAAGATTGTAAAGAAAGAACTAAGACCAAATAATAATGTCCAAAAAATAAGATTTAAATAAATCCATATAATTCGCAATTATTTTATCTCCGAAATTTCCATGTATGGCTGGAGACTTTTTGGAATACGAATACTTCCATCTTCTTGTTGATGTGTTTCAATAAAAGCAGCAAAAATTCTTGGTGTTGCTAATCCTGATCCATTTAACGTATGTATAAAATCAGTATTTCCATCAGAATTTTTATACCTAATATTTCCTCTCCTTGATTGAAAATCTTCAAAATTACTGCATGATGATACCTCTAACCATTTTTCCTCTCCTGGAGCCCATACTTCAAGATCAAAACACTTTGCAGCAGCAAAGCTCAAATCGCCAGTGCATAATTCAATTACTCTGTAATCAAGCTCCAACAAATCAAGAATATTCGTTGCTTGCTTAACCAAAGAATCAAGTTCATCGTAAGATTTTTCTGGTTCTACAAATTTGACTAATTCAACTTTATTAAACTGATGTACTCTTAGAAGACCTCTAGTATCTTTTCCATAAGATCCAGCTTCTCTTCTAAAGCATGCAGAGTATCCAAGGTAATATTTAGGCAAATTATCAAGAGATAAAATATCATCTTTATGAATATTTGTTAATGAAACTTCTGCAGTTGGAATCAAAAAAAGATCATCTTTTTCAATATGATACATATCCTCTGAAAATTTTGGAAGTTGACCAGTAGTTAAAGCTGAATCTGGTTTTACTAAGAAAGGAGTAAAAAACTCCGTATAGTTAAAGTTTTTAAGATGATAATCAATCATGAAATTAATTAATGCTCTTTCCAACAATGCCCCTTTGCCTTTATAAAGAGGAAATCCACTACCAGACATTTTAGCAGCTACTTCAAAATCAAGTATATCTAACTGCTTGCCAATTTCTATATGATTTTTAACATCAAAGTTAAGCTCTTTATTAATCTTTTTTTCAACAACAACCACATTATCTTTTTCTGAAGAACCTTGAGGACATGATGAATGAGGTAAATTAGGTATTTCTAATAATGCATCTTTTAAGGATGATGACAACTCTCTTTGTTCTTTTTCAAGCTCTTTAATTTTGTCAGAAAGAATTTTTAAATCAGCAAAAATATCTTCAGCAGATTCTCCTTTAGATTTCAATATTCCGACTTCTTTAGATTTGCTATTTTGATCTGCTTGCAATTCATTAAGTTTTGTGATTAGTGTTTTTAGAGTATTGTCTAATCTTAAAATATTATCGAGGGAAATATTCTTATCTTTTTTTGCTAAAGATTGTAAAATTTTATCTGAATTGTTTCTTAATTTTTTTATGTCAAGCATGAGATAATTTACTCATTTAATCATATATATCTACATTTATAGTATCAATTAATTTCTTATTGTTCTGAATATTAAAAACATAACTACCCAATGTATCAGGCTCAAACTGAGTGAAATAATATCCAGAAATAGGATTATATAATAGCTTAATTTTACTAATTAATTCATCATTCATTAAAACTTCAGCTTGAAGATTTTTGACTTCAGAATCTACTACATTTGAGTAACCATAAATAAATATAGGTTCATTAAGCTTACTATATTTATTTGCAATGTGAAATGAGTATTGAATATCAGTATCTAGTAAAATCCAATCAATTATTTCATTTAATTCTGAAATATAATTTTTTGAAATGTTAAATATATCATTTATAACAATAAATGATGATTTGAATGAGCCATTTTGGTTTCTAGAAAAATTATTAAAATCATTTAATTTTATACCTTCATCATATTTAATATTAAAGATCGGGAAAAAATCTTTTAAGACTTTGGTATCTTGATCTGATCGAGAATTCATAACTAAAGAACTGTTCTCAGAAATGATTTTCTTTAAAAATAATTTGAGCCATTTATCTGAAACTGGTTTTGAGGGAAAATTATCAAGCAAAATAATATCATAATTAGTAAACCAAAAATCTGTTATATCAAGATTTCCATCTATTGGGCTTGGATAAAAATGGTCATAGTCAGCATTTAAATTATTTATTATGTGAGGAGTATTAAAATTTAATTTACCAGACAAGATAGCAATTTTAGGTTTTTCAATCTTTAAACTACTTTTGAAAATATGTTTGTTGTTTGAGATATTTGTTTCGCCATTTAAAGCTGAAATGCCAATTTCAAAATTTTTTTCGTAATCAACTTCTCCCCCAATCATAAATGATTGAAAATAATTTTTTTCATTTGATAAAACTTTAATTGGATTGGAAGCAACTAATCTTTTATCATTTAAAAGCGCTATTTGAACCTCTCCATCTCCTCCATTGATACTTAAAATTTCAACATCAATATAAATTGAGTTTTTATCAAATTGATTCGGGTAAATAAGAATATTTTTAATAGATAAGTCTAAAGGTTCATCAATTATTGATTCATTGACGCTTATAGATAAATTATTTTCTATAATAGTACTTTCTTTATCCTTTGAACAAGATACTAAAGTGATAAAAAAAATTAAGCTTGCTATGAAGAAATTATAATATTTCATTAAACAATCATTCCTCGTGAGTAAGCACTAAAATCTTTATCAAAATCTATTTTATTATTATTGACTTTATGTAATGCTAAAAATGCAATCATATCTGCATTGTCAGTACAATACTTCATTGATGGATAAATAATCTTCTGATCTAATTTATCTAATTTGTCTCTCAATCTCTTATTTGCAGCAACACCTCCACAAATAATTCCAGAGTTTGCAGAGTATTGTTTCATTGCTTTTTCAAACTTACTAATTAAAGTATCTACAATAGCCTCTTGATAACTTGCAGCTATATCTTCATAACTATATTTATTTTCATTTACACAATTAATTAATGCAGTTTTTAACCCACTGAAACTAAAATTAAATGTATTATCATTAATCATTGGCCTTGGAAAATTAATTAGATTCATATCACCATTTTTTGCAAGTTTTTCAATTTCTGGTCCACCTGGATAATTTAAATTCATTTTTTTTGCACCTTTGTCAAAGGCTTCACCGCATGCATCATCTAAAGTCTCTCCAAGAAGTTCATATTCAAACATATTTTTTACTAACCATAGTTGAGTATGACCTCCTGAAACTAAAAGATTAATAAATGGTGCTTCAAGTTCAGCATGTTCAATAAAAACAGAATTTAAGTGAGCTTCTAAATGATTAATTGGAATAATTGGAATATTTAATGCTTGAGAAATTCCTTTTGCAAAACTAATTCCTGATAAAAGTGATCCCATTAAACCAGGACCATTTGTCACGGCAATTGCATCTATATCTTTGAAAGATTTATTTGCATCTTCCAGAACTTTTTTTGTAATACTTGGTAAATATTTTTCATGTTCTCTTGAAGCAATTTCAGGAACAACCCCTCCAAATTGCTGGTGAATAGACTGAGTTTTAGTGAAGCTAGATAAAATTTTGAAATCACTGCAAAGAGCGACTCCTGTTTCATCGCATGATGTTTCTATGCCGAGTATAATCAATTAATTTCTTTAATAACTAAAATTTCTAAATTATTTGGAGACAAATCTTTCCATTCAATTAAATAATTAGGTAAGTTAATTGATGGTGAATAAAACTGTTTTTCGGAATTCCAGTAATCAAAATCTATGATTACATTAATATCTTCTGGAAGTATATTAGTAATTTGTTCGAGACCTCCAACGATAGTTAATGAAACAGTCGCTGGATTTACAAATACATTTACATCATTAGGCTTATTAATAAGTTGTACTGGGATACCTGTTACTATAGTTTCGCTTATTGGTTGAACATTAATAAACCCAGAAACCTTTTTAGGATCATAACTTACAAGCTTACTTGGAGCTAATATTAGCCATTCATTTTCTACTGAAGAAATCAAATCGAGTAAAGTATCTTTTTCAGTTTGTACAAATTCAATAGCATTCACTGCTTCTTCAGGACCGCCAACACTAATTGAATCAGGAGAAAATTGTCCTTCAAGAGCAATATATCCTGCCTCCGTTGATACTAAAATTTGTGATTCGACTGGAACTTTTTTAACTAGATATCTTTGTAATTTGATTTGAATATTTCTAGGATTTAAAACCTCTACAAATTCTAAATCTAAGGAAGATGGTAAGACTATTTTTTCTGGATTTTCTTTATAATATGAATCTAGCTCAAAGTTGTATTCATCAGTAATGCTACTTAAATCAATTACAGCTTTAAAATCATCTTTGTAGAAATTCTGAAATACTTTCAGCCATATAAAAGATCTCCCTGTTCCTTTTAAAGTTATAAAAACACTTTCAGGAACTTCTTCTTTATATGTTTTCTGTTCTTGAAGATTTCTAGCAACTAGCGGTATATCAAGATTTACAATATAAGTTTCTTCACTTTTTATAAAAAACCAGAATACAAAGGCTATAACAAAAGAATAAGTAATTCTTTTGAATTTTGTATTATCAATCATCAACATTTGAATCGTCAAGCATTAAGATTATATTTTTTTCTTCTGATTTAACCTCAACAACAAGCAAATCTAAAGAGTCGCCTTCATTAAGATTACTAATTGTATTCTTTTTCTCTTCTTTAGATATCTTATTCATTGGTATTAAACCTTCAATTTCATCTTTTAATTTAATAACAATGCCTGAATCATTCATCTTTTCAAATGAACCTTTAATTTTATCTCCGGAATTAAATTGTGCTTCAATTCCTTCCCAAGGATTTTCAGACAAGTCTTTGACACTTAATAAGACTTTTCTTTCTTTTTCAAGTATTTCTAAAACAATATACTCTAATGTATCACCTTCATTGACAAATTCTTTAGGATGTGACGGGTTTTTAGTCCAATGAAAATCAGTTGTTCTAACAAATCCTTCTAGTTCATCATTTAATGATACAAATGCTCCAAATTTAGTAACCTTGTTTACTATACCAGATTTTTTATCACCAACTTTTACTAGATCAGAGATTTTGCCCCAAGGATCTTCTGAGAGCTGCTCATCTGAATCAACAAACAAAACTTTAGATTCAATAGAATCTCCAACTTTATAAGAATCTTGAAGATTTTGGACATTCTTAGTCCAAGATACTTCCGATATATGAATTAAGCCTTCAATACCCTTTTCTAATTCAATGAAAATACCATAGTTCATTATACTAACAACTTTACCTTTAACTACATCACCAACTTTATATTTTTCTGGAATTGACTCCCATGGGTTATCGACTAATTGTTTTAATCCTAATGAAATCCTAGATGTTTCTTTATTGAAATCAATTACTTGAACATTAATTTTTTGTCCAATCTCTACAATTTCTGATGGATGATTTATTCTTCCCCAAGAAAAATCAGTAATATGAATTAATCCATCTACTCCACCAAGATCTACAAAAGCACCAAAATCAGTAATGTTTTTAACAACACCTTCAAGTTCAGCACCAATTTCAATCTTAGTCATTAATTCTTGTCTCTTTTCATTTAAAGATTCCTCAAGAATAGCCTTTCTTGAAACAACAAGATTTTTTCTCATTTCGTCGACTTTTACTATTTGAAAATCAAATTCCTTTCCAATTAGATCATCAAAATTTTTGATTGGCTGCACATCAGCTTGAGAACCTGGCAAGAAAGCTTGAATTACGCCTAAATCTACTACCAATCCACCTTTTACTCTCTTAACAATTTTACCATTTACAGGTTCACCACTGTCACAAAAATGCTTTAGCTCCTCCCATCTCTTTATAAAATCAGCTTTATATTTTGATAGGGTGATATTGCCGTCAGTGTCTTCAAATTTTTCCAAAAATATATCAATATTTGAACCTATTTCAGGTAAGTCCTTATTATCAAATTCAGAACGACTAATTAAACCTTCAGATTTAAAACCAATATCAACCATTACATCACTATCACTTATACCAATGACTTTAGCAGATATAATTTGATTCTCAGATATATCATTAAATGTTCCTTGGTATTCTTCAGATAAAGTTCCTTGATTATCATCTTCTGATGGTTTTTCATCAGTAAATGATATTCTTTTTATATCTGCAAATAAATCTTTACTTAAATAATCTTTAATACTTTTTTTATTATCG
>LUMP01000550.1_pt1 | contig 12633 bp, 11 predicted proteins | sample 729641 | NCBI WGS metagenome assembly LUMP01 (sample SAMN03860260, study PRJNA289734) | marine metagenome | biome: seawater column; feature: ocean; material: water; isolation source: Red Sea water column Station 12 - depth 47m | place: Saudi Arabia: Red Sea | collected 2011-10-15 | depth 47 m | reverse complement strand
GCCGTACAATTCAGAGTCACATCTAAAGAAGAAGTTAAATCCAAGGATACTCTAAGTAAAAAGAAAATGGAAAATAAAGTTTATCACTTAGAATATGTACTTGGTGGTAATGGTCTTAAAATTTTGAGTAATGATAAAGCTCCAAAAGAAGATTGGAAAAAATGGGCAAATATAGCACCAGACAGTAGTGTCGTTTTCTTTTCAAAAAAATTCAATTTGTATTGGATGGATAAAGAAAATTTTCTAAAGGCTGTTAAAAATGATAAAGACTCAACAATTGTTGAGAATCAATGGACTAAAGATGGAGAGGAACATTATGGTTATGGTGGTTATGGTAGAGGATTAGACAATGAGGAAATTGAAAAAAGAAAAAATGATAGATTTCCTATAAGGGGATATTGGTCATCTGATTCAAAAAAGTTTGTTTACCAAAGAACCGATAGTAGAGATATTAAAGAATTATGGGTAATTAATTCAATAGCCAAGAAAAGACCCACTTTAGAAACTTATAAGTATCATATGCCAGGTGAGCAGGAATATTATAAGAGAGAAATTCTAATTTTTGATATAAAATCAAAAGGAATTAAAAAAGTAGAAATAGATTCGACTAAACAACAATATATAGCAATATTTAGTAAGCCAAGAAAACCATCTCAATATGATGATGATTTCAATCCAACTTTATTGTTATCTGATAAGGGAAAAATATATTTTAACACAATAAGTAGAGATAGAAAGAAGCTTGATATATGTGTAGCAGATATTAATACTGGAAAGGTTGATGTTTTAATCCAAGATAAAACCAATACTTATTTTTATGAAACTAAGCCAGTATATCTTTTAAAGAATGAGACTGAAATGATTCATTGGTCTGAAAATGATGGCTGGGGACATTTTTATAGATACAATTCAAATGGAAAATTGATAAATAGAATTACTAAAGGTCCTTTCCATAGCTATAATATTAAACATGTCGACGAAAAAACTAATACAATGTATTTCTCTGCTCATGGTGTTGATAAGAGTCTAGATCCATATTTTGAACATACCTACAGAGTATCATTACTTGGAGGTACTCCAAAAATTTTAAACAAAGGCAACTTCAATACAATGACAAGTCCAAATGATAATCATAGATATTTTGTCAATAATTTTTCAAGGGTAAATACTGTTCCAAAATCTGAATTAAGAAATTCTGATGGTTCACTTGTAATGAATTTAGAAACGGCTGATTTAAGTTCTTTATTTGATTCTGGATATCAATTTCCTGAGCCATTTAAAGCTAAAGCTGATGATGGTATAACGGACATCTATGGTGTAATTTATAAGCCTTTTGATTTTGATGAAAATAAAAAATACCCTCTACTTGAATATGTTTATCCTGGTCCTCAGACAGAGTCAGTAAACAAATCATTTTCAGTAAGAATGGAGGTCATCCACATAGATCAAAATGGTATCACAATTATGGTTATGGTGATCTTAGAGATTATGGATTGGCTGACAAAAAATATGTTGCGGAACAATTAGCAAACAGGCATAGCTATATTGATATTAATAGAGTTGGAATTTATGGGCATTCAGGTGGCGGATTTATGTCTACCGCTGCAATTTTAGTTTATCCAGATTTTTTTAAAGCTGCATATTCACAAGCAGGTAATCACGATAACTCAATGTATAATAGTTGGTGGAGTGAAACACATCACGGAGTTAAGGAAGAAATAGATGATAGTGGTAAATTAAAATATGTTTATGATATTGAAAAAAATCAATCTTTAGCTAAAAACCTTAAAGGACATCTTTTTTTAGTTACTGGTGATATGGATAATAATGTACATCCTGGTGCTACTTATAGAGTCGCTAATGAATTAATTAAAGCAAATAAGAGATTTGATTTTATGATTTTACCTACTCAAAGACATGGATTTGGAAATATGTCTGAATACAATTTCTGGTTAAGAGCTGATCATTTTTCAAAACATTTATTAGGTATCGAAAATAATCAAGTAGATATGAAAATGATTAATAAGGATATTCCCATGACAAAGTAAAATATGAGAGGATTTGATATTAACAAAATCATACTTTTATTGATATTGTTTATTTCTTGTACTAAACAAGTAGAGCAAAAACCAAATATAATTTTAATTATAACAGATGATCAAGGTTATGGTGACATAGGGCATAATGGTAATCCTCATATTAAGACTCCAAATTTAGATTTATTAGCTACTAATAGTATGAGGTTTAACAACTTTTATGTTTCACCTGTATGCGCTCCAACAAGATCAAGCTTATTGACAGGAAGATATTCATTAAGAACTGGAGTGACTGACACTTACAATGGAGGTGCAATGATGTCAAATGATGAAATTACTTTAGCTGAAATTTTAAAAGAAAATAATTACCAGACTGGAATATTTGGTAAATGGCATTTAGGTGATAATTATCCTTTTAGACCTACGGATCAAGGGTTTCATGAATCTTTAATTCATTTATCTGGAGGTATTGGTCAAGTAGGTGATTTTACAAATTACTATAAAGGAAACCGTAGTTATTTTGATCCTATATTATGGCATAATAATGAACAAAAAAAATATGAGGGATACTGTTCAGATATTTTTACAGACGAGGCAATAAAATTTATTGAAGAAAATAAGTCAAATCAATTTTTTTGCTATCTATCATTCAACGCTCCTCATACCCCATTACAAGTTCCCGACAAATATTATGATTTATATAAAAATGTAGATCCTTCTGTAATTTCTGAAAGTGAAAAAATTTCAATGACAGAAAAAAATGTTTTGGATGCAAAAAGAATTTACGGAATGGTTACTAATATCGATGATAATGTTGGAAAGCTTGTATCAAAATTGAAAGAACTAAATATTGATCAAAACACAATATTAATTTTTATGACTGATAATGGTCCTCAACAATTTAGATATGTATCTAACTTAAGAGGATTAAAAAGTAGTGTGTATAATGGAGGAATTAAAGTTCCATTTTATTTAAGTTATCCTAAAATTCATGATGCTGGGTTAGATCTTGATAATTTTTCAGCACATATTGATGTCCTACCATCCTTGTTAGATTTATGTGATATAGAAACTCCAAAAAACATAAAAATTGATGGAAAAAATTTTCTAAATAAATCTACAGAAGAAAGATCATTTTTTTCTTATTGGACTAGAAAATCTCCTGAACTGTATCAAAACATGTCTTTAAATAAAGGTAATTATAAGTTAGTTGGAAATACAAATTATGATTCTCCTATTGAAAGGTTTGAACTGTTTGATATTGATAATGATCCCTATGAAATGGAAAATTTAATAGAAAATAAAAAAGAACTTGCAATCCAAATGAAACTGGAAATGGATAATATTTATAATGAATTAATTAATTCAAAAAATATTAAAAATAAGCCTAGAATAATTATAGGAAGTGAGTTTGAAAATCCTACTTATTTAAATAGAAATGACGCTAGTGGACAAAGAGGTATTTGGGCGCAGAACGAAATTTTTGGATTTTGGCGTATTAAAGCACTTTCAGGAAAATATAATTTTAGATTTAAGTTTAATAATTTGAATTTAACTTCCGGTCAAATGGTGATAGAAGTTGGAAATCAGGTATTTAGCAAAAAAGTTGAAGTTGATGATAATGGATATGCTTTAATGGAAAATATTGATTTAAATGAAGGAGAATTTGATTTGACTCCATTTTTTAGATATGAAAGAAAAAATATTTTTCCCTTTTGGGTAGAAATAGATAGACTATGATTTTTTTCTTTCTCGTAGTATCTGAGTTATTTTAACTATCTGAATTGAAATAACTACAACATTTAAAAAAATAATTGAAAAAGATCCTGCCACAATTCCATAAACTAACCATAGAGAAGCACCAACTAGGTTATAAGATCTTAGTTTTAAAGTATCGTTGTTAAGAAAAGAAATAACAACAAAAACATTTCCTATCCAACCTATTAATTCTAAATAATCCATCAAAAGATATTATATTCACAAAAGTATGATTAATAATAATAGAATAGTCATTAAAAACATGGTTTGTCCTAGATGTATTGATTCAGTAAGTCAAATTTTTGATGATTTAAAGATCAACTACGAAAATGTTGAAATTGGTCATATTAAACTTAATCAAGATGTAAGTGCAGATGATCTAAAGATTATTGATTCAAAATTAAAGTCAAAAGGATTTGAAATTTTAGAGGATGAGAAAACTGTAATTGTAGAAAGAATAAAGCAGTTAATTCTTTCTAAAGTTTCAACTATGAGTTTTGATAATTCTAAGTTGTCTGATGAAATTTCAAGAACTTTGGGATATAATTATAGCTATCTAAGTAGAATTTTTTCTGCAGTTGAGGGAAAATCAATTGAAAGATTTTTAATGAATTCTAAAATTCAAAAAATCAAAGAATTAATTCGCTATGAGAATGAAAGTCTAAAGCAAATTTCCTTTTTATTAAATTATAACTCACCTTCTCATATGTCTAATCACTTTAAAAAAGAGACTGGTATGACTCCATCTCAGTTTAAAAAGAACATGTTCTCATAAAAATGTCAAAATTTTGCAACTTTTTCTATGAAAGTTGAAAGTTATTCTTCCTTATTATAAGTTTATTTGTTTAATGATAAAAAGAATTGCATTTCTTGCTCTTTTTTTTCTATTGAACTATTCTTATTCCCAAACTATTTCGGGTAAAGTTCTTTTTAAGGACAATGGTGTTGATTTTCCAATTGAAGGAGCTAATGTTTTTTGGCTTAATACTAACCAAGGAACTATAACAAAAGCTGCAGGTGAGTTCAATATTCAAAAAATTAGAGATGTAAAAAGTCTAGTGATTAGTTACATAGGTTTTAAAACAGATACAATTGATATTGATGATAAAAAATTTATAACCCATTATTTAACTTTTTCAGATGATAATGAATTAGATGAAGTAACTGTTTCTAAAAAAAGAAAAACAATTCAAAGAACATATTTAATGCCTCAAAATGTTGTCAAAATTTCTGAGGAAGAATTACTAAAAGCAGCGTGTTGTAATCTTTCGGAAAGTTTTGAAACTAACCCTTCAGTAGATGTAAATCATAATGATGCAATAACTGGAACTAAACAAATTGAAATGTTAGGGCTAAAAAGCCCATATATTCTTATAACCGAAGAAAATATTCCCATGGTCAGAGGTGCGTCCCAAACATATGGGTTAGGATTTACACCTGGTACATGGATAGAAAGTATACAAGTTACAAAAGGAATGGGTAGTGTTACTAATGGTTATGAAAGTATTGTAGGACAAATTAATACTGAGATTAAAAAGCCTTACAGTGATATGCCATTTTTTTTCAATCTATTCAATAGTATTGATGGAAGAACTGAAGCTAATGCCCACCTAAAATCAACAATTAGTGATAAAATTCAAACAACTTCTTTTATTCATTACAATGACAGAGAAAAAGCCAATGATAAAAATGGAGATAAGTTTCTAGATAAACCTATCCAAGATCAGTTAAATTTATTAAGTAAGTGGCAATATACAGATGCTTCTAATGGTATTGTTAGTTTTTTAAATATTAGGTATTTAGATGATAATAAAAAAGTAGGAAGTATTGATTTTAATGAAAAATCAGATTTATCTAGATTATGGGGAGGTGAAATATTTACAAATAGATTTGATTCTTCATTCAAGCTAGGTTATGTTAATCCAAAAATTCCGTATCAAAGTTTAGGTTTTCAATTAGCATATAATTTTCACGATCAAGAATCTTACTATGGCCTAAATGATTATAATATTTCTCAAAAAAGTTTATTTGCCAATTTGATATATAATTCTATAATTTCTAATACCAAGAATAAAATAAAAGCTGGGTTGAATTTCTCAAGTGATTCATATGATGAGTTTGTGTTTAAATCAAATATTGAAAGAACGGATAGATCATTTGGAGGTTTTTTTGAATATAGTTTTGATAACCTTAATGACTTTAACTTGGTATTTGGTTTGAGATACGACAATCATAATAACCTTGGTTCATTTTTTACTCCAAGACTTCACTTTAGATATTTATTGAATGATAATTTTTCAATTAAAGGTTCTGCAGGTACTGGAAGAAAGATAGCAAATGTTTTTGCTGAGAATCAGGTGATATTCTTAAGTAATAGAAAAAATTTAAATAAGACATTTACTGAAAAGTTATATGGTGTTAGCCCAGAAAAAGCTACTAACTTAGGATTTAGCTTAGATCACAAAGTATTTCTGTTTGGAGGTCAAGGAAATATAATCTTTGATTATTATAATACCACTTTTGATAATAGAGTTATTATTGATTTTGAAACGCCAGGTGAATTTAATTTTTACAATTCAGAATTAGGAAAATCAAAATCAAATAGTTTTCAGGCTGAGTTTTTATTTTCAAAAAATAATTGGAACATAACAGCAGCATATAAAAAATACGATGTAAAATCTTACTATAATTCTGGCTTAAAAGAAAAACCACTACAACCTAGAAACATTATATTTTTTAATTATGGTATTGAATCCAATAAAATCAATGATAAAAACTGGAAATTTGATATAACATACAATAGACTTGGTAAACAAAGACTTGTTAGAAATCCAAGAGACAATTTTGAACTTGTAGATCCACATTTCTCAATTAACTCTCAAATCACTAGAGTTTTTAGTTCAAAATTTGAAGTTTATCTCGGAGGAGAAAACATAAACAATTTTAAACAAGAGGACCCAATTATTATGGCAAATAATCCATTTGACCCTATGTTTGATGCATCAATTGTGCATGGCCCAATTTTTGGTTCTACATATTATATGGGTTTGAGGTTTAAAATATTAAATTAGAATTATGAAAAAGTTACTTTTTATATTACTTTTTTTACCAATGATTGTTTTTTCACAAGAACCAAAAAATAAAAGCGCTAAAGCTGAATTTGAAGTTAAAGGTCTTTGTGATATGTGTAAAACTAGAATTGAAAAATCCACTTATACTGTTAAAGGATTGAAGTATTCTAACTGGGACATCCCTACAAATAGACTAACTGTGATTTATAACAATCAAAAAACATCTTTGGATGACATAAAAAAAGTTATTGCTGAGGTTGGTCATGATAATGATAAATTTACTGCAACCGATGAAGCTTACAATAACCTACATTTTTGTTGTAAATATAGAGACGAAAAAGATTAAAATAATTGATGTTAGTTAAAGGTAAAACATCAAAAAAAATTAGAACTGCACATAGATATTTAGGTTTATTCCTGGGTATTCAATTTCTTTTTTGGACGATAAGTGGTCTGTATTTTTCATGGACTGATTTAGATGAAATTCATGGAGATCACTTTAAAAAAGTTTCAATAAAAAAAGAGTTTAAAAATCTAATTAGTCCAACTGAAATCAACTTTAGTGATGGAATTAAATCTTTAGAACTTAGAGAAATTGCAGATATCCCGTATTATTGGATTAATGAAAATAAATTGATAAATGCTTATAATGGAGTTGTAAAAGATTCAATTACTAAACAAGAAGCAATTATAATTTCAAATAATAATATTCTTGATGAATATAAAATAAGTGATATAGAAATTATTTATGAAGTTGGAAATCATCATGAATATAGAGAAAAACCACTACCAGCATATGTGATTTCGTATGATGGTAGTGATAAACTAAAATCGTATATATCAATTAAAGACGGGCAGTTCCAAACCGTTAGACATAGAAGCTGGAGATGGTTTGACTTTTTATGGATGACTCATACAATGGATTATGAAACTAGAGATGATTTCAATAATAAATTAATTAGAGCTTTTTCTGTTATGGGTCTAATAACTGTAATGAGTGGTTTTTTACTTTGGCTTGTAACTTCTAAAACAATTAGAAAAATTTTTAAGAAGAAATTTAATCTAAATTAAACTCATCTGGTGGAGTTAGTCCTAGTAAATGTTCCACAAAATAATCCCATTTTCTTCTGGTGAAATAATTGTTTTGATCTCCAAATCCATGTCTTTTATTAGGAAAAATAATTAGATCAAAGTCTTTGTTAGCTTTAATTAGTTCATCAACAACAAGCAAGGTATTGTAAGGAGGCACATTGTTGTCTAGATTTCCATGAGCTAGTAATAATTTTCCTTTTAAATTTTTTGCTAATAATTGATTCGCTTGATTGTCATAATTAGTTTTTGTAAAATTGCCATTTTTCACCCCAATCAGCTTCATAATTTCTATTATCGTGATTCCCAGCACTTGAGACAGCTACATCATAAAAATCAGGATACTCTAAAATTGCTCTAGTTGACGCAAATCCGCCACCAGAGTGTCCCCAAATACCAACTCTTTCAATGTCCATACCTTTATATTCTTTAGCCAGATCTTTAATTGCTTTTATATTATCAGGTAATCCATTATCACCCATATTACCATAATATGCATCATGAAAAGATTTAGATCTTCCAGGCGTACCCATTGCATCAACCGCTACAACTATAAACCCTAACTCAGCTAAAGATTGAAAGTCCCTTCTTGTTGTGGAAAAAGAATAATTTCTAACACTACCAGCTTGAGGTCCTGGATAAATATAATTTAATACAGGATATTTATCATTTTCATTGTAAAAACTAGGTAAGTGCATAATTCCATATAAATCGGTTTCATTATCTCTTGCTTTAACAGTGAACTCAATTGGTTTTTGCCAATTATTATTTAACAATTCTGAAATATCAACTCTGTTTATCTCTTTTAATGTTTCACCATCTCTGTTTTTTAAAAGAGTAATTGGTGGATTATCAGTAGAGGAATATGTTGTTGTAAAATAATTCCAATTTTCTGATGGATTAATACTGTGAGTTCCTTTTTCTGGCGTTAAACAAGTTAAGTCAGAGCCATCGAAATTTACTTTATAAAGATATACATGATAAGGGTTTCCTTCCTCTTTTCCACCACCTGTAAAAAAGATCTCTCTTGTTGTTTCATCTATATGTAAAACATCTCTTACAAGCCAGTTACCACTAGTAATTCTATTTTTTAGATTACCTGTTTTTAAATCGTAAAGATAAAGATGACCCCAATTATCTTTTTCAGAGTACCATAAGAATTCATTAGTGTCAAAAAATACTCTCCAATTTTCTCCACTAACTCCAGACTCATAATAAGTTTTAGTAATTTCTTTATAAATTGATTTTATATTACCTGTTCTTACGTCGGCTACTTGAAGATGAGCTTCTTTATGATCTCTTGTAGATGAAATAAATGCAAGTTTTCTGCTGTCCTTACTAAAATTAGCATCTAACAAAGTTCCATCCCAATCCGCAATATGATCAGTAGTTGTAGATCTTTGGAAATCCCTACCCATTTTAAAAGGTGTGATTTTTCCAGAATTGACATCAATAAAAATTCTTTCAATTTCAAATATTTTTTCATCACCAGGTAATGTATATTTCCATTTTTCAAGTTTTGGATGACCTACATTTGTTGTGGCTAAGTACATTTCTCCAACTCCCCGCGCATCTTGTCTAAATGTTGTTATGGTTTTAGAATCAGGTGACCATTTTAAAACTGGTCTGTCATTTTTAATCCATCCGGCATTATTTGTTCCATATCCATAATCTTCATATCCATTAAATGTGAGTTGTTTACTTTTATTTGTAGTTAAATCTTTAACCCAGAGATTAAAGTTTTTTATATAAATACTTTTTTTACCATCTGGAGAGGTGTATTCAAGATAACTTCTTCTTGAATTAGTACTAGTTGGAAATTCAACTTCTTTAATATCCAATTCATTGACATCAATTGATAATGATTTGAAAATAGTATCATTTTTAGTTTTAAAGTATAAAACATCATTTTCCCACTTTTGAGATATTATAGTATTAGTTACAAATTTGTTAAGGTTTTGAGGTAAGTGTTTTACAGCTTTTTCATAAACACTATGATCAATACCTGTTTTAGAATTATCACATGAAATAAATAGTGCTATAAAAAATGATAAAAAAATATACTTTCTATTCATAACTAAATTTTAAGTCAAGTTAAAACTTTTTTATAATCTAGTATTTATGATACTATTGTATATCGATCCAAAAGTATAGCTTAACCCAATTGAGAAATTAGTTCTGTAGTCTGTTGCTATTTGTCTTTGTTGGAGTAAAAGATCTTCAACTGAAGTGTTTCCAGCAGCTAAACTATATTGTTCTCTTATTAAATTAATATTTCCTGAGAGTCTTACAGCCAAACCTTCAAAAACTCTTATATCTAGATCACTTCTTAGTGAAAATCTTTTTTTTGTGCCATCATTTAAAAATTGTGTTCCATTAATGTAAGAGCTTATGTTTCCCCACTTTTGCCTAAATCTGATATTTAAACTCAATGTTTGAGATGTTAACTTTTGTTCAGTATAACCATATATGGTTTCCTCAATGTAATTTCTTTTCCCGGTACCAATTCTGTAGGCAAGAGTAATTTCTTTGCTTAAAACATCCTTATACGGATATAAACTATATTCAATTGCTGGCGCTAAGTACCTGTTAAAATCGATATTTTCATAAGTGTTTTGATATGCTCCAAAAAATACACCAGCTGAAAAATGATCTGAAATACTTCTAACTACTCTTCCTCTAAAACTTGTAGTTTTTCTATTACTAGTGTATTCATTATCATCGCTGTAAAACTTTCTATTAGATTCATTTCGACTAATTTCCATACCAATCCTCCAGTCTTCTGTAAGTTTATCAATTTCAAATTCAACTTCATATCTGTTAGTTTTTCTACTTTCTTCCTTATCATTATTGTATGATCCTGATAATTCAAAAACCCAATTTTTCCACTTATCATCTAAAGAAGTGGAATCCTCAAAGTTAGATTCAACATTAAGTTTTAAATTATAATTGGCTTTTTCTAAAAAAGGAACTAATGCTACTTTTAATTTATTAAGTAATTTATCCCTTAAAGTACTGGAGGTATCATTTGAATATCCTACAGCTGTAGCACTAGAACTAATATCCTTATAGCTATTATTACCGTCAATTGTTATTTCAAATGAACGAGATCCAGTTGGATTTCTTTCATCTCTAATAAATATTTCAACGTCTGCTAAGTCTTGATCTCTAACATATTCTAAAAAAGAAGTTTCTTGTTTCAAATAATTTTCATCACATCTGCAATCAATATATGCTTTGATTTTTTCTTGACTAAAATTCAAAAGAGAAAAGAATAATAAGAATAATGTAAAATAGCCTTTCATGTTATTTTTTTAAATTTATTACAAATGTTGGACCTAACTTATGAGAAAAGGATTAAAATTTACTTTATCGTTTTTATTTGTTTCAATTTTAACTTTAAATTCATGTTTAAACATTAAAGAAAATATTGTGGTTTTTGGAAAATTAGAAAATGGTGATCAGGTCTATAAGTATCTTTTAAAAAACAATGATTGTGAGGTTGAAGTAATTACATATGGTGGAATTATCACAAGTATTAAAGTACCTGATAAAAATAATAATCTAATTGACGTAGCATTAGGGTTTGATAATCTGGAACCCTATTTAAATAAACATCCATATTTTGGAGCAATTGTAGGAAGATATGCAAACAGAATTGATGATGGAAAATTTATATTAAATAATGTTGAGTATAACCTGGCAGTTAATAATAATGGAGCTTCTCTACATGGTGGTATAAAAGGATTTGATAAGGTTAATTGGAAAGTAGTCTCTTATGATTCTGAAAATAAACGCTCAATAAAATTATATTATTTATCAAAAGATATGGAAGAGGGTTATCCAGGAAATTTAAATATTTATGTAACATATACTCTCTCAAATGATAATGAACTTAGCGTTAAATATGAAGCTGAAACAGATAGAACAACTGTAATTAATTTAACTCAACATACATATTTTAATTTATCAGGTGAAAGTTCTGGAGATATTCTTGATCATGAATTAGAACTTGATGCCGATTCATTTTTACCAGTTAATGAGAAAATAATTCCAACAGGTGAAATTAAAAATGTTGAAGGCACCCCATTTGATTTTAGAAAGAGAAAAAAAATCGGAAGAGATTTAAGTCAAATTGACAATCAGTTATCATTAGGAAATGGATACGACCATTGTTGGGTGCTAAATAATTATAACAAAGAATTGAGAAAAATTGGTGAGGCTCAAAGTACCGAGTCAATGATTAATATGGAAGTCTTTACAGATTTACCAGGTGTTCAGTTATATATAGGAAATTTTTTAGACGGATCTTTAAGTTCAAAAAAAGGAATGAAATATGTTAAGAGATCTGGATTTTGTTTAGAGACTCAATTTTTTCCAAATTCACCAAATACACAAAATTTTCCTTCAACAGTTTTAGAGCCTGGTAATAAATTTAGCTCTACCACAACTTTTAAATTTTCTTTGTTAAAAAACTAAACTTTAAGTTTTAAATTATTTTTTTCTAAAATTCTGACAAAAACGATTATTGAAAAAGAAAACAATAAAGATTTAACCAAACCTATATTTCCTACTATCATCCATTCAGGCCATGAAAAATTCATTAAGACTAATATTGGATATAATAAATAAGGGATTAGATAACATGTTAATGTTGAGGTTCCAGCTGCTTTAATGGG
>LUMP01000399.1_pt1 | contig 12678 bp, 15 predicted proteins | sample 729641 | NCBI WGS metagenome assembly LUMP01 (sample SAMN03860260, study PRJNA289734) | marine metagenome | biome: seawater column; feature: ocean; material: water; isolation source: Red Sea water column Station 12 - depth 47m | place: Saudi Arabia: Red Sea | collected 2011-10-15 | depth 47 m | reverse complement strand
TGTTTATACAGACCAAAGTGCTAAAGGAACTTTTATTAGAAAGAATAAAGAACTTGAAAAAGTCTTTAGAAAAATAGGAATTAATACTAAGAGCACTTGGGATAAAATTTTATCTGATGGTGGTAGCGTCCAAGATTTAGATGTCTTAGATTCTTGGTGTTATGTAATGGGTAAACTTATGAAAGTAGAAGACACAACAGAACTGGATGATAAAATTCCTGTTAAAGATGTTTTTAGAACTTTTAAAGAAGTAAACCAAATGGAATTAGTAAAGCAAGCTGGTATAAGACAACAATATGTAGATCAGGCAGTTTCTTTGAATTTAGCTTTTCCAAAAGAAGCTACTCCAAAATGGATTAACCAAGTTCATTTAGAAGCTTGGAAACAAGGAATTAAAACACTATACTATGTTAGAACAGAATCTGTTTTACGTGGCGATATAGCTTCAAAAGCTATGGAAGATTGTGTAAGTTGTGAAGGATAATACTTCTCTCAAAATTTTTTTATTTGAATAAATTTTTGTATATTTAGGTTATGATAAAATTAATAGAAGGTGCTAGAAATTCTGGCAAAAGTTATTTACTACAGTGGGCTAAAATTAAGCCTTATAAATTTGACTTTCCCCATTGGTATGGTAAGCTAAAGCTAAACAATGAAGATAGAGAAACTCATTCTTTTGCTTTAAGTAAAGAGATACTATTACACGAATTAAATCGTGATGGTTTTATTCCTGATGACATTTATGTTGACCGTGGAATTCTAACAGTTTTAACTTGGGGTGTTCTTAAGAATAGAATATCTATGGATGAAGCTGTTAAACAACTTTGGCATTTTTGCGAAGCTGGATTATTTGACAATTGTGAAATAGTTTATGTTTCAGGTGATAACCCAAGAGAGCGTGGAGCTAAAGATTTGTGGGATGATTCAGATAAAGTCAAAGAACAAAACATTTATGAATTTCTGTTGGGTGAATTACATGAAGCTTGTCCATCTTGCAAAATAAAAAGATTCACAAATACTTTTAGTTTAATATCTGCTGTAGAGTTTAGAGAAAAACTAATTTTAAATAAGGAATAGTATTATGTGTGGAATTTTATTAACTGTTACTGAACCAAGAGTAGATTCTATTGCCCATAGAGGTACTGAATTTAAGTCTGTAGAAGTTGGAAATGTAACCCTAACACATCACAGACTACCAATTCAAACTTTAGATAATGATGAATGGGCTATGCCTTATGAATACTTACCAGGTAAATACTTACTTTTTAATGGTGAAATATTTAACTATGATAGTAAGTTTGGTTCTGATACCGAATATCTTATAGATTTCTTTAGAAGAGTTGGTGAGATAGATATACAAACTTTATACTGCCACAGACCAGAAATATGGGGCTGGGATGGTTTTTGGTCTATTGTTTTATTTGATTCTGAAACTAATAATGTAGTAGCTTTTAATGATCCACTAGGTAAGAAGCAGCTTTATGTAAATGATATAGGAGAAGTTTGTTCCGAAATAAATCCATTGGTTTTACCTTATGATGAATTAGATCCTACATATTTAAGCACTGTTAGTAAATGGGGTTACAATTACAATGAACTAACCCCGTGGAAGGGGGTTAAAAGACTAAGACCAAATACATGGCATAGTTATTCAATAAATAATCCAAGTATAAAGACTACAGTTCCAAACTTTGAATTTGAAGCTACTAATATTAAAAGTCCTGAACAAGTCTATGAAGTTTTAAAAGAATCTGTAAGTCGTAGGCTTCTATCTAAAAATTATCCAATTTCAGTTTTACTTTCTGGTGGATTAGATTCTACAATAATTACATCTATATTACAAGATTTAGGTGCTGATGTTACTTACTACACAATAAGTAATGATGAAGAAGAATATGTATGCTTGTGTGAAAAGTATTGGGGAATTAAAGTAAATAGACTTACTTATGACCTTGAAGATGAAAACATGTTAAAAGATATATATTGTAAGTGGAATGAAAGTCCTATAGATATGGGTTCTGTAGTACCACAATATCATTTGTTTGATGCCGTAGCTAAAACAGGTCATAGAATAGTTTTATCTGGTGATGGTGCAGATGAATTGTTTGGTGGTTATAGAAGAATTAAAGAGTATGATAGTCAAGGCTCTGATGTTTATGATGAACTTACCTACTACCATTTACCTAGGTTGGATCGAATGAGTATGGCACACACCATAGAACTTAGAAATCCTTTCTTAGGTCATGATGTTATTCGAATGGCACTAGGTTTACAATTTCAAAATAGATGCAATAAGCAGATATTAAAAGAAGCTTTCGAAGGAAAAATACCTCCTGAAATTATTTCCAGAACCAAAGCTCCACTTAAGAATGATAGTATTAAAACTAATGCTTTAGAATACAGAAAGAAAATAGTTAACTTATATAAAGATAACGCAGAAACATATTTACTAGCTTAACATATAGGAAAAAATTAAAGTATGATGTTCACCAAGCCCAGTGATTCTATTAGATATGCAAAAGAAAAACTTTACAATCATGGAGTAGAAGTATTTTCTGGACGTTGGCAATCTGTCGATGTAGATCAGCCTATGATGGAATTGCTAAATCACACTATTAAGTTTGTAATACCAGAATCTCTGGATAAAGTTATAGAAGAAGTTAAACCCAATCTTCCTTGGGCACAAGACCATTTAGAGGAAAGAGTTGGTGGTAAGCCTTTAAATCCTCCACCAAGTAATGAATGGTGGCCTTTTGCACAAAAGAATAATAGCAGATTTAAAAAGAAAAAACAATTTAGTCATACGTATCCTGAAAGACTTTGGACACCAAAGCTAAAAGGCATCAGATATGATTATGGTGATATGGGTGACGTTGTAGAAATGCTAAAGAAAGAACCATATACTAGACAAGCATTTTTACCTATGTGGTTTCCAGAAGATACTGGTGCAGTTCATGGTGAAAGAGTTCCATGCACTATTGGTTACCACTTTATTAGAAGAGATGATATAATGCATCTAACATATTATATTAGATCTTGTGATTATCTTAGACACTTACGGGATGATATATATTTAGCTTGTGGTAAGCTATTTTGGATTCTAGAACAACTAAAAGACGAGCCAGGATGGTCTAATGTAAAACCTGGATATTTTAATATGCATATAGTTTCTTTACACTGTTTTAAAAATGAATTGGGTGTTCTGAAACAAAGAAACAAATAGGAAGTAAAAATGAAATTTACAAAAATTAGAGACGTTAAAACTCCAAAGAGAGCAAATTCAACAGATGCTGGTATCGACTTTTTTATTCCAAATGATTGGGAAGATACTGATTTAATGAGTAATCATAAAACAATTTTACCAGGACAAAGTGTTCTAATACCATCAGGAATAAAAGTTAATGTACCTGAAGGATATGCATTGGTTGCATTTAATAAATCTGGTATCGCTACTAAAAAAGGATTACAAGTTGGTGCATGTGTAGTAGACTGTGGTTATCAAGGTGAAGTGCATATTCATTTAACAAACGTTGGTGGACCAGCTTGTCATGTATCTCCTGGTGACAAGATAGTACAATTCTTATTATTACCATTAGGCTCTCCTGAAATAGAAGAGGTTCCTAATGATGAATTATTCGCTGAAGTTTCTTTAAGAGGTGAAGGTGGCTTTGGAAGTACTGGATTAAATTAACGTAAAGTTAACGCTAAACATCGTTGTAATAACATTAGATTTATTATATTGCATAGTAATTAATTGAAAAAGTATAGACAAGTATAGAGATTATTTCTTTTATGATTACCAAAATATTGGTGACCTAGAAGACAATAATAGTTTCGATTGTGCAGACTCTGAAATCTTTAAAACTCTTTATGGTGATATGGTTCAGAAAGTTTATTATAGTTCTATTAAGAATAAAAATAAGCTAGACAAAGAAAATAAAACCAAAGTATTCCAAGCGGATGTTAAACCAGAATTCAAGTATGTTTTAGATAATAACTTAGAATGGTCTAGTAAACGTCATATTATGTATTACGATATTGAAACTTGGTATGACCCAGATGATTCTTCTATGAATAAACCAGAAAAGGCTCAAATGCCTATTACTTCTTTGGTTGCATATTCTACAGAAAAAGAAAGGTATTTTGTTTTCTCTTGGCATCCAACCAAGACTGCTAAGTATGATGAACCTAAAATGCTAGATAAAGATAATGTAAGCTATATATTCACTAAGACTGAAGAAGAGATGATAATGGGATTCTTAAATCTTGTTAGAGTTTCTAATGTAGATATTCTTTCTGGTTGGTATTCAGATGGATTTGATATGCCTTATATTATTAATCGTTGTAAAGTTCTAGGCTTACCTGCAGAAATGCTATCTCCAGTGGATGATATTTACATTCGTAAACGTGGGGAATTCTGGCGTATTAATATTAGAGGTTTAGACCACGTGGATATGATGTCTGGACTACAAGATATGGGTTACAATTTACCTAACTGGAAATTAGATACAGCTGCTAAGGAAATTCTTAAAAAGCCAGATTTAGAAAAGCTAACAGAAGTTACTTGGAAAAACTGGTTGGATGATTACGATGGCTTTATAAGATATGCTATACGTGATGTTGAAATTCTAAAAGAAATTAACGACAAGATTCAAATGTTTGATTTGTATACTACAATTCAACAAACCGCTAACTTGGAAACTTTAAGCTTAGTATTTTTCAAATCTATGGTTGTTGATAACTATATGGTTAAAGAAAACCACAACAAGATTATATTTCCTACACGTAGAACAACCCAGCGTAAACCTTTTACAGGTGCTATAGTTATAGATCCTACAGAACCTGGTCGTGGAGAAAATGTTACTGTAATGGATTATACTTCTCTTTATCCAACTACAATGATGGCTTTTAATATTAGTCCTGAAACTTATATAGCTTCAGAACAAGCATGTAGAGAAGCTGGAATGGATATAGAAGATATTATAAAACAATTAAAATCTGATGGTATTGATTTCGTAGATACAGGAAACCAAACAGATTTATTTGGTGGTCGTTACTTATTCTATGCTCATAGTCATCAACAAGGATTATTACCTAAAATGTTAAAAGGTCTATTTTTACGTCGTGTAGAAATAAATCGTAAACTTAAAGCTGGTGAAATACCTAAAGAACAAATAGATGCTATGACTAAACGCCAGTGGGCATTTAAGTTAATTCTTAACTCTGCTTATGGTGCCATGGGATTCAATTACTTTAGACTTTGTTCTTATGAATGTGCAGATGCTATTACTTTCTTTGCAAGACAAGCTCTTAAGTTTGCTATAATAAACTTTAAAGATAGAGGCCATAAAACTTTATATGGTGATACGGATTCTATATTTGTTAAGTCTGAAGGTGCATCAGTTCAGGATATGGAAGCCAAACTAATAGACTTTAATAAAGACTTAGAAAATGATTTTGTTAGAATGTACAATCCAGGTATAAATCCTGAATACCAACACATGGATTTAAAGTTTGAATATGATTTAGAATATATTTACTTTGGTGAAGTTAAGAAACGTTACTACGGAATAATAAGAGAAAATAATAAGAAAGTTATTCGTGGTATGAATATTATTCGTAAAGACACACCAGAATTCTTAAAAGGTAAACTAAATGAAATGGCAGAAATGGCCGTTAGAGATAAACTAGACTTAGGCTGGCTAGTTAATATTCGTAAAGAAATAGAAACTATACCATACGAAGAACTAGGTATTAGTAAAGCTTTTAGTAAACCATTCTCTGAATACACTAAAACAATGCCACAGCATGTTAAAGCAGCTAAATGGGCAAATGAAAAACTAGGTACAGAAATATCTAACAAAGATAATCCTTATCTATTCTATATAAAATCTAACTGCGAAGAAGATCTAAAGAAGAAAGATAGACAAAAAGCTATTTGTTTAAATGAAGAGGATTTAAAGAATATAGACAATAGACCAGATGTCTTTGAAATAGATTATGATGTTTACTTTCAGAAACAAATATATGAACAATTAGAAGAGTTTGCTTTAATTCCAGAAGTTGGCAATATGCTAACTGCTTATAAAGGCTACCAAAAAAGATTATTACAACAAGAAGTTTAATTTGATTAATCGATATTTATATAAAAGGTTATGTAAAAGTGTACTGAGTAGGCACAAATAAAAATTATCTAAGGAGATTATTATGACAAGAAACTTATTCTTAAATGAACGTCTGTTTCCTACAGACTTATTATTCAAAAACTTTTTTGATGGCATGGCGAATTTTCAATCGCACACAGAATCTAAACCTCAATATCCTGTGGATATATTAGTAGGTGACGACAACTTACGTTTTGATATTGCATGTGTTGGTCTAAATAAAGACGATATAACAATTGATGTATCTGATAATACACTAAGAGTTATTTATGAAAAGCCATCATTAGACCCAGATACTGTTGATTGCTCAACACCTACCTATGTACATAGAGGTATTACTCGTAAGAGTTTTAATATGGGTTGGAAAATAGCAGCAAAGTATGATTTAAATAGAATTGAAGCTACAATGAAAAATGGACTGCTAAGTATAATAGTCCCAATTGCTGAAGAATCAAAACCAAGAACAATTAAAATAAAATAGTGTTTACTCAGTACACTTTAAATAGTTTTATTAATTAAAAATAGGAGTTATAAATGAATCCGATTTCAGACAAAGTCGTTTTAAAGCCTGTAGATGCCCAAGATGTAACCATGGGTGGTGTTATTATACCAGAAACATCCCAAGATGCTACAATGATGGGTGAAATAGTTGCTGTAGGACCTGGCTATCATTTAGCAGATGGTAGTCGTGGAGATATGCAAACATCAGTAGGAGATAAAGTTGTTTATCCAAAACATGGATGTCATAAATTTGAACAAGATGGTGAAGAGTATTTAATTATTCGTGAACCAGAATTATACGTAATATTATAAAAGGTTATATATGTCAAAAGATTTAGAATTTGGAGCAGATGCTCGTAAAAAATTACTTAATGGTGTTAATCAGTTGGGTAATTCAGTTAAAGCTACTCTAGGACCAAAAGGTCGTAATGTTGTACTAGAGAAAAGTTATGGTGAATATGTATCTACTAAAGACGGGGTTTCAGTAGCAAAAGAAATAAAGCTAGAAGATCCTGTAGAAAATGCAGGTGCTCAAATGGTTAAAGAAGCAGCTAATCAAGTAAATGATGAAGCTGGTGACGGAACTACAACAGCTACAGTTCTAGCACAGGAAATTCTCAATGAAGGATATAGAAGAGTAGAATCTGGAGAAAGTCCAATAGAATTAAAAAGAGGTATGGATATAGCTGTAGCAAATATAGTTGGAGCTCTACAGAAATATTCTAGTCATGTGAAAGGTAATGATGAAATTACTCAAGTAGCAACTATATCGGCTAACAATGATTCTAATGTTGGAAAACTTATTGCAGCTGCTATGGATAAAGTTGGAGCTGAAGGTGTTATAACAGTAGAAGAATCTAATACAGCAGAAGATTCTCTTGAAACTGTAGAAGGTATGCAATTTGATTGTGGTTATTTGTCTCCATATTTTATAAACGACCAAACCAATATGCAAGTTCAATTAGAAAACCCATTGATACTTCCAGTAAATAAAAAACTTAGAGACTTAAAAGAGTTAGTTAAGGTGTTAGAGTATTGCATATCTCAGTCTAGAGCTTTATTATTGGTAGCAGAAGATATAGATGGTGAAGCTTTAGCTGGTATTATAGTAAATAATGCTAGAGGAACATTAAAGGTTGCTGCAGTAAAAGCACCAGGATTCGGTGATAGTCGTGAAGACAATTTAGATGATTTATCAGTTCTTACTGGGGCTACAACTGTAACTCCTAAGAAAGGAATGAAGTTACAAACATTCAATCCAGATTGGTTTGGTACTGCTAGATTGGTAACCATAACAAAAAGAAGTACTACAATAATAGATGGTGCAGGAGAATCTCAAGCAATATTAGATAGAATAGAAGAAATAAAAACTTTAATTGAAAATTCAAACTCCCTTTATGATAAGGAGAAACTTCAAGATAGAATGTCTAAGCTAGCTGGTGGAGTTGCTATAATTAGAATTGGTGCTGAATCTGAAATAGAAATGAAAGAAAAGAAAGATCGTGTAGAAGATGCACTCCATGCAACAAGAGCAGCTATTAATGAAGGTATTGTTCCAGGTGGTGGAATTGCTTTAGCTAAAGCTTCTTCTGATATTGAAATACCTTCAGAAGAATTTGAAAATCAAGAACAATTAGCTGGTTCCAATTTAATTTTAAGAGCATGTCGAGCTCCATTTAGATCTATTATGGAAAATGCAGGACTTAATTCTGAAGTTATTTGGAACAATATTTATGATTCTAGACCTGGTAATGAGCCAGAATCTAATTCTAATAATTATGGTTATGATGCTAGAAATGAAACTTATGGCGATATGTTTGAAGCTGGTATTATTGATCCTCTAAAAGTTACAAGAGTAGCTCTAGAAAAAGCAGGTAGATGTTGTTTGTGAAAAGTGTGGAAACCAAACATTCTCAATGGCATTTTTATTTAAGAAAATTTCAGCAGTCCTTTCTCCAAATGGAAAAGAATCCATGATTCCTTTGCAAATTTATAAGTGTGACGAATGTGGTCACATAAATAAAGAATTCTTACCCAAAGGATAATATGGCCGAAGACAATGTAAAACATCCAAAGCACTATACTAGTGGAATAGAAATGTGGGACTATGCTTATTCGCATGGTCTCGATTTCTTTGAAGGAAATATAATAAAGTATGTCACCAGATGGCGAACTAAAAATGGTCTAGAAGATCTAAAAAAAGCTAAGCAGTATCTTGATAAGCTAATTGAGCATAACGAGAAATAAGGAGCTTATGAATAAATGGACAGAGTATTATACCAAAGCTAAAAAAGCTGGTAAGAAAACAATATCTTATAGTCAATTAAATTTATATAGTAATTGTCCCAAACACTGGGAATTACAATACAAGAAAAAATTGGGTAAATGGGAACCAACAATATTTAATGTTTTCGGTACTGCAATACATGAATGTATTCAAGAGTTCTTAACTGTTATGTATAGTTCCACTGCAAAAGCTGCAGAAGCATTACCTTTGGCTAGCAAGCTACAGAAACAAATGTATGACCTTTATAAGAAAGAAGTACAAAAAACTGGAGAACACTTTAGTACGCCAGATGATCTTAAATCTATATATTATGAAGGTGTTGATATATTGGATTACCTGGTTAAGCACAGAGGGAAGTATTTTGCTAAGAAGAATACAGAACTTGTTGGTATAGAAATGCCTATATTTGTAGAATCTGAAACAAACTCTAATGTTATGATTTTTGGTTTTTTAGATATAGTTTTAAAAGAAGGCGACCGAATAAAAATATTAGATTTAAAAACTTCAACTTGGGGTTGGACTAAAGCAGAAAAGAAAAGAAATGGTGACCAGCTTAGGCTTTATAAAAAGTATTTTTCTAAGCAATATGATGTACCAGAATCAGAAATTGATGTTGAATATCTTATACTAAAAAGAAAGTTTTATGAAGGGTTGGATTTCCCTCAGAAGAGATTCCAAGTGTATAAACCTGCAGCAGGAAAACCTTCTATAAATAAAATGGAAAAGAAGCTAACAACTTTTATTAGTGAAGTTTACAATATGGATGGATCTTTTAAAGACAAAACAGATTTTCCAGCTAATCCAGGTTTAAAAAATATTAATTGTAAATGGTGTCCATTTGCTAAAGATTATGAAGCATGTCCGAAAGAAAACAGAATAAGTCAGTAAGAGTTGGTATAATAGGTTCCAGAAATTGGCAGAACCATAAAAAGATTAAGGATACAATATTTAATCTTAAAAAAAGATTTGGAGAAAATCTTATAATAATATCTGGTGGTTGTCCTAATGGAGCTGATGCTATGGCTAAGAAATATGCTTTAGAATTTGATTGTTTTTATAGAGAGTATAACCCTAGCCACACAAACCAAAACTTATATTCAGCTATGAATGAGGGATTTTATGGCAAACCTTATGCACCTAAAAATTTAGCAAGAGGCGTGGATTATTTAATGGCTTTTATTCCTAGTGGTGAAGAAGCTAGTGGAACTATACACACAATTAAAGAAGCAAGAAAGTGTATTGATACAAAAAAAATCGTTGTAATTTCATAATCTTTTCTTATATACGTATATTTATATATACAATAAGGAGAACAGTTATGAAGAACACTAAATTAACATCAGTTAATGTAAATAAGAATAATCATAAAGAGTTTAAAATATTATCTATAAGAGAAAACATAACTTTCCAAAGACTAGTAAATATAGCTTTAGACAAATATGTGAATGATAATAAATTCAGAAATATGATTAACGAAAATAAGTAAGGTTTTTAAATGAAGAAAAAGGTTTTATTATTATCAGATGATCTAAGAGTACCATCTGGTATTGGAACAATGTCCAAAGAATTTATTAAAGGAACCCTAAATCATTTTGATTGGGTTCAAATAGGTGGTGCTATAAAGCATCCAGAAAAAGGTAAAATTTTTGATTTATCAAAAATGCCTATGTAAAAGTTTATCCTGTAGATGGTTATGGAGATCCTAGTATATTAAGAGAAGTATTAAGAATAGAAAAGCCTGACGCAATATTACATTTTACAGATCCTAGATTCTGGGGTTGGTTATATAATATGGAGCATGAATTGAGACAGAATATTCCTTTAATGTATTACAATATTTGGGATGACTTACCATTTCCACATTGGAATGAAAATGCCTATGAATCTTGTGACTTACTTATGGCTATATCCAAGCAAACTTATAATATAAATAAACATGTATGCCAGAGAAAGCCCAGAGTTGAAGGATTAGATCTCACTTATGTTCCTCATGGTGTTGATGAGAATATTTTTAAACCTCTAGAATATGCTGATTATGCTGATTTAAAAACAAAAATATTTGGAGATAGAAATATAGATTTCTTAGGTTTGTTTAATAGTAGAAATATAACTAGAAAACATCCAGCAGACTTAATTTCTGCATTTTCTTCTTTTGTTAAAGACCATGTTCCTTCAGATAAAAAAGCTGCTTTGATGTTACATACAGATCCTGTAGATCAACATGGAACAGATTTACCAGCAGTAGCTGAAAAAATTGCTCCTAATGTTGAAGTTATATTTAGTAACCAAAAATTATCTGCTGAGAACTTAAATAAACTTTACAATATAGCCGATGTTATGTGTAATCCATCATCTGCAGAAGGCTTTGGTTTAACTCACATGGAAGCTATGATGGCCGGAACTCCTACAATAGCATCTGTAATCGGTGGTCTTCAAGATCAAATGGGCTTTTTAGTAGATGGAAAACCTTTTGGTATACAACACTTATCTGAAGAAATTCCTAGTAATAGTACAGGCTTAATTTCTAAAGATTATGGTAAATGGACTTATCCATTATGGCCACAAGTAACTTTACAAGGTTCCCCAATGACACCTTATATTTATGATTCTAGAGTTTCAATAAGTAGCATAAAGAAAGGTTTAGCTCACTGGTTTGAAATGGGCCCTGAGAGAAGAAGAATATGTGGATTAGCAGGTAGAGAATGGGCTATTGAAAATGGGTTTACAGCAAAAAGTATGTGTAATGAAATGACAAAGTCTATTAATACATGTTTGGAAAACTTTAAACCAAGAAAGAGATTCACATTAGTAAATACAAACGAAAATAAATTTAAATATCCTACAGGAGTATTAGCATAATGAAACCAGTTTTAGTAATAAGTTGTCCTGCTTCTAGTAGAAGTGGGTATGGAGATCATTCGAGAGATTTAATTCGTAGTTTAATAGCTATAGATAAGTATGATGTGCAAATAATAGATCAAAGATGGGGTAATTGTGATATGACAGAAACTTCAGATAAAGAAATAACATCTAGATTTATTAAGCAAATGACATCTCAACCAGATGTATGGGTTCAAGTTACAGTTCCTAATGAGTTTCAACCTGTAGGTAAATATAATATAGGTATTACAGCAGGAATAGAAACTACAATGGTTTCATCTCCTTGGATAGAAGGTGTTAATAGAATGGATTTAATTATTGTTCCTTCTAAACATTCTAAAGAAGTTTTTGAAAAAACAGTTTATGATAAAATTGACGATAAAACAAAACAAAAAGTTGGTGAGCTAAAATGTAATAAACCAATAGAAGTTCTATTTGAAGGACTAGATTTGTCTAAGTTTTTTAAAACTAAAAATATTGTTAAATCTATAGCAGATACGATGGATCAAATAAAAGAAAAAGATTGCTATCTTTTTACTGGTCATTGGATGAATGGAGAATTTGGTCATGACCGAAAAGACGTTGGCGGAATGATTAAAGTATTTTTAAGATTTAAGAAGTTGCCACTGTTGCCCAGCCTAAAATTCGATGGGGAATAAGTGCCAACAGAGCTATTTCTATCCGTGATCACACAAGAAATAAAAGCTAATGCGAGATGGATATGCTGAAGGTCTCTGTTTCCTCCTATTATAAATTTTATACCAGTATGTGTTGAGATGCCTGTAGTCTCTGGGTCATTAATGCCGTTTCCCTGGAATATATAGGCAGCATGACCCACTGTAGTTA